>Ga0209938_1001118_pt1 | contig 14055 bp, 12 predicted proteins | sample SalPonR2_C_D1_MG_FD_185708 | JGI IMG/M metagenome (GOLD analysis project Ga0209938, IMG submission 185708) | Salt pond soil microbial communities from South San Francisco under conditions of wetland restoration - Salt Pond MetaG R2_C_D1_MG... ... | reverse complement strand
TGATGGGTCATTGGCCGGGTCCAGGTTCTCGAACACGTTGCCGCGGACCTGGAGATCACCGCTGCTCGCCCCGCCGTTTTCCCAGATGCCGATGATTTCGGACGGTTCGGCCGAGGGCGCGTTCAGCACCCGGATCGTGTTGTTTTCGATCACCAGGCCGTCGAACGCATTCGAGCCTGAATTCGACTGCATGCCGACGTTCTTGGAGAATTGGGCGGTCATCGGGTCGCTGACGCCGTCGCCGGGAATTTCGATGGTGTTGCCGGCGATCAGCTGGTTGTCGCCCCGGGAGTAGTGGATCGCGATGTTCTGCAGTGCCTCGCCGGCCGCGTCGAGGTCGTGCGGCAGCACGATGTGGTTATCGACGATGCGCGTGTCGTCGAACTGGTTGACGCCCGGCGGCGAGAAGCCGCCCGAGAAGAAGAACATGCCGATGGCGTTGTCGATATTTTCGAAACGCAGGTTCGAGACCTCCCAGCCGGTGTTCTCGCCGGCCGCGCCGAACACGCCTTCGAGATCGAACTGCGGCAGGTCGCCCTGGCCCTCGATGGTTGCTGCACCGGACGCCGCTGCGGTAATCGTGACCCGGTTGACGCCCTGCGGCCACAGCGACCAGAACCCGCCGGCATCCCAGCTGGCGAGGGCGTTGGGCTCGCTCCAGTCGAACGTGCCCTCAAGGACGATCACGTCGTCGTCCAGCGCGCTCTGGATGGCGTTGTCGATACGCGTGTAGTCGTTGTCGGTCGGCGTGGGCAGGTCGCCGGTTTCGGCGACCGAGCGAATAACGTCCGGTCGAAGGGATGCGGTGGCGTAACCGGCCATGGATTCGGCGTGGGTCTCGACCAGGCCCGTGCCCTGCGGATCGGCCCCGGGGAACAGCAGGATCTGCCCGCTGGGCTCCTGCTGGCCGACCAGGAACTGACCGGCGGCGGTAATTTCGGCGCTGAAGCCTTCGCGGTCGAGCAGGTCCAGCGCCAGCAGGGCGAACGCCGTCACCTGGGTGTCCAGCGCGGTCGGGTCGTCGGGCATCATCGCCAGGGTGGTGTTGAAGAAAAAGCCGCCGGTATCCGGATCCTGGAACTGCAGCAGCTCGAAGGCCAAATCGACGGTCGAATCGGCGTCGGCGAACAGGCCGGTCTGCGGATCGATTGCAAGCCCCGTTCGCGCGCCGGCCCAGACCGCGCCGCTCAGCCCGATCAGGTCGAAAACGGCCCCGCCGAGATCGGAATTGGTCTCCAGCGACGTTGTCACGCCGGCGAGAAGATCATCGACCAGCGCATCGCGCTCGGCCTCGAATGCCGCGACCACGGCCCAGCCCAGATCCCAGGCCACCAGTTCCTCGATATTGGCGCGGCGATCGAACTCGGCCTGGATGAATTCGGCAATACCCCAGTCGCCGTCGGGGCCGTAGGTGCCGGCCTCCAGCAAATCCCAGAATTCGGTCTCGGCAATTTCGCGCAACTGCGGGTCGCCCAGCGCCCGGCTCAATTCGCCGAAGATGAAGGCGTCTGCGCCGGTGAAGCGGCGCGAGTTGTTGCCGCTGGTAAAGCGTCGTTGATTGTCGCGCAGATACAGGCCGGCCTGCTCGGCGGCGTCGAGGAATGCAGGGTTCAGCGTGCGCCGCCAAGCCCGCAGCAAGCCGGCAATGATCGGGGCCTGGACGTTGGGCGGTGTGCTGATCTCGCCGGGCGTTAACGGAAGGCCGCCGCTCGGCTGTTGCTGGGTCAGCAGCCAGTTGCCGGCGTTGGTCAGGAAATCCAGCGGGCTGGCGCCGCGCGTAGTAGCAGAGAGCCGCCAATAGAGCTGCTCGCGGGCCGCTTCGCTGCGCAGCAATCGGTTTTCGAACTGCGCCCGCAAGCCGTCATGGTCGATGCCGGGGCCGGTGCTGACGATCGGTGGTTCTTCGAGTTGCGGCCCGTTGCTCGCTGAGTCGGCGAACGAAGGCAGCGCCGCACCGATGAGGGTCATGGCCAGGATGGCAAGCCCGCATACACGGGCTACAGCGATTGGCGAGCGACACTTTATATGCATGAATTTTCCCCGTTTTGCGCCCCGACTACGGCGCTTGCTTTACCTGATGGTCGCCGCCAACGATATCGTGTCTGTCGGGGTAAGGTAACCGGCCGATTCCTGTCTTTCGCAGGATCGAGCCGTGCTCACGAGATTTTGCCGGAGCCTGGCATATCGCCTGGAGGTTGCGGGTTCCAGATTTTTGTGGAAGCGTACCCCACTCTGGCTGATGTTTGCTTGCCTGTGAGCGGCAACGCGCACTGGCGTTGAGGTGCTGCTAAGCTTGAGCGGTATATTACAGGGGGTGACGCCTTTGGTTGTGGCATTAAGACAGCAATTCGAGCAATTGGAAGGCGCGGCCGAACAGCTCAACTGGCTCGGCAGACAGCGTCTGCTCGGCGTCGCTGGTCTTCTGGCCGAGCGCGGTCTGATTCCGGAGCAGGCGGCCAGCGTCGGCATGCTGCTGGCAAAGACCGGCCGCCTGGTTCCGGAGGCGCAAATGCGCGAAGAGGCCCGGGTTCTGACGGCTTTTGTCGAAGCAGGGCTGCGCGTGTTGCCGCTGAAGGGCTGTCTGCTGGCCTACCTCGTCTACGAGCTACCAGATCAACGTCCGCGCCTCGACCAGGATCTGCTGGTCGCACCGGAGCATCTCGAAGAGGCACGCGAGGTCTTGCGTGCGCTGGGATACAGACTGCTTTGGGCCACAGCGGGCGGTACTCCGATGGAGCAGGAGATGTGGCTGTACCGAGCGGATGGGAAACGGTGGGCCGTAGATCTGCACTGGGATCTGCGCGATCATCCGCTGCTGCGCAAGACCTTTGGATTCGATGAGCAGTGGCAGGCTTCTATCGCGCTGGATCGCCTGGCTCCAGGAGTTCGAGGCCAGAGCCCGGTCCATGCGCTGCTCAATGCCGCCCTGCACTGGTTCGATGATCTCTACGATAGTCCGCGCCCGCTCGTCTGGCTGTTGGATCAGGACCTGTTATGGAGACAGATGAGCGATGAGCAGCAGATCGAGTGCCGGAATCTGGCCCGCAAGCGCGGCGTGGCCGGCCTGCTGGCCGAATGCCTGCGCTTGACCCGGGCAGTGTTTGATACGCCGGTGCCCGATTTCGTGCTGGCCGATCTCGTACACGCTGGACACACTCAGCCGGCCACGCGCCTGATCGACGTCGCAGGGCCGCTACAGGCCTGGTGGTTGGCGGTTCGTTGCGAGCCCGATTTGGCCGCCAGGATCAACCGCGTCCGCCAGTCCCTGTTACCGTCGACGGCGCACATGCGCGAGCGTTACCCGGAAGGTTCAAAACTTGGACTACCGGGGATGTACTGGCGCCGGCTGCGCAGGCGGCTGGGCTAATTTGAGTCCAAACAGCTGGTCGCTCTGATGCTCAAAAAGTCCCCTTTCCTGCGCCTGCTTGGGCACGTCATGCCTCACCGGGCGGTGCTGATCCTTGCCGTCGCTCTGATGGTTGCCGAGAGCGCCATTGCCCTGGCCTATCCCTGGCTGGCCGGCCGCTTTGGCGGGCTGGTTCTGGATGAGCCGGATTCGCTGCGCGCGGATCTGATCGGGCTGATGTTGCTATGGGGCGCGTTGCTGGTGGCCCAGAGTGTGCTCGGTTTCGGCAACCGCTATTTGCTGGGTATTACCGGCGAGAGAATGCTGGCCGGCTTGCGCACCCGGCTCTACGACCACTTGCAGTCGTTACCGCTGGACTATTTTCACCAGCGTCGGCGTGGTGAGGTGCTGGCGTTGCTGGGTAACGACGCTGCTCGCATCAGCAACTTTGTAACCAGCACTGTGGTCAGCCTGCTGCCGCTGCTGCTAATTTTTGCGGGAGCCTTCGTGCTGATGTTTCGTATCAGTCCGGAAATTGCTCTGCTTGCTCTGGTGTTGGTGCCGCTATTTTTCCTGGTGATGAAGCTGATCGGTCGGCGCCTGAGGCCGCTGACCTCGGATTGGATTCGCGAGCATGCGCGCATGTTTGCCAACCTGGAAGAGAACCTCGGCATGCTGCCGGCGATCAAGTCGTTCAATCGCGAGCGGCTGGAATCTGATCGCTTCGAGCAAAGCAATTTGACCCTGATGCGGATTGCTCAGCGCCAGCTTCTGGTTGAGTCTATCCTCTCACCTGCGGTGAGGCTGTGCGCTGGCCTGGGGCTTCTGGCGCTGCTGTTCCTGGCCGCGGCCCAATTGCAGGTCGGGGAGCTCAGGCCCGAGGAAGTGATAACCTTACTGCTGTACGCCATGCTCATGACCCGACCGATCAGCGGCTTGGCCGGCGTGTACGGTAGCGTGCAGACTGCGCGCGGGGCAGCCGAGCGTCTGATCGAGGCCTTTTCTGAGCGCCCCGAGCCCGACGACCGCGGAGCGCGGGAACTAGGAACGGTCTCCGGCACCATACGCTTTGACGGTGTGAGCTTTGCCTATCCCGGTGGATCGCAGGTGCTGCACGCGCTAGATTTGGAAATCCGAGCCGGCGAGACAGTGGCCATCACCGGCGAGAACGGTTCGGGCAAGAGCACGCTGATCCACTTGCTCATGCGTTTTGCCGACCCGGCCCAAGGCCGTATTCTGATCGATGGTACAGATATCCAAACGGTGCGCATCGCCAGTCTGCGTCGCCGCATTGGCCTGGTGGCCCAGCAAGTGCTGTTGTTCAATGGTTCGCTGCGCGACAATATCGCTTACGGCGAGCCGGGGGCCGAGTTGGCCGCGATCGAGCAGGCCGCCCGCGCCGCCCAAGCCCACGAGTTCATCATGCGCCTGCCTAACGGCTATGACACACCCATTGGCGATCAGGGCATTCGTTTGTCGGGCGGCCAGCGCCAGCGTCTGTCCCTGGCCCGGGCGCTGCTCAAGGATCCGCCGATCCTGATTCTGGATGAGGCCACGGCCATGTTCGACCCCGCCGGCGAGTTGGCGTTCCTGGAGGAGTGCCGCGAGGTGCTGGCCAGCCGCACGGTGATCGTGATCACCCATCGTCCGGCCAGCCTCGCTCTAGCCAACCGGGTAGTTAAGATGGCGTCGGTAGCCCAGACTCCGGACGGTCGCCGCGGCGCTAGCTGAATCGCTACGGTCGTTTCCGGTATTCAACGGGAATCGGGAGCGACCTTCTCTTCGCCGCAGGGGCGTGGCCAAAGTGCGGACAGCCGCCTAACGGGTTATCCTGTGACGGATGAAATCCTTAGCTCGCAAAGTGCGCAAGTTTCGGCAGCTTACTTGGAAAGACCGCCGAACTTTTGCCGTTGCGGCATTCCTAATGCCGTTTTTCTGGCTGCGACTTCGTTATGGCACCCGTCCGGCGGCCATCGATGCCCTTCCGCCTGAAGACGAACAGCGCGGCGCGAGTCCTGCGGCGGCTGAAGCGCTCGACAGCTCCGATCGGGCGGCTGAGGTAGAGGGCCTCAGGCGCGAGGCCTATTTGGTGGACCGGGCTGCCCGGCAAGTATTGCCAGCGGGTCATTGTCTGACCAGCTCGGCTTATCTGCAGTGGTGGCTCAGCCGGCGCGGCTTGCGGACTGATCTTCGCATCGGTGTCCAGAGTGAGGACGGAAAAATCCAGGCGCACGCCTGGGTGGAATACTTCGGGCACGCACTCAACGACTCGGCGGATGTTGCGACTGATTTTTCGCCCCTGGTTCGCCGATCCGGCTCGAATGTTTCCTGAAATTGCACGCGCTCTCGAAAAAAAACGCTGTACGAACAATAACGTGCGTAATTATTGCGGAAATCCAAAAAGTATCCGGGATTTGGCGTAAGCAAGGCTACCCAAGACTTTGAGCCCGACCGGTTTCCAGTCCCCGCTTCCAGTCTTTGGTGACGTTGGCAATCGAGAGGAGTTCTGCCTGGACTCTCGGCATCTCCAGCGCGTTGGCTAGGTGGGTCGGCAGATGCAGGTCGTCAGGGACGTCCGCCGGGCTGAGCGGGAGGGGCGTTCGCAAGGCGAGTTCGGTCGCAGCCTCGGGCGGTTCGATGCCGGCGGTTTTGAATAAATCCGCCCACGTGCTGGTCCATACGGCCCATGTCAGGGTGACGGAGTCGCCCTCGAGCGCGCTTGCTTCATGCCACCATCCACGCGGAATGAAGATGCAATCGCCGGGACCGACATCGATCTGTATCGTCCCCGGTAGGTTGTCGGCAATACGCTCAGCCTCAATCCGGGCTTCGAAGCCTTTGACGTGGGGATAATAATTGTCCGCGTTCTGGAGAGGGAAACGAACGCAACGGTTGGGCGCCAGCAGGAAGCGTTTGGTGCCGCTCAGGCCGATGATGAAGTTTTCATGGTTGTCCCAATGCCGGGTGAAGCCTGAACCAGGTCTCGAATAATAAAGGTTGGGCAAAGACCAGCCGAACGGCACCCGAATGCTCTGAATCAAGCCCATGCAGAAAGATCGGACGCTATCCAACGTGATCTGCGAATATTCCGCGACCAGTGTTACTTCGAGTTCCGATTTCCAGGCTAGAAGAGCTTCCCGGCCTCCTCCCGCATGAATCAACTCATGTTTTCGAGGCAGGATACGAAACTCGTCATGCCCGGCATCGATCAACGCCGGAGCGCTGAGCATCCTCTTATCGAGGAGAAGAGGTTCAAGCAGTCGGGTGCGGGGACGCAGTGTAGCGGGATGCGAGAGCCAGTATTCGGAGGCGAATTCGGCGCGTCCGAGTGGTGCGGTCAAGTCCTCGAAAGCAGGCATCTGGGTAAGGCAATCTACACGTGGGCTGGATGTCTCCCCAGGCCCGCGACTACACGCAGGCCTGGGGGATGGTCTGGGCCGTACCCTCCGTGCAATTCTGTGTGTCTCTACCTGTCGACGGTGCTCCTCCAGCGGTGAGCTCCGTCAGGCTGGCAATTTCCGTGAGCATCGGCTTGCTGTAATTCGAATCTGGCGACGCGGATAGGGTGGAGAAATCGCTTTTCTGCTTCATGGCTTTGCTTGCTTTGGGCATCTATCGATTCATTTTAGCAGGAAACCGTACACGCTAGCAATTGAAAGGCAATAATTAGAGCAAGGTCTCAGAATCTCTTGAGATCTTGGTCAGTGACGGCTGACCTTGTTTATTCTGAAGGGCGACCCTGCAGGAAAACCTCCGCTTCCACCAATCCGATCAGTTCCCATAGCTCCCAGCCTATAGGCCGACGTTGTCGTTCGAGTTCCCGGATCTTCATCAGTAGGCCATGAGCAATATCCCGATCAACCCAGCCATGTTCGGCCATAACGGACCGCTCGATCAGGGCATCAGGATTTTGGCTCTCTATTGCGTCCAACGCGCTCCAGGTGAAATCGGATTTGTCGGACCGTTTTGCGACATCGGCGGGCAACACGGAGGCAGCGGCTGCGGCCTGAAGCCGGCGGTTTGCTGGCTGCCCGACGAGGTACTCCGGTGGCACGCTGAGTGAGAATTCGACCAGATCGACATCTGCAAGTGGGTGCCCTACGGCCCTCTTAGCCTCGACTGCAAGACGGTGGTGAAGCTCAACGCCCCGTTGGAATTGCGGCATTCGGATGTTGCCTTCACGGACTTGCAGTGCGGCATCCCGGCCTAACGGACTGGGTTGGCGGAGTCGTTGATCGAGTTGTGTTTCGGCGCGCAGGTCGGGATTTAGAAAGCTGCAGCGTGCGGATGGACGCAGGCGGTCCATTGTGGCTGCATACCAAGGGTGCCTGCGTGTCAATTCCAGAAAATTGGCGGGAAGTCTGCGCCCCCAGTAAGAATGCTTTAAGACATGGTAAACGTTGAATTTTCGCAGGTAGCGGGCCAATGCCGCCCAGCCCATACCGACAAAGACCGCGTCGCCGAACTGACCGGTCAGATAGCGGACCGCCCCCGCGCTATTGGCCATTGCGCTCATCCGCTCCGCTTCATCCCAGAGATAGTTTCCGGGGAGGTCGTTCCATCGTGTCGCTCTGGCCGAGGCCCCCGACTTGCTCGCGCCGACCGCCACCAGTTGCCAATCCAGCCCGTGCATCTGAGCCACGGTTTTGGCGAACGGCAGGTCGGTGTAGCGCGGATCATCAACGTCAAAAGTCAGCGCCAGTGGACGCTGCTGCCTTGAAGCGAGGTTTTTCGCGGCAAATCCGGCCACGGTTGCCGAATCGAATCCCCCGCTCAATTCCAGCGCGGTCCGCCCCGGCCCCAGGTTGCGTCTCAATGCTTGATTCAGGAGAGCTTCGGCCTGCCGGGCGTAATCGGCGAATGTGTGGCCGCATTGGTAACGGATACGGCGGCCGGGTTGCCAATAGTCCTGCAGCCGAACGCCGTCGCTGGTTGCACGCAGCTTGTGTCCGCCGGGAAGGCGGCGGATCTGGCGCCAGGCAGTCGCGCTCGGATCTCCCCAGAGGCCGGAAACGGCATGCGCCAAGCCTATTGCATCCAGTTTGCCTCCGAACGCATCGAGTTCGGTCAGAGCACGAAGATCGGAAGAGAAGTGGATGGTCTGCGTCGTTGCCAGGTAATAGAGAGGACAGAGCCCTATCTGGTCGCGAATGAGGACAATACGATTGTCAGCGTCTCGTATCGCCAGGGCAAACGGTCCCCGCAGCTGTAGCAGCCACTCGTCTCCTTCGATGAGATAGCCGACGACGATCCGCTCGAGGTCGCTCGAAGCAGGGGGGGGGCCGAGTTTGTTGAGGCGTTGGTCCAACTCGCCACGATTGTGCAAATCTGCCCAGCCGGCGGCCCAGCATGATCTTGCGGTTGCGCCGGCCCGTTCGCCCTCGAGATTGAAATCATTGCCTGCGCAGCCTAGAGCCCAACAAGATTGCCTGCGGGTCTCGCGGCAATCGGTCCAGGCCGTTTGAACGTAGAAGCGAAGACGTTCAGGCGGCGGTGCGAGGATTTCGCTTCCCAGGCGGATCGCCGCGATGAAATGCGTCGGCGTCAATCTTCGGCCGAGATCAGGCCGGCCCGAAGCAGTTGGTCGAGGAGCTCGGCCACATCGGACTGGGCCTTTTCCTCGTCTACCCCGTACCGATCAGCCAGATTTCGAGCGATGCTGCTCTGGTCCTGGTTTTCGCTCAGCAGTTGCCAAATCAGCGCCCCGGTCTTGTTGAGACTAAAGTACTTGGATGCCTGCAAATCAAGGAGCACGAGATCGTCGCCAAGTTCCCGGAAAAGCACATCGGGAGACGGTTTGATTCGGGTGAGGCTCATGAGAGTCTGCTGAGTGATTAACTGCCGCTAGGATAACCTGTGGCAGGAGCATTTGTCTGTGGTGGCAATCAGTCGGGACTTGGGTCTCCGCCAGCATGTTCGATAATGGCTCGGCGCACCCGGTGGAGGTCCCGATAATGTCTCGGAAAATCCAGTCGAAAATGAATCGGTTGCGCGGCCAGACGCGCCACATGGTCAAAATGTGCAGCTACCAGTGGTTGTTCCTCAATATCAAGCAGGAAGCAAAATCTGACCCATTCGATCAGGGCTTCAGTTGGGTTTATCGGCCTGAATTCAATTTTTTTGGCCGTGCCGTCTCCCAGAAAGTAGGCCCTGCGAAGTGCCCTGGGTGAATCGCAGTAGCTGAGCGCCCCGCCCGAGAGCAAACGCGCCTTCGTCGTGTAGCAGAGAGGCGTTGCCCTTTTTACATCCGGCGGAATCAATTGTTTTTCTGAATCGTGCCATAGCCGAATCGACGGATGGCTGGGCAAGACGTCGTATCCTTCTCCCGATTCGGCCAGTACCAGGCCGTCATCGGTGAGAAAGCGGTGTCCGCTAATGGCAAAGCTTGCCGCCAGAGTCGATTTGCCGCGACCAGTTGGACCGATGAAGGCTAATGCTCCGGATCCGAATTCGACGGCGCTTGCATGGAAGACCAGTTTGCCCTGCTTACTGAGACTCAAAGGGAGCACCTGATTCAGGTAAAGGTGCTGGATGGTGCCTTCTGATACGCCCGGTACGGGAATGGCGGTGACTGTATTGCCGTCTGCTGTCAGGCTGAAGTCGGCCAGACCAGGGAAACGAAGGCGATAGCCGCCGGATTCGCGGTAGAACTCAGCCCACGGCGTATCATCTGGAAACTTCCAGGTATGAAATGGCGCTTCAGGCAAAGGTGTCTGCGAAGACGGCACGCGTAATACCGGTGATCCCGCCTTATTCACCCCGGCTCCTTCTGCGGAGCCGCCAATCCTCGCGTCTAAGGTGTTTCGCTCCGTCGCAAGCCTTGGCAGCAGCGATGTCTTCGCCTGCGGCGTGCTCGATCGCAATATAACAAAGCCACAAGACCTGACGACTCCTCGCGACGGACGCGGCATGAATAAGGCGTGGTGACTGCATCATGTTTGACGGTAGCAGGGTAGAAAAATTTTAATGCAGTCGGAATCTTACGGCAAACAGCATGACCTTGCACGGGGCAAGGGCCTGCCTCCAGTGACCGTACCCCTGTAAATCGAGCCATGCAGCATGTGGGATTTCCCGATAATCTGACCCGAGGGAGGTTCCGATATGAAGCGAAAACGGTACACGGAAGAACAAATCATCTCGATTCTCAAAGAGCACGAAGCCGGTGCGTCGGTGCCGGACATCGCGCGCCGACACGGCGTGGCCGAGAACACCATTTACCGCTGGAAATCGAAATTTGGCGGCATGGAAGTCTCCGAGGCCAAGCGGCTGCGGGAGCTGGAGGCCGAGAACGCCAAGCTCAAGCGCCTGCTGGGCGAGGCCGAGCTCGACAAGGCGGCGCTCAAGGAGTTGGTCGAGGGAAAGTGGTGACGGCTACGCAGCGACGTCGGGCCGTGGAACACCTCAAGAATCGTCGCGTTAGCGAGCGCCGGGCTTGTCGTCTGACCGGCTTCAGCCGATCAGCGGCCTGGTATCGGCCCAAGGGCCGAGACGACGGGGTGTTACGCGCTCGACTCAAGAGACTGGCCGAGCAGTACCCTCGCTATGGCTATCCGACCCTTCACGGGATGCTGCAACTCGAAGGCCTGGTCGTCAATCGCAAGCGAACTTATCGTCTCTACCGCGAAGAGGGTCTGCAGGTCCGCACCAAGCGGCGCAAGAAGCTCATCCGGCCGCGGATACCGATGACCGTGCCGGAACGAGCCAACGAGCGCTGGTCGATGGACTTTGTCAGCGATCAGCTGGCCAACGGCCGGCGTCTGCGCGTCCTCAACGTCGTCGACGACTTCACCCGCGAGTGCGTGCTGCAGGTCGTCGACTTCTCGATCTCCGGGGAGCGCGTGGCTCGAGCTTTCGATCAGCTGGCCAAGAGTCGGCCCCTGCCTTCAACGCTGGTCTGCGACAACGGTCCGGAGTTCACCAGCAAAGCGATGTTCTTCTGGGCACGGGACCGACATGTCAAGCTGCACTTCACCCAGCCGGGCAAGCCGACCCAGAATGCCTTCGTCGAAAGCTTCAACGGCAAGTTCCGCGATTACTGCCTGAATCTGCACTGGTTCGCCAGCCTGGACGACGCCCGGTCAACAGTCGAGCACTGGCGCGATCACTATAACCACGTCAGGCCACATCGCTCACTCGATCAAAAGCCGCCCGCTCTGTTCGCCAGGGAGGCTGCCTGATATGCTCAATCTCCCACATAGCCCCATGCTCGAATCCAGGGGTACGGTCAGTTCCGCAGCACCGGGATAATGATATCCCACGCAGTCCAGTCTCAGAGCGCGTGAGAAATCCAGCGTCGCGTCAGTTGGACCCATTTTGCTTTCACCAGAACCCAACTCCACCAGGTCGCGATGTACCGTATCGACTGCCGCGCCTCCGAAATTCAATTGGGTCAGGTTTTGATAGAGTTTCGACAGTTCCGGTATGAGTCGCTGCCCGGCGAACGCGAACACACCAAGAATGGGCAGGATGCCGCCTAGGGTTGCACCCGAAGCCAAACCTTCAGGGTCCAGTAGCACCAGGCACAGGACAATCATTCCACCGAAGGCGACAGCCTGCATGACGAACTGGGGCGTCTGGCTGATGACCCCGACGCGCGCCTGGACATGGGCACGCCGTCTTGAGGGCTCGGCGTAGCGGTCGGCGTAGTTCTTCTCCCGGCCCAGCAGCTTGATCGGCTTTATTCCACCCAGCGCCTCGTTGGCGATGCGGAACCGCTCCTGGTTGGCTTCTGCGCGGATTGATCCGAGCCGAGTGGTCACGCGGCGACTCAGCGCATCCGTCCCGCCGTAGACCCCGCCTACGACGGCAAAGGTGACCGTTGCGACTACTGGATCAACCCAGATCAGCAACGCTATCACGGCCAGGATGGTCAGCGCGGACGAGATCGATTCGGCCAGTGGCGCGAAGAATCGCTGAACGACCTCCTGCGATTCGGAAAGGATCTGAGTGCCCATGTCGCCGGTGTTGTGCTCGAGAAAATACTCGTAGGGCTGCCGGAGATAACCGGACAGCAAGCGCGCACTCAGGGTATGGATGCGCATCTGGGTGTAGCGTGTGACCACGTAGACGCGAGCGACCTGAATCAGGTTTGCGAGCACGATGACCACAAACGAGGCAGCCCCCAACGCCATCAGGAAGGAAAAGTCGCTGGTGAATCCGCCTCGTTCGTAGGCCCAGGCCAACGCAGGCACGGAACGAATCCGCTCTGGATCGGCAAGCACCGACAAGAACGGCATGATCGATCCCACCATCACGGCGGCGGCAAAGGCCGACACGATGATGACGGCAAGGACGATCCAGGCGTTGCGGCGCTCGCGGGCGTCGAGCAGGGCCCAGGCTTTGCGGATTCGGGAGGGTTTGATCACGGGGTGATGTTGGCTGGTTACGGTCGGTTGGCTTGTTTACTGGTTGGCTGGTTTGCTGGTTAAAAACCTGGACCTAACCCGCTTCCGTGGACAGTTCAGGTTTTGGCTCAGATTCAGCATACCGTTTCTCAAACTGGATCGGCGCGACCTGTCCGAGACTCTGGTGACGGCGCCTCGGGTTGTACCAGCCTTCGATGAACTCGAACAGGGCCTGTCGGGCTTCAGCGTGGTTCTGGAACCGGGTTTGCTGAAGCAGTTCGCATTCGAGCGTGGCAAAGAAGCTTTCAGCCATGGCGTTATCGTAGCAATCGCCGACGCTGCCCATAGAAGGCGCGACGCCCGCACGCCGGCACTGTTCGCCGAACTCCAGCGAGGTGTATTGACATCCCTGGTCGGAATGATGGATCACCTTGCTCGGCTGTCGGCGCTCGATCGCCATATTCAGCGCCTCAAGCACCAGTTTGGCTCGCAGGTGGCCGGCCATCGACCAGCCCACAATGCGACGGCTGAACACATCAAGCACGACGGCCAGATACAAAAAGCCTGTCCAGGTCGGAACATAGGTGATATCGGCCACCCAGAGCTGATTGGGCCGCTCGGCCGTGAAGTCACGCTCGACCCGGTCCGGCGCGGCACGTGCGTTGCGGTCCGTTCGGGTGGTCACCGTCCAGCGGCGGCGGGTCACGCCCACCAGCCCGTCTTGTCGCATCAACCGCGCGACCCGCTTGCAGCCGACTCGCTCGCCGGCCTCGGTCAGGTCAGCGTGGATCTTGGGCGCGCCGTAGCGGCCTTTCGAGGCGGCATGAAAGTGGCAAATCCGCTCCAGCAACCGCGCATCCTCGCGCTTGCGTCGACAAACCGGGCGTTGGCGCCACGCGTAGTAGCCGCTGGTGGAGAGCCCCAGCACTCGGCACATCGTGGTCACCGGGAATTCGGCCTGGTGGGCGCTCACGAACCGGAACCCTTCTTCGGGCTCGAGTCGCTCTCCCGGGCGAACCAGGCCGCGGCTTTTTTTAGGATCTCGCGTTCTTGGCGCAGCCGCCGATTTTCGCCGCGCAGCTTCGACAGCTCGTCACGCTCGGCGCCGGTCAGCCCGTCACTGCGCCGGCCTTCGTCTCGGTCAGCCTGGGCAACCCAGTTGCGGATCGACTGCGCAGTCGGTTCAAACTCCTGGGCCAGCGACACCGGCGTGCGGCCAGCCCGGACCAGATCAACCATCTGCTTGCGGAATTCCGCTGGATACGGTGAGTTGGATTTCGACATTTTGGACACCTCCTATGGTCAAAGGATCAGGTGTCCACGAAAGCGGGTCAAGTCCAGAGAAGAACACCGCGCGGGATTGGC
>Ga0209938_1001105_pt1 | contig 14195 bp, 9 predicted proteins | sample SalPonR2_C_D1_MG_FD_185708 | JGI IMG/M metagenome (GOLD analysis project Ga0209938, IMG submission 185708) | Salt pond soil microbial communities from South San Francisco under conditions of wetland restoration - Salt Pond MetaG R2_C_D1_MG... ... | reverse complement strand
GGTCACGATCTTCATCATGGCCGGCGCCGCCATATTGGCCGCGCTGCGCAGCCCCGGCCGCGACCGCTGGCTGGCTCATGCGCCTGTGACTGTCTATGCGGGCTGGCTGACGGCGGCCTCCTTCGTATCGCTGGGCAGCACGGCCGCCGGACACGGTGTCCTGACAGGGGCTCTCGGCTGGGCCTGGCTGGGCCTGGCCGGGGCGACGCTGACCGGGCTGGCGGTGATCGTGGCCCTTCGCCGCCGGCTGGAATATGCCCTGACACTGGCCTGGGCCCTCATCGGCATCATCGTGGCCAACGGAGGCGACCCGCTCTCCGTCAGCCTCGGCGCGGCGCTCGCCATCGCGCTGGTCGCTGGGGTCGGCGCGCTGCTGCCGCGGGCTTCTTCTGGCTGAAAATATCCAGCGTCCGGCCGGTGCATCGCGCGCAGGGGCAGGGACAGGGCGTCACCGCGCCACCCGCCAGAGTGAAAGCGCGCGGAAGCGCCCCGCCTGGTCACGCTAGCCGTCGGCAGGGCCTTTCCCGAGGTGCTTGCGCAGGCGCGACGGCGTGGACTTCTTGCGGTTCTTGTAGGGATTCTTGTCACCCTGGCCGCGCATGCTCAGTCGGATCGGCGTGCCGGGCATGTCGAAATCCTCGCGCAGGCCATTCACCAGGTAGCGGGTGTAGCCCTCGGACAGTTTCTCGGGGTTGGAGCACATCACCACGAAGCCCGGCGGGCGCGTCTTGACCTGCGTCATGTAGCGCAGCTTGATCCGCCGCCCGCCCGGCGCGGGGGGTGGATGTGCCTCGACCATACCGCTCAGCCAGCGGTTTAGCTGCGCCGTTGTCACCCGCCGGTTCCAGATGTCGTGGGCGCGCAGCACCGCGTCATGCAGCCGGTCCAGCCCGCGACCGGTCCTGGCCGAAACCGTGACCAGAGGCGCCCCGCGCAATTGTGGCAGGAGCCGGTCGAAGGCCTCCTTCAGGCCCTTCAGCTTGGCCTGCTTGTCGTCCTCGATGTCCCACTTGTTGACCGCCACGACAACCGCACGGCCCTCGCGCTCGGCCAGGTCGGCAATGCGCAAATCCTGCTGCTCGAAGGGAATTGCCGCGTCCAGAAGCACGATCACCACCTCGGCGAACCTGACCGCGCGCAGCCCGTCCGACACCGAAAGCTTTTCGACCTTGTCCTGGACCCGGGCCTTCTTGCGCATCCCGGCGGTGTCGAAGAGCCGCACCGGCGTGCCGCCCCAGTCCATCCGCAGCGAGATGGCATCACGTGTGATCCCGGCCTCGGGTCCGGTCAGCAGGCGGTCCTCTCCCAGGATCTTGTTGATCAGCGTGGACTTGCCCGCGTTGGGGCGCCCCACCACCGCCACCTGCAACGGCCTGTCGGCGCTCGGCTGGTGCCGGGACAGGTCCGCCTCGGCATCGGGGTCCTCGATCGCGACATCCGTCTCGGGAGCGTCGCGCGCGGCGCGTTCGGCGTAACCGTCGGCCAGGGGCGTCAGCACCTCCAGCAGCTCGCTCAGCCCCTCGCCGTGTTCGGCCGACAGGCGCAGCGGCTCGTCCAGGCCCAGGGCATAGCCCTCCATCACGCCGGCATCCGCCGCGCGGCCCTCGCCCTTGTTGGCCGCCAGGATGACATGCGCGGACTTGCGGCGCAGGATATCGGCGAAGACCTCGTCGGTGGCGGTCACCCCTACCCGCGCATCATACATGAACAGGCAGATATCGGCCATTTCGACCGCGCGCTCGGTCAGCCGCCGCATCCGGCCCTGCAGGCTGTCGTCGGTGGCATCCTCCAGTCCCGCGGTGTCGATGACGGTGAAGCGCAGGTCGCCCAGGCGCGCCTCGCCCTCACGCAGGTCCCGGGTCACGCCGGGCTGGTCGTCGACCAGCGCCAGGCGCTTGCCCACAAGGCGGTTGAACAGGGTGGACTTGCCCACGTTGGGCCTGCCCACGATGGCGAGAGTGAAGCTCATGACGCATGTTCCATCGGATCAGACGGGCCCGATACACCGTTTGCGGCTCAACGGAAAGCCAGCAATTGTCCCCGCTTGGTCACCACGTAAAGCGTGCCACCCGCGACAACCGGGTTCGACGTGGCCCCGCCGCGCACCTCAAGCGTGCCGACCAGGTCGCCGCTGACGGGGTCGAACTGCCGGACCAGCCCGTCCGAGGAGGCCACGATCAGCCGCCCCCCGGCAAGCACCGGGCCATAGTGTTCATGCCGCGTGCTCTGGCGGCGTTCTCGGCTTTCCACGAAACCGGGCAGGTCCACCCGCCAGACCGGGCTGCCGTCGGCGGCATCCAACCGCAGAAGCTCGCCCAGGTCGTTGACCAGGAATACCGATCCCCCCGCGGGCCAGACCGGGCCGACCGCGCCTTCGGACACGCTCCAGATACGGTCGCCGTTGGCCAGTCGCAGCGCCGCCATGCGGCCCGAGACATTTCCCACATAGACGCGGTCGCCGTCGATCACCGGGTCGCCGGCCAGGTCCGAGATGGTCGAGGCCGCCCGCCCCGGCCGCTGGCCGGTCACGATAGAAGCCCAGCGCCGCAGCCCGCCCCGGGGGAAGGCGGCCAGCACCTCACCCGTGGGAAGGGGAAAGACGGCGATCTCGGAGGTGACGGCGGCGCCCGGCCCGCCGGCGAAATTCGCGGCTGACGGTGTGCCGGTCAACGTCCAGCGGACACGCCCCGTCTCCATGTCCACCGCCCAGGCGCGGCCATCGCGCGAGACGACATAGGCCAGCCCATTGCGAATCGTCGGCGCCGAGGTGCCTGGCGCGTCCAGGTCCTGGGTCCAGCGTTCCGCGCCCGTCGCGGTATCCAGCGCCACGAGTTCGCCGAACCCGGTGGTCACCAGAAGGGTCTCGCCATCGGTGGCCAGCCCGCCGCCCGAAGCGTCGCGCCGATTATCCGAGGCCACGGCGAGCGGGCGCGCCCAGAGCCTTTCTCCCGCCGTCGAGGTGGCCACAACCTGGGTGCGCGCGTCCAGCGTGAAGACGCGCCCGGCGGCCACGACAGGATCGGCCGTTATGCGGTGACGACGGCCGTCGCCCTCGCCGATGTCGGCGGCAAAGACCGGGGTCAGCCCCCGGCCCAGCGCCGGATGGGTGATCTGGTGCTCGGGGCCCCCGTTGCGATGGCTCCAGGCGGTATTCTCGACCGGTCCGGCCAGGGAAATCGGACGCGCCTCGTTGGCAAAGGGCGCCTCGGCCTGCGTCGGGCCGTCGATGTCGGTGCGGATGTCCAGCCGCTCGCCCGGGAGGATTTCCTCTTGCCCGCCACAGGCGGCCAGGGTGCCAAGGGCGATCAGCCCTGCCAGAAATGGTTTCAAAGTCACGCTTTCCCCCTGTCCCGGCCCCGGTCCCGGTTGCACGGGCCGATCCGGCGCGCGCCGATTCCGCGGTAAGGTCCGGCCCGCATGGTCATTCTCCGCCGGGCAACGCCAGATCCTCGATCTCGCCACCCAAGGCCACAATCATCTGCAGCGCCCGTTCGCGCAAGCCCCGCGTTGCCTCGGCGTCCACGGCAATGGCGCGGAACTGCTCGACGGCGGCGTCGGTGTCGCCCTCGTCGACCGCGATCAGGGCCAGCTGTTCCTGGGCGATCACGCGAAACGGCGCGCCGGGCCGAGACAAGCCGGCGAGCGTGGCGCGGCGGGTTTCGACGTCGCGGACCCCGGCACCGATCATCGCACCCTTGAGGGCTGCCAGGTCGCGGTAGATCGCCGGCACCGCCTCGTCCGTCGCCACGGCATCGAGCGCGGCAACGGCGCCCTCGATCTCCCCGGCCTCTTGCAGTTCTGTCGCGGCAAGCATGTTGGACACAGCCACCGCGCCACCGTCGGGGTCAAGCCCGATCAGCGCATTGGCGCGGGTCGCGGGCTCGTCCTGCCGGATCGCCGCCAGCATGGCATCGCCGCGGGCCTGGGCCTCGGCGCGGGCCTCGGCCTTGCGCCACTCGTTGAAGGCCGTGCCCCCCACCAGCACCAGCACCACCGCAACGGCAATCCAGCCGTAGCGGCGCAGGTACTGGAAAAGCCGGTCGCGCCGGACCTCTTCGGTAACCTCGTCGATGAAACTGTCGTTCTGGCTCATGCTCGCCCCATATGCCGCGCGGCGTGGCCCGGACGTGCCGGATTGGCCTCTCATATCCCGAAGCCCGCCACAGAGACAAGGGCGCCCGCGCCGCGATCCGGGACCGGGGCATTTCGCAGGTGCAGAAGACGCCTTGCGGCAAGGAGGAAATTTTCCTAAACTAAACTGGTCGGTTCAGAAATTCGCCACGTAATACTATGGAAACGAGTACGCGGCCCTTGCTCCGGGGCCGAACGACGAGAGGAATGACCCGTTCATGCGCCTGATGCCGATCCTTACCGCAGCGCTGGTGTCCGTATCGCTTTATTTCCTGATCTTCGAACGCGAAACCGTTCTTGCCATCGCCCAGGTCGGTCCCTCGGAGGAGACCGCTGACGAGACCGGGGAGACCGGCCCTGCCCCGGTCAGCGTTGTGGTCGAGACCTCGCAAGCGCAGGCGGTGGACAGCGCCGTGGTCCTGCGCGGCCGCACAGAGGCCGCCCGCCAGGTTACCGTCGCCGCCGAGACTTCCGGACAGGTCATCTCGGAGCCGATCCGCAAGGGTGCCTTCGTCGAGGCGGGCGCCCTGCTGTGCAAGCTCGACCCGGGCACTCGCCAGTCCACGCTGGAAGAGGCGCGCGGCCGGTTGCGCGAGGCGCGCGCCCGCTTGCCCGAGGCGCAGGCCCGCGTGCCCGAGGCCCGCGCCCGTCGCGCCGAAGCCGCCGCACGGCTGGCCGAGGCCGAGGCGCGCCGGACCGAGGCCGAGGCACGGCTCGACGAGGCGAGGATCAATGAAAACGCTGCGGCACGGCTGTCGGAAGGGGGCTTCGCCTCGGAAACGCGGCTGGCCAACGCCGAGGCCGCGCTGGCCTCGGCCCGCGCCGGCCTGACCTCGGCCGAGGCCGCCGTCGAGGGGGCGCAGGCGGGCATTTCAAGCGCCGAGGCCAGCATCGAGGGGGCCACCGCCGGAGTCGAGGCCGCCCGCGCCGGCATCCAGTCGGCCCAGGCCGCGGTGGCCGCCGCGGAGCGCGAACTGGACCGTCTGACCATAACGGCCCCCTTCGAGGGCCTGCTGGAGAGTGACACGACCGAACTGGGCACCCTGATGCAGCCGGGCAGCCCCTGTGCCACCGTCATTCAGCTGGACCCGATCAAACTGGTGGGCTTCGTCCCCGAGGCCGATGTTGCCAAGGTCGAGACCGGGGCCATGGCTGGCGCCGAACTCAGCAGCGGCGAGCGTGTCCAGGGGCCGGTCACCTTCCTGTCACGCTCGGCCGACCAGGCCACCCGCACATTCCGCGTGGAGATCGAGGTGCCCAACCCCGACCTGGCGATCCGCGATGGTCAGACCGCCGAGATCCTGATCGGGGCCGAGGGGCGTTCGGCACATCTGCTGGCTGCCTCTTCGCTGACGCTCAACGACGACGGTGACATCGGCGTGCGGGCGGTGGACGACGCCGATATCGCCCGGTTCCACCGGGTCAGCGTGCTGCGCGACACGGTGGAAGGCGTCTGGGTGACGGGCCTGCCCGACAGCCTGGACGTGATCGTCGTGGGCCAGGAATACGTCCGCGACGGCGTGCCCGTCGCGCCCACCTACAGGGAGGCGAACGGATGACGGGAATCGTCGACTGGGCGGCAAACCATGCCCGCATGATCATCGCCTTCATCGTGCTGTCCCTGGCGGCGGGGGCAGCCTCTTACGTGGGTCTGCCCAAGGAAGGCGAGCCGGACATCGAGATCCCGGCGCTTTTCGTCTCGGTTCCCTTCCCCGGCATCTCGGCCGAGGACGCCGAGACCCTGCTGGTCAAGCCGATGGAGGCAGAGCTTCAGGACATCGACGGGCTGGACACGATGTCCTCGACCGCCGCCGAGGGCTATGCCGGCGTGGCGCTTGAGTTCGAGTTCGGCTGGGACAAGTCGCGCACCATGGCCGATGTCCGCGATGCCATGAACAGCGCCGAGGGCCAGTTCCCCAATGGCGCCGACCAGTATTCCATCAACGAGATCAACTTCTCCGAATTCCCCATCATAATCGTCAACCTGACCGGCGAGGTGCCCGAGCGCACCCTGATCGACGTGGCCGAGCGCCTGCAGGACGAGGTCGAGGGCATCGACGCGGTGCTCGAAGCGCAGCTGACCGGCCAGCGCGAGGAGATGCTGGAAGTCGTGATCGACCCGCTCAAGCTGGAAAGCTACAACGTCACGGCGAATGACCTGATCAACACGGTGACCCAGAACAACCTTCTGGTCGCCGCGGGCGAGGTGAGCAGCGAACGGGGGGATTTCTCGGTCAAGGTGCCCTCGTCCTTCGACGAGGCGCGTGACGTCTATTCCCTGCCCGTGCGCACCAACGGCGACCGCGTGGTCACCCTCGGCGACCTGGCGGAAATCCGCCCCACCTTCGAAGACCGCGTCAGCACCGCGCGGTTCAACGGCACCACGACCGTGGCGCTCCAGGTGGTCAAGCGCAAGGGGTTCAACCTGATCGACACCGCCGCAGAGGTGCGCGACACCGTCAATGGCGCCGTCGCCGAATGGCCCGATGACCTGCGCCAGGCGGTGCAGGTCGGCTATTCCAACGACCAGAGTCGGGTCGTGGCCTCCATGGTCAGCCAGCTCGAAGGCTCGGTTCTGACGGCCATCGCGCTGGTTATGATCGTGGTGCTCGCCGCCCTGGGCATTCGCCCGGCACTGCTGGTCGGCTTTGCCATCCCGACCTCGTTCCTGCTGTGCTTCGCGCTTTTCGCGGTGCTGGACGTGACCATTTCCAACATCGTGATGTTCGGGCTGATCCTGGCCGTGGGCATCCTGGTCGACGGGGCCATCGTGGTGGTGGAATACGCCGACAAGCGCATCGCCGAGGGCACCGGACCCATGCATGCCTATGTCGAGGCCGCGCGCCGCATGTTCTGGCCCATCATCAGCTCCACCGCCACCACGCTCTGCGCCTTCCTGCCCATGCTCTTCTGGCCTGGCGTGGCGGGCGAGTTCATGGGGCTGCTGCCGGTCACGATCATCTTCGTGCTGACAGCCTCTCTGATCGTGGCGCTGATCTACCTGCCGGTCATGGGCGGCGTGACGGGCCGCATGAGCCGCGTCTTCGGGCGCTGGTCCGATGCCTTGCGCGCGCACCTGCCCTGGCTTGTCCGGGCCGCCCTGGTGGTCCCGGCGATCCTGATGACCTACGCGGGCGCCATGCTGACACTGAACCCGGGCTATTTCGGGGCCCGCGCGGTGCAAACCGACGGTCTGGTCGCCTCGCTGCCGGGCATCGCGCTGTTCGTGGTGTCCTGCATGGCCATGGCCGTGACCGTGAGCGCGGCCACGATCACCCGGACACCCCGGCGCATCCGGGCCGGGTATCGGCGCAGCACCTTCGGCCAGGTGATCCATTTCATCTCGGGCAACCCGGTCATGCCGATCATCTCGATCGCCGCCATCGGCGCCTTCGTGGTCTGGACCTTCATGTACTTCGGGTCCAACAACAACGGCGTCGAGTTCTTCGCCGAGAGCGAGCCCGAGCAGGCCATCGTCTACGTCCAGGCCCGCGGCAACCTCTCGATCGAGGAAAAGGACGATCTGGTTTCCCAGGCCGAGCGGATCGTCCTGGACCAGCCCGGCATCGATACCGTCTTCGCCTTTGCCGGCGAGGGCGGGCTGAACCAGAACACCGGCGGCGGCGAAGGCCCGCGTGACACCATCGGCCAGCTCCAGGTCGAGATGATCCCCTGGGAAGACCGCCCGGCCTACGCCCGCGAGAACGGCATCCCGCTGGAGCGCCTCGATGGTGACGTGGTCATGGAGAACATCCAGGCCGCGCTCGACACCCTGCCCGGCGTCCGCTCGGAGATCCTAAACCTGTCGCGCGGCCCGGCCAGCCCCAAGCCGGTACATCTGCGCCTGACCGGTAACGACTGGGAAACGCTCAAGCAGGCCGCGGCGATCACGCGCGACCGCTTCGACCGGACCCTCGGCCTGAGCCAGGTCGAGGACAGCCGCCCCCTGCCCGGAATCGACTGGGAAATCGACGTGGACACGGAAAAGGCCGGGCGCTACGGCGCGGACGTTGCCACGGTGGGCGGCATGGTCCAACTGGTCACCCGCGGGTTGCTGCTTGACACCTACACCCCCAGGGGAAGCGACGAGGAGATCGAGATCCGCGTGCGTCTGCCGCGCGAGGACCGGGTCCTGTCCACCCTGGACAGCCTGCGCGTCCGCACCCCTGACGGGCTGATCCCGCTGTCCAACTTCATCACGCGCCAGCCGGTCGAGAAGCTCGGCCAGATCGACCGTGTCGACCAGGAACGCTACTTCGACGTCAAGGCCGGCGTGGCCGAGGGCATGGTGCAATTCATCACCGACGGGCCCGACGGCGAAACCGTTGCCCTGGGCACCTTCCGGGAATTGCCCGAAGGCGCGCAAGCCGAGGCGTCCCGCACGGTCGAGACCACCGATGGCACGGCCTATGAGCGCGTCGCGCTCAACACCGCCGAGAACCTTTCGGCGGTGCAGCAGGCCCTCGACGACGGCACCGCGCGCCCCGAGGTCATCAACGGCAACGAACGCATCGCCACCCTGACCGAGTGGCTGGAGACCGATAACCCCCTGCCCGAGGGTGTGAGCTGGAAATGGACCGGCGACCAGCAGGACCAGGCCGAAAGCCAGGAGTTCCTGCAAACCGCCTTTGCCGGGGCGCTGGGGCTGATGTTCATCATCCTGCTGGCGCAGTTCAACAGCTTCTACAACGCCACGCTCGTGCTGCTGGCGGTGATCCTGTCGACCACCGGCGTGCTGATCGGGATGCTGGTCATGGACCAACCCTTCTCGATCATCATGACAGGCACCGGGATCGTGGCCCTGGCCGGGATCGTGGTGAACAACAACATCGTGCTGATCGACACCTACCAGGACTACGAGAAATACATGCCGCGCTCCGAGGCGATCACCCGCACCGCCGAGGATCGTATCCGCCCCGTGCTGCTGACCACGACCACCACCATGGCCGGCCTCGCGCCGATGATGTTCGGGCTGTCGCTCGATTTCTTCGGCGGCGGCTATTCCATCGACAGCCCCACCGCGCTGTGGTGGAAGCAGCTGGCCACGGCTGTCGTCTTCGGGTTGGGCATCGCCACGGTCCTGACGCTGATCTTCACGCCCTCGATGCTGGCCCTTCGGGTCTGGGTGACGACCTATGCCCGTTGGGCAGCCCAGGGCCTTGCCAAGCTGGGCGCGGGGCGCGGCAGCCGCATGGCCCGCGACTGGGCCCTCGAACGCGAGGCCCGCCGGACCAAGGTGCCGGAAATCCAGTGGTCGGAATTCGACGGTTTCACGGCCCCCGAAGCCGACCCGGTGGTCGAAACCGCCCCCCCGCCGCTGCGCGCGGCGGAATAGCCCGGGCAGTCGAACGACAGGCAATCAGGCCCCCGTCAACACGTCGACCGCGGCGCATGCGGCGCGGAAAAGAAGACGGCCATGCGCCTCGTGGACGGACCCGCGGGCTTCGATACGCGCGGACCGGCCGACATTGCGGATCATTGAAACTCGGGAAGACGCGCTAACTCGCCTTCAAGGGAAAACTTGGAGGTTTCTATGATCCGCAGCATCACCAGCGCACTTGCCCTCGGCATCGCCGTCGCACAGCCTGCCGCCGCCGACCTGACAGGCCAGCCGTTCGACTACGAAGTCGACGGCACGGTCTTCGAAGGGTACGTCGCCCGCAACACCGACCTGCCCGAGACGGAAGGAACCGTCCTGATCGTGCACGATTGGGACGGGCTGACCGATTACGAGAAGCAACGCGCCGACATGCTGGCCGCAAAGGGCTACACGGCGGTCGCCATTGATGTCTACGGCAAGGACAACCGGCCGACCAACATGGAGGAAAACCAGGCCCGGTCGGGCGCGTTGTACGCCGATCGGGACCTCTTTCGCGCCAGGCTGTCCGGCTCCCTCGCCGCCGCAAGTGAACTTGATGGCGTGGGCGACGAGATCATCCTGATGGGCTACTGCTTCGGCGGAGCAGCGGCGCTGGAAGCAGCGCGTTCCGGAATGGAGGTGGACGGGTTCGTCTCCTTCCACGGCGGGCTGGGAACGCCCGAAGGTCAGGACTATTCCATGACCACGGCCCCTGTCCTGCTCTTGCATGGCACGGCAGATCCGGTCTCGGGCCCTGCCGACCTGGCGCAGGTCGTCGGCGAGATGCTCGACGCCGGCGTCGAGCACGATGCACGGCTTTTCGGCGGGGCGCGACATTCCTTCACCGTCTGGGGGTCCCGTGACTACGACCTGGCTGCCGACACGGGCAGCTGGGACGCATTCATGACATTCCTCGACGAACAGCTTTGACGATCGCTGGGGCGAGGGCCGGACCGGCCTCCCCTCTTTCGGGACCCTGCCCGGCATTTTAGGGCGCGGAAGCTGCTGCCCGCGGAACGGTGTCTTCGGGCGGGCGCGCGTCGTGGAAAGCCCGCGGAACCGGGCCCCGGGGCGGCGGGCGGGGCGGCCTTGACGGGGCCCGGGCAAGCAGCGGCCAGGCCGCCCGTCCCGGTCAGGCGGCCTCGTCCTCGGCCTGTTGCCGCGCCCAGAGCTGGGCATAGCGCCCGGGCTGACTCAACAGCGCATCGTGCGTGCCGGTCTCCACCACCTCGCCCTTTTCCAGCACAACGATCCGGTCAGCGTCCGCGATGGTCGACAGCCGGTGCGCGATGGTCAGCACCGTGCGGCCCTGCGCCATGGCCCGCAGCTCGGACTGGATCTCACGCTCGGTGTCGGTGTCCAACGCGCTCGTGGCCTCGTCCAGCAGCAGAATCGGCGGGTTCTTCAGCAGAGTCCGGGCGATGCCCACGCGCTGTTTCTCGCCGCCCGACAGTTTCAGGCCGCGCTCGCCCACCTGGGTGTCGTAGCCTTCCGGCAGGCTCATGATGAAGTCGTGGATCTTGGCCGATTTTGCTGCAGCGACCACCTCGGCCTCGTCCGCGCCCTCGCGCCCATAGGCGATGTTGTAGCGGATCGTGTCGTTGAACAGCACCGTGTCCTGCGGCACCACGCCGATGGCGTCATGCAGGCTGTCCTGCGTGACCTCGCGGATGTCCTGCCCGTCGATGCGGATGGCCCCGCCCGAGACATCGTAGAACCGGAACAGCAGCCGCCCGATGGTGGACTTGCCCGACCCAGAAGATCCCACCAGCGCCACGGTCTGCCCCGCGCCCACCGACAGCGAAACGCCGCGCAGGATCGGGCGCTCGTGATCGTAGCCGAAGGTGACGGTGTCGAAGCTGACCTCGCCCTTGTCCACATCCAGACGGTGCGCACCGGGGCGGTCGGCCACGTCGGGCGGCTGTTCCAGCAGGTCGAACATCTCGGCCATGTCGACCATGGCCTGCCGGATCTCGCGGTAGACCGAGCCGAGGAAGTTCAGCGGCATGGTGATCTGGATCATGTAGGCGTTGACCATGACGAAATCGCCCGTGGTCAGCGTGCCGTTCTGCACCCCGAAGGCGGCCATGACCATGACCAGAACCAGCCCTGTCGTGATCACGAAGGCCTGGCCGAAGTTGAGCAGACCCAGCGTGTAGGCCGTCTTGAGCGCCGCCGTCTCGTAAAGCGCCATGGCCCCGTCATAGCGGCCCGCCTCGCGCTGTTCGGCACCGAAATACTTGACCGTCTCGAAGTTCAGCAGGCTGTCGATGGCCTTCTGGTTGGCATCGGTGTCCTGGGCGTTCATCTCCTTGCGGATGCGCACGCGCCATTCGGTCACCTTGAAGGTGAACCAGATGTAGATGGCGATGGTCACAGCCACCACGCCGAGGTAGCTGAAGCCGAAGTGCCACCACAGGATCACCGCGATCATCAACAGTTCGAGGATCAGCGGCCCGATACTGAACAACAGGAACCGCAGCAGGAAATCCACGCCCTTGACGCCGCGTTCGATGATGCGGCTCAGGCCCCCGGTCTTTCGGGTGATGTGATAGCGCATGGAAAGACGGTGGATATGGGTGAAGGTCTCCAGCGCCAGTTGGCGCAGGGCGCTCTGGCCCACCTTGGCGAAGATCACGTCGCGCAGTTGTTGAAAGCCGTTGGTCATCAGCCGCGCCATGCCGTAGGCCACCGTCAGGCCCACCGCGCCCAGCGCGAGCAGCTTGGCATCGCCCGCCTCGCCCGAGAGCGTATCGACCACCAATTTGTAGAGCATCGGCCCCACCACCGCGACCAGCTTGGACGCGACCAGCGCCACCAGCGCCAGCACCACGCGGCGTTTCACCCAAGGCTTGTCTTCGGGCCAGAGATAGGGCGCGACGCGCAACACCACGTTCCAGCCCTCGATGGGCTGGTCGTCGGGGATTGAATCGGGCTGGGCGGCGCGGCGCATCGGGTGGTCCTTGTCGTGAGGGGCCATAGGTAGGCCCCCCGGGCGGCAATGACCAGAGTGCGGCTCAGATCATCTGCATCAGGCGCCGTTTCTCTCCGGTCTCGAAGGGATCGGACAGGGCCTCCGCAAGCCCGTCGAGGGCCGCGATGTTGTGGCCCGGGCGGAAACTGTGGACATGCGGCAGTATCTCGCGGATGCCGCGCGCCCGGGGCGCGAACTCCGACCAGCGCAGCAGGGGGTTGAGCCAGATCAGCCGGCGGCACGACAGGCCCAGGCGCTCTGCCTCGCGGCCCAGCGCGCCGGTCTCGTCGCGGTCCAGCCCGTCGGAGATCAGAAGCACCACCGCCCCCTGTCCCAACACCCGGCGCGACCAGTCGCGGTTGAAATCGTGCAGGCAGGCGGCGATGCGGGTGCCGCCCTCCCAGTCCCGTGCCTCGGCCCCGGCATCGGCCAGGGCCTGGTCCACGTCCCGGGCGCGCATGTGCCGGGTTATGTTGGTCAGCCGGGTGCCGAAGGTGAAGGCATGGACCCTGGCCCAGCCCTGCCCGCGCGCGTTGCTGACGGCATGGACGAAATGCAGCACGGCGCGGGAATACTCCGACATGGACCCCGATATGTCGCAAAGCACAACCAGGTTCGGGTAGCGGATGCGCCGACGCCGGGTCTCGAAGGCGCGGATCTCGCCCCCCTGGCGCATCGACCGGCGCATGGTGCGGCGCCAGTCCGGCATCGGCCCGGCCATTGCCTCGGTCCGGAGGGATTTCACCGGGCGCACCGGCAGGGTCAGCCGCGCCAGCATCCGCCGGGCGCGGGCCATCTCGTCGGTGCTCATCTGCGCGAAATCGAGGGTCCGCAGGCGTTCCTCGGGCGACAGCGTGGCCGAGGCGTCGACCTCGAGCACGCTTTCCTCGCGGTCATCCTCGGGGGCGGGCCGATCCGGCTCGATCCCGTCGAGTAGCGCCTCGGCAGCGCGCTTCTCGGCCGGTCCGGCCCGTTCCTCCTGCTGCGCGCCGCGAATGGCCGGCAGCATCATGGACATCATGTGTTCCAGGAACCGTGGATCACGCCAGTAAAGGCGAAAGACCTGCCCGAAAACACGCAAATGTTCGGGGCGCGAACAGAAACAGGCCTGCAGCGTCCAGTAGAAATCCTGTTTCCCGGTGAACCCCGCCGCCTCGACCGCGCGGATCGCGTCTATCACCCGCCCCGGCCCCACCGGCAGGCCAGCCTTGCGCAGGGCGCGGGCGAAATGCGCGATGTTGCGCGCCAGCTTGCCGTCCTCGGGCAGGTCGTGTGTGGCGAAATCAGACACTTATCACACTGCAGACCGCATAAACTCCGACCGATACTGGGATTAACAGCCCCCAACCAACGACATAGAATATCAGTCCTCTACTATGCCACCACATTGAATCTCTGAGATTTTTTAAATCGACTTTAACTTTCTCAATGTCTGGGTTTTCATTGAACTTTCCATCTTCGAAAAATTGATCGGTAATCGACTTCAATCGACTGGGGGGATCGCTTAACTGATCCGAATAAAGATTTTCTTTCTTCGTCGAAAGTGAAAGTCCAAAGGTCCCCGCTGAAAAAAGGTCGGCAATCCAATTTATTATCAGAGAAACAACTAGCAGCCCTGTTATCCAGATTATTCCCGAATTGATTTGACCCTCTTTGAGCGCGACTCCGGTCACTGTCACAACTTCGTAATCTACGTCCAGCTTTCTGACTAGGATGATACCGAACGAGAGC
>Ga0209938_1001100_pt1 | contig 14223 bp, 6 predicted proteins | sample SalPonR2_C_D1_MG_FD_185708 | JGI IMG/M metagenome (GOLD analysis project Ga0209938, IMG submission 185708) | Salt pond soil microbial communities from South San Francisco under conditions of wetland restoration - Salt Pond MetaG R2_C_D1_MG... ... | reverse complement strand
CCTCAGCCTTAACTTTAACCTTTGGGACCTTTCTCCTTTAACCTTGGATTACATCCAGTGTCCCCTTTTTTCGTTTGATCTTACTTCATTTATTATATCCGGCCATACCTGTCTTTTTATTCCAATTCAAAAGGTACGTATTATGCAAAAAATGAAGAGTAGGGTTAATTGAAAGCTCAACGATTGACATATTAGTCTAAGGAAAGCTCCTGACCAATGCATTTTAATTTTCAGGAAGGTTTTTGAGATAATAATTGCATTGAAACAATAGGTTTATCAGGTAGAAGGCATTCTCTTTCAATGAAATCCAAGCTATACCCTTTAAATACGAAATACCTTTTGCATAGCCTGTGTGCGGGATTGCACTTTTAATTTGACGTATATATTTTTTAAGTGTGTTTTGATCGTATTTATTGACACATGTTTGGCATGAGCGATTTGTTCATTTGTCAAGCCTTTCGTTAAGGTGATCAGCACATCATATTCGATTTTCGAAAGTGGCGAGCTAAGGCGATCATTAAGTTCATTTATAGATAGCAGGGGGGCTATATTCTTTGTAGATGCCCGATAGCTGATGATTTCAATATTAGCGAGTACATCTTTTTTCTTAAAGGGCTTGGTTATATAGCCTTCCGGCAAAAGAGATTTAGCCTTTTCCAAAGTAGTCTGGTCAGAAAAAGATGTGATGAATAGAAAAGGAATCTGATAGCCACTGTTGATAATCTCTGCAATATCAAAGCCAGACATACTTGGACTTAGGGCAATATCCAAAAGTGCCAAATCGACTTCCCCTTTGCTTAAAATATCTAAAGCTTGACTGCCGTCATGGGCAATGCCGGCAATTCGATAGCCTTCATTACGAAGGATCATTGCCAGATCTTCAGCTATCAAGGGTTCATCTTCTACGATGAGAATATTGATTCTCGTTTTCTGACCATCCTTCATTTCTTCCATTTTTGCCTCCAGCTAATCCAAGAGCTTAGCCATTGATTTTTTCGGCGATTGTTTCTTTGCAATAAGCTTTTTTGCTTGCGCAGGTGTTGGTTTACCATACGGTCGATGGTCTCCAGCTCTTCCGCATAGCGTTGAAGATCACCGTTGATTTTTTTCTGTTGTATTGAGATCACTTTTGCCATCAGGCTGCTTTTTTATATTTCGAGATCTGAAGTAATATTCGACTTCCTTGCCGGTTCTCAACTTTGATCTCTGCCCGTAATTTTTTCAGAAAGGCCTGGATCAATTTGTTTCCAAAATTCGGAGAATTGAAGAAGTCTTCAGGATTCATACCGACGCCATTATCTCTGATCTCCAACTTGAGCGATTCATCTTCTTCCCAGAGCCCGAAATACAAACGATTCTGGTCTCCCTTTTGGAGGAATGCATGTTTTAATACATTACTAATCAATTCATTGGCGATTAGGCCAAGCGGTATCATGGTTTCTACATCCAACTCAATTTGATCAACTTTCAATTCTAAATCGATTTGCTCATCATCGACCTGGTAGGAGTCAAGTAAACTTTCAATCAAACTAATAAAATATTCCCGTGCGTCAATACTTGTCAAGCCATCTTCCCGGTATAGATTCTGATGGATTAATGCCATGGAGGAAACCCTATTTTTTCCTTCCAGGATGGCTTTCAAAGCTTCTTCATCCGATATATACTGAGATTGAAGATTGAGAAGGCTGGACACTACCTGCAGGTTATTCTTGACCCGATGATGAATCTCACGTAGTAGGATCTCCTTATCCTTCAAGGCCTGTCTAACCTTGTCATTTTGCTTTTGCAGTAATTGATTTTGCTTTCGATTTTGAAACGCTAAATAGCCGATCAAGCCCAGCAATAAAATTAAAAATACGGCACTCATGATATAAGCATTTCTTTGTTTGCGGGTACGAACCAACTCTGCTTCCTGAGCTTCTTCTCGCAAATGCGCTAAGGCAAGCTCTTGCTCTTTTTGTGCGGTTTGGTATTTTTTCTCTAGCTCCAGAAGCTGTTGCACTTCCTTTTCATCGTTAAGTTCATCTTTCAATCGAATTACTTCACGTGATGCGAGTAGCGCTTGATCTAGTCGGCCTAAACTGGAGTAGGCCTCTTCATACATAGAATAAATTTCAACACTATCCGCTTTATCAGCAAGCGATTTATCCATGCTTTGAAGGACCTGTGCTGCATAGGATGGATTTTCCTGATTTAGGAGGAGCCGAGCTAGTTTTTTTTGAATTTGAAAATTTGGCTGTACAAAATTAAGTTCTTGATTTTCAGAAAGCAATTGGGTGAAAAACTGAATTTGCTCTTTTGTTGAAAACTCTTCCGGGGCAGATATCCCATGACTTAAGCCTTGTTTGCGACGCCGGGGTAGAATATCGTAATACGCCTTATTATAGAAAGCATATTTTGCTGCATCCCCCCTCTTTAAGGATAATTCCTGCAACCGATTCAGCACATAAGCAATATCTGTACTCTTGTTCCTTTCCCGAACTATCGTATACGCTTTATCCAGATACTCCTGAGCCTTATTGAGGTCTCCAAATTGAAGGTATAGAGTGTGCCAATGGTCATAGACTGACCATAAGTAGTATTTCTTCTCCGAAGGCTGTTGCTTATACCAACTTTCTGCTTTACTTAAATAGTGCACCGCAGAGTCTAAAGATTCTTGTTTTCGAAAAAAACGGGCGATTTGTTTGTATATCTGGCCTGCCCGAAAATAATTTATATTTTTCATCTTCAGAATAGCATCTTGTAATATTTGCAATGCTTTTTCAGTATCCCCAGACATATCTATTGCTATAGATATCTCGTACATAGCCGCTATTTCTAGTTCCGGAAGTATGGCATCTTGTGCCGTTAAAAGCGCTTTATTGAATAAATCAACCGAAGCGTCAATTTGATTGTACCTTTTAAGTTTCGTGCCTGAATTAAGTGCAAATTGGCAATAGTTCGATGGGTTTTTTATCGTATCCAGGCGGGCATTAATTGCCTCGATGTCTGGAGGCTGACCATTCGTCGAAACTACGGCAAAGAAAATCACAGCAATAAAAAGGAAGTGCTTCATGGCTCAAGTGTATATTGCATAAACCAGGGCCAGAGCAGTTCTACAGCCCTTACATTCTGCGGGTTATTGTTCCCATTCGGATATTTGTGTTCCAGATCATTGACTACAACATAAACCAGCTCCTGAGTTCCTCCATCCACTGTAGAAGAAAAGCGAATCTGATTGTACTTTGGTGGCATAGGTGTTTCCGAATAGCTACTGTCTAAAGATAACATATCCAGCAGATTTTCTGTCCATTGCCATGCAGTGGGTATCGCAAAAAGATCAATCGCTTGTACAGGCAACTCTGACATTAACTCAAAGGCTGCTATAGTCCGATCATCACGAGATCCGGAAATAATGTGAAAAGACGGTATTCGGTCGCCTCCCATGGGGATGAAAATCGGAATCCCTATATTACCACATGTAGAAAAAGCAGCAAACTCATCGGACATCTGCGGCAATAATCTTGACTTGACAAATCCCCCGCCATTGGAGAAACCACTTACATAGATTCTAGAGGCATCAATGGAAAAGCTCTCTTTACACAATTGGATCATCTCTCGAAAGAATGGGATATCATCTTTAATCTCAGTGCCTGGCACCACATCCGCTTCCAAGCCTTCAGAGCTCCACTTTGTGCTCAAACGACCATTATTCTCTGCTATCGGATACTCCAAGGCCGTCGGAAAGGCCGCTATGAAACCTTCGCGTTCTGACATTTGAACCCACCCACTGATATTATAAAACTTCTCACCGGTGCCTGTGGAACCATGCAACATAAATAATAAGGGTACGTCCTCCGATCCGTCATAGCTTTCCGGAACATGAATCAGGAAATTGCGGTCTTCACCATCAATTTCCATATTAAACACGTTTTTTCCGACTTGCCATTGCAAAGGAGTTTCTTCGGGTATCTCTTCTTTGTTGCAAGAGGTAGCCAAAAACAAGGATAAAAATAGTAGGAATAGTATAGTTTTCGTTTTCATCGTATACTTTTAAAGTTTAATCTTGTACACATCGACAGACCAGGCCTGTAGTTTTAGGTGTACGAAGCGAAATGGTTTGCCCATTGGGTTGAATAGCTACAGCCATGGCCCCGTCCTCCGTTTGATACCCCCCCTGGTCGCTCGTCAAGGCGTCCCGGCTCCAAAAGATCGCAAGGGGTTCATCGGATTCTAAAAGGCTATTGGAAAACACATTCTCCTCGCCGGATGTCAACTTCCATCGTTGCATTTGACCCGTGGGCAGCACATTGAAGCCATTCGACTCCTCTTCTGTTACATTTCCAAATCGAGTAAATCCAGGGGCCATCAAAGGTCTTACTGTACCATACACATCCTTTTCAGCGCTAAACAAGGCATTCCATTCTGCTACGGAAGGTACATGCCAACCATCAGGGCAAATGCCCCTATTATCTTCTCCCGGAAGCAATTCATCATAAGTGTAATACCGACCCAAATCCAGGCATAAATTTGGATTGTCTGAATGGCAAGCACCTAAAGTCTCTCCGGCATGATATAAAAGTGGCGAGTTCATCCAGGTTTTTCCATCGGCCATTTCTTGAAAACAATATTGCTGTCCATCCCGGGCATCTGTAAAAGGGCGATCTGTACAGTATACCCTCAGATCGCAAGGATTAGAACGTTTCACTTCTATGCGACAAGAAGAGCGATCCACATCCCGAATGATAAATGCATCGAAATTACTCATCCGCGCTGCTAAGATCGTACGAGTGTGCTGCTGGTTGTATGCATAAGTACCTAAATTCTGGTCTCCTAGCCACAATTGATACCCTTCACTGCTCCCGTTATTGCTGTTGCAAAAGAAACTTAGTTCCAGCCGATCAGCCTGCTCATCACATTCCACCTGAAGATCATAATCCAAAAATCGAACATCACATGGCAATACCAGAGTCGTGTCATACAAACCTAAGCTCGGCTCCCCTAACTCAAAGGCGATTTCTCGCTCAATTCCGAATTCAGCTAATATCCCTTGCACAATACCTACCTCCACAGGAAATTTTAAATCCGCCGTCACATTTGCCACCAATTCAGAGCCCTGAAAATCCGTAGACACACCCGCACTGAAAACGGGGCCACCTACCTTAAAAAAAGCATTAAAAACATCAAACAGATTGAAGACCGTTGCCTGAAAATTCCAGACGACGCCTGCTGAGACTTCACCCTGCCCCATTATCTCTTCAAAAACCATGTTATACTGAAAGTCCTGAACGTCCTGATTATCATTTTGGTAATCTACCGCTGCAAAAGGCGATGGAATATTTTCAGGATCGATTGTAAAGACGAGATCGATGGGATTTACATTGGTGTAGGACTGAACCACTTGCATCCCTCCTTGGATATCCACTTCTCCAAAAGTCTCCATCACCAATTGGATATTGACCGGAATTCCACCATTAGGAGGCACAGGGATCAAAAAACTATAGATCGGTATACCTTCTGCAGCCACTTCTGCCGAGCCTTTTGCATTTGCAAAAACTCTCGAAATTAGTTCCGGTCCGAATGTGGCATCTCGAATCCCAAACTCAAAGGAATGAAAAACCTGATTTTCAAAATCCACATCTAGCTCAAATACATACTCCCCATTCACGCCAAAAGAGGGTTCCAGCGTCATAGTTTCACTCGTACCCGTAAATTTCAAATCGACGAAACCAAATTTTTGCTTTTTAATCGAGAACTCCCGAAGCAAAACCTCTTCATAAGCATGAAAGCTAAAATCTATATGGATGCGCTTATAGGCTTCGTCAAGGGCAGCATCAGTTACATTTATAATGAGTTGATTACCCTCTCTTTGGATCGCATCGATCTTTTTTAATGCGCCTTGCGGTAAAAGCGAAATCGATGGGACGATCAATATATGGCCTTCTTTCAGCTGATCCGCTTTAGGAAAAGCATCTGCAATCACCCACTGGTTCTCACCTGCAGATAATAAGAAGGTCTCCCATTGATCAGAGGTGATTGCTTCATCGGTTAATGCAGCTTCCTGGGTTCTGATTTCTAATCCTCTTTGAGATAATCTTGGTTGGTCAGGACTATATTCTTCGGTGGTGCAGGCAAAAAGTAAAACCAAACTCAGTCCCAATAGATAGTATTGTCTCATTATTCAGGATTTAATTCAAGTGTGTTGCTCCAGGTAGACTTGTTTCCATTGGCATGAAAAATCAGGGCTTTGATCCTAGTAGGTTTTTCAATTTTCAAGCTTTGTATTCTCTCCTCCGGATGAAGTGTTTTCCAACCTATAAAGGGCTGAGTATCCACTGCTCGATAGAGCTTCACTCTGTCTTCCTTGTTTAGGTCTTGCGGGACTTGCATTTGAATAGAATACATACCGTCTTGCTCCTGCGCCGAAATTGACAATGAAGATTTTTTAGCTTTCGAGGATACGTGAAGATCCATAGGAGAGGGAGTCCTCCAATCTCCCTGATCTACCGTTATCAGTCGATAGACATATCTTTTACCGGACATCACTTTTTGATCAGTATAGTAGGTAATGGAAGGCGCTAAACTATCAAGTAGTGTGAATTCATTCTCGCGACTTTCTTTTCTCAACAAAAGTTGTTTTGTAGCATCTGCACTACTGCTGTTTGCCCATTGTAAAATAATAGACTCCTCCTGTATTTCATAGCCTTTAAATACTGGGGCTGATGGTGGAATCGTGTCCGGTCTTTCCACAGCAACAATGCTTGAAAATTCAGATCGATTCGATCGGATATCTTCTGCCACCACCCGATAGAAAACCTGTCTGGTAAGACTATTGAGATCTATAGTATCTATATACTGGGTATCAAGGACGGCCGTCCCTGTCAAAATACTAAATACCCGATCATAGCCATTTGCAAAATATACATGGTAGCCTTTCAGGTCTTCTTCCGGTCCCAATGCCCAGCGAAGGCTTACCACGCCGGTAGTGTCGACCGAAGCTTCCAGCCCTTCTGGTGCTGATGGGGGAAAGGTGTCCTGAATAATGCCATAAACCGTTCGGGAGCAACTGATATTTTCAGCTGTATCCTGAATGCAGACTTGATAGTAATTAGATAATACTAAGGATGGGGTAGTATCCGTCCAATTCAAGGTGGATGCCGTCAACCAGGGTGATACTTGTCGGTAGATACCATCCGACCGATTGCTTTTTCGAACAGCGTATTGCACCCCCGGCTCGTAATCCAAAGCTTCCCATGATATCACCATCTCACTTTCATTGGGCATAGCTGCATTGAGCTTTTGAGGAGAAGCGGGTGGCGTACGGTCTCTACCACTTAAGCGGACTACCTCACTGGGCTCGGAGGCCTCTCCAAAAGCATCCAAACCAATAATTCGGTAGTAATAGGGATCGCCTATAGACGCTGAATCTATAAAAGTAATCTCTCCCTCGGACAGGTTTTGGCCTTCTTGTTTCGCATGGATATATGGCTGACTATTGATGCGTTGCCATTGTTTTTGATCCTTGGATTTTTCTATCCAGTAGGAAGAAAAATGCCTGCTATGCGATTTTCTGTCCCATGATAAGACGACAAAATCTTCTTGCTCATTGGTTTTCTCTATTTCAGGTCTGAATGGGATCTCCAGACCCGGCTCTACGGGTATGACAGAGTGATAGATATTAGAATCTAACTGGACGTAAAGCGTGTAGACTTGCAACACATCAAAGTTAGGCTCAACATCCGTCCATCTCATCCCCATAGCTCGAGCCGCTTGAGCAGACCTGTCTGCAGCCACTAGCGCAATGGAATATCGGTCACTTAACTCTTCTTTTCTCGTTAGTAGGCTAGTCCACCCTGAGGAAGTCGAATCCTTTAAACTTTCATAAGGGGCATACATTAAATATCCTGCAAGAGCTATCCATTCTTCTTCACCACCCCAATCGTCTTTTGGCCCAAAGGCACTTTCAGACCAGATCTGAAAGGTATCAGAAACCGCTCGTTGAGCATTGACAATTCGCTCCGTCCCGGGATTAATATCTGTTCTTTCTATCCAAATTTGCGCTCTTTGTAATTGGAGCCAATAGGCTTCATCGGAAGGTGCCCAACGCAACACTACTTGGTCACTTTTCTTCTTCACAATTAGAGGAAATGCCTCATTCTGCCCTAACAAAAGGCCGGAACAAAGGAGAAGGGCTGATATGATCAGTATGCGATTCATGGATTTACTTCAAATGTGAATGCTTTTTTGTAGCCTGTGATCTGGCCGACATCAAACAGATTATTGCCTTGTATTTTGATATGGTACGTACCAGGGAAAGCCTCCCAATAATACTCATCCCTAATGGTCCTTTCACTCATTTCATCCATTAAGTCCGAATATTCATCATTCAAGTAGGCGCTCCATTTGTTGACACTTATAGAAACCGCATTTCGATGCCTGATCCCGTAAACTACTGCATCCGGCGTCAAGGTTACTCTTGCGGAGTTAATGTAATAAATCCATTGCCATAATTGGCCGGCGTCACCACTTGCCGCATTACATAATTGATGGTCAATACTCAGTCGAACAAGATCTTCAGCTGGTGCTTCCTGACCCAAATCTTCTCTTATAGGATTACCGGATTGGAATACTATTCTTTCGATGGGATTTGAATTTTCTATGCCTTCAATATTCCATTTTTTTTCAATTTGCTCTTCTGTCAAGGGACCTCTATATCCGCTAGCATACTGATTTAAAGCAAAGGTGATTTGTGGCTGATCATAATTAATTTCAAAATCGTAATCTAGTAAATAATCACTGACGGTTTGATTCAAAAGCGTTTCCGTACTTTGCTGAGCTACTCCTGCATACTGAAAAGACAAGTCGTAACTCAAGGTATGTGCATTGTTGCGTAAGGATTCACTTGCATTATCAAAAGCTTCCCATTCCTGACGAATAAATGAAAAATAAGATTGAATGCCTGAATTGGAGCTGTGATTAGAATGCTCTTCGGCAAAAAGATTGACCCTGGGTGCCACGACTAAATTCCCGCTGCCATCAAATTCGCCTCTGATATCAAATACATCAAAGCCTTCCTCTCCAAAGAAATTAACTTTAGGATAGAAGTCTGCCGGATCATTGGAGTTTATCTCCTCAACCTCAATGGACATGCTCGAAAGCTTGGCTTGAAGTGTATTGAACTTGCTGGTTCGGAAATAGAATTGGTAAATGATATCCTCATTTTCATATTGAGGATTTCCAGGTCTTGAAGCATTTGTGCTCACATTGATATTTCTAGTAGAACCTACATCCAGAAGTTGATTTTCGAATTTTTCTGTAATAATCCGATTGATAATTTTATTGCGATTACCGAACTGCTTGTCCGTCTCTCTCACAATTTCAAAGGAGTAGATGGTTTGAGGCTCTAGATTCGGAAGACTCACGACCAAATCATCAATGCTGCTATTGTCTTTGTAATTATTCAAATCAATGATGACCGGTTGATTGCCATGCATATCTTGCAATCGGGCGAAGTAGTTGTAGGTGTAATTGTCATTGTCTTCAGGGAAATATCCTATATCCGGATCCTCATCTTTCACGTTTCCGCTAAATACAATTTGTCCGATGCCCAATGGGTTATCGTCTTGCAAAAAGAATCGCTGCTTTCGGATCGGAACCGTGCGCACTACTTCTTCATCGGGTATAGGATAAGGCACTTCACCGGTAGAAAATTGAAATTTCACTTCTTCTTTCCAATTTTGATCGTTTTCATCCTTCATTCGTGTTCGGTCTCCATTTGCCTTTATTTCATAGGCAACAAGTCGAACATCCGCTTCATATTCAGACAATGGGCTTAACACTTGATCAAATTCCAAAAAAGCATTTTTATGGTCATTGCTCCATTCAACTTCCGCATCTACCGTTTGAGAAGAACCATTCTCAGTTTTTTGAGTCACAAATCGATCAAGTGCCAACTCAATCGTCATATCTTTTGTTTTTCCCTTTTCATCTAATACAGGTAAAATAATTTCTTCATTGACCGGAAGTAGAAAAGTTACACTGGGATCCACCCAGACACTGACCTCTTCTGCACCATCCAAAGGATAATGATCATAAATGAGTTCCAGTCCGGCGAAGGGGTCTTCAAAATCCGGCACACAGCGATCCCCAATGGCAATGTCAAACCTTTCGGTCCCATCTACCAGACCATTTAAAACACTGTAAGTAATGCCAGCCCGACCCTCGATCCACTCGGGATTAGGACCGCCACCCTGCAGTAACATGGCCGCTGCCATATAGAATAAATTCAGATTGTAATCTTTTCCTGCAAATCTGAACTGAAGGCCAATCTGCCCTTCCAGACCTGCATACACCTGACCCCGGGCATACCAATCATTGATGCCGGGTGCAATTTCTCCCGAACCCGGTATGTAACAGGTACGGGCCTCATCCTGAGTTAAATTGAAATCAAACCCTAAAAAGGCACTCATAGTCGCATAAATGAACGCATCAAAACCTACGGTAACCTCAAGTTCTGCCCCCAGGGCAATTCCGGTACCCATATTGGCCAGCATTTCTGAACCTTCCGTACGCTTCAATCCATTGGCCGGCACCGCTTCGGAATCCGATAATTGGTTATCCCCGGATCCGGTTTTAGCATTATCCATCAAGAAAGCAACCTTCTGAGGAATGGGTAGTTCTGTCGGCAGATTGTGTCCAGTCATTAAGTAACCGCTGGCTTCAATAGCTCCCATAAATGGAAACTCAATATTCAACTCTCCTCTCTGGTCCGGTTGTCCGGCATGGAACCACCACAGATTAGACCCTCCTTGTTCGGCATGAAAATGGGCTCCAATCATCTTATTATTCAGGTCAGGATTCCCATACATAGTTGGCGTGTTGACATACACATCCAGTATCCCGTCAAAAACCTGTCCATCCACCGTTTTTTCCCATTGCAGACCAGCAGCGGCCCAAATATTTGCCTTATTTCGCATGCTAAGGTCCGTCATGACAAAAGCATCACCATTGATCGACAGCAAGTTGATCCCCAATTGTTCACTGAACTCACCGTATACTGAGACGTCCATATTGAGCGTCTGTGGTGTGGGATGTGTAGCAAAAGTGGTGGCCAGCTTCAAACCATAATTGCCAAACGAAGGGGTGGGAATGCCCTTAGTGCGATGAACGGTATTGTTTTCACCTTTAGTTTCTTCTAGGCTATTGACCTGATCCAGGGTGGCATTAACGTCGTTTTGGTCCATAGCGCCACTACCCCCTTTGGTCATATTCACAAATACACCTCCACCTAAACCATAGATCCCCACACCCGGAGCAATGGGCACACCAGCATAGCCGAAGTAAACCATACCATCTACAAACCAATAATTGAAATGATCTTCTGTGCCGAAGGCAGCATCCGGATCTGTAACCTGAGTCCCAAATTCAGCCGCCAGTTGCACACCTAAACCTAATGGCAACATCACTTGCAAATTCCCTCTGGCTCCACTGTTTCCTACCTTATCCGCACCAATATCATTATAAAATTCAACTTCGCCATCTAATAATAACCCATAAACATCACTGTAAATGGACAAATTGGAAACAGATACGCTTTGAAGCCTTAATTTTTGTTGGCCATTAACCGTCTCAAAGCTTGAGTTAAAATCCAATCCTACACTTCCGGCTATTCCGTTCTCTCCACCGGCCACTGAAACCCTCGGGGTCAGATTAAAGACTACTTCACTGCCTGAAATGGATTGCAGGGAGGCTGATTCAATGTTCAACGGAAATCCGGCAAAACTTTCTTCACTGAATTGCATGCCAAAGTCATGATCATATTCAATCTGTCCTCCATCATCGGATTGGACTGCCTCAAGGCCTGCAAAACCGAAGTGACTTTCTGTAAAACCCTGCCGGGAATGATAAGTACATCTAAAATCTGCCAATGGAATGGCCAAAGGAACACTTTCTACCCCATCTTTTGTCTCAAAAAGCTCTGAATTGATACCGACTCCTCCTTCAGCATGCAGTTCCAGATAGTTTTGGCTTTCATCAGAAGGGGATAAGTTGGCCAGGATATACGAATTCTCGCTCAAGCTTACTTTACCCATCATAAATGGAAAATCGATAGCGTCGGAAGGCTTTACGGAAAAAACATATTCTGGTGCATCCAAAGAAGTATTTTCTCGATCGCTGTCCTGAATGAGCGCGGTGTATCTGAAATACTGCCCTTCAGCAGTAATAGGCACACCCAGTTCACCGCTGAAACCGCCGCTTTCCAGTCGATTTTGGACAAATGAAATAAACAGACTGTCCATGGATAAGGACCAATTGTCCAAAGAACCTTGGTCGGTCGTAAAGATATCTTCCACAGCAAGAGAAAAGCTCAGAAGGGGATCAATAATCATATGATTGCCGGAAACCTTCGCCGGACTGCCTCCCTCAAAAAAGACCTTCGGAGTCGTTAATTCGATATCCTGAATGTATATCCCTTGCCAGGTGGGTTGCATGACCATATCTTGTTCATCCTCGTCCCAGCTGATGTTCGGGTCATCGTAACTTTCCGGCCATTGAATAGACGGAGGATTCTCAAAATCAGAACAATCCAACCAGGCATTTTCGAGCGCAAAACCCCATTCCGGTAATGCGGATAACTCAAAATCGTCCACACTGACTTGAGCCATAAAGTGGAAGCCAGACTCTTCAGGTATGCCTTCTTCACCAAATTGAGCATAAATATTTTCACTGGCCCCAACTGCCCGATCAATCTCCACAGAGAAAGTACCCTTCACAGGATCTTCGGAATCGTCTAAAGCTTTAAAGCTCTCTTCGGGAAATAAAACCTCGCCTCTTACGGCCAGCTTTTTCAAGCCGTTGCAATCCATTTCCAGATGACAAGCTTCATCTTGCACCTGTTCCAGGTCCGAAGCCGCACTTCCCTTGAACACCAATTCAAGATCTCCTCCAAAAGGCACCGGCACATCCAATGCCGGATGTAAGGTGTATTCTCCTCCAAAGCCGGCAGGGATCAAACATATATCCGTACCGGCCATGGTAATGAAAACTTCTTCGCCCATCTGAGGAATCTGCAAATGATGCATCAACTGGCAGACTGCCTGTTCGGGAAAAAAGCTCATCTGGGTAAAGCCCAGCATAAAATTATAACCCGCTACATTCTGCACTAACCCTAGGGGCATGCCCATAGCAGCTCCTCCGGCCAGAGCATTGACCACCCGGCCATTGCGAATGAAGTTATTCATCTCTTGTGCGAGATCGGTATCTATTCGCGCCGGGTCATAGACCTGGTCTACGTCCGCCTCAACGACACCATTGTACATCCGGCCGGAGCTATTGATCGATACATTCGAAAAGTTTACTTTTACGCGTACGTCATTTAGAAAAGGAATGGCAATTTCTCCACTACCGGAAGCCGCCGACCCGCTGGTTTGGGTCCATTGTATCTGCTCAACCGTAAACTGCCCTACCTGAAATTCATCAAACTCTTCCGTATTTGAGGTCGGATTTTCAGAGATCTGGTCTTCATAATAGCAGTTTTGGTAGCAGTCAGAAGCATTTTCAGAGGACCCTTCAGGTTCCTCTGCATTTTCCGGATTCTGACCATACCAAAAGGTGGAGATCTCGCTGAATCCATTGTTAGTAAGGGGGTAATTCCCACTCACATCCTCAGCCTGCACGCGCAAGGCATACTGGTGTCCTTCAATCAATTCAATCTCCGGTGGAAAATCATAGTTATATATTTCAGTCATGAGGCCCTCTGCGTCTAATACGGGAAACACCCCCGGATTATTCAGCAGTAGCTCAATATCCTGAATCGGCTCATCGGTAATGTCAATCATTTTTAGATTATACTGAAAGGTGCCGGCCGGAGGGGCTAAAGTAAACGGGGGCTCCCACCCAATTGTGATGTGATTTGTTTCGGAAACAAAGACTTCTTCTCCATCATATGGCATATATACAAAAGGTACATCTCCATAGCTCACATAGAAAGAAGGGCTGCATTGAAAGGTTAGAGGCGTCTGCGTATTCCAGTCCAAAGCAGTCACGCAGAGCTGATAATTGCCTTCAGGTAAGGCTCGGTTAAAGGAGATATAATCCAGTTGCTCAGGGCTTAACCCACTGAGATCGATATCCTCAGGATATTGAAAGGGGAAATCCCGCTCTAGTTCATTGCCGGAGTAGAATAAGGTCCTGAAGGCCGGTATCCGAACGGCTTCAAGGGGCCTGACCGTTGGTAATGTCTGA
>Ga0209938_1001095_pt1 | contig 14257 bp, 11 predicted proteins | sample SalPonR2_C_D1_MG_FD_185708 | JGI IMG/M metagenome (GOLD analysis project Ga0209938, IMG submission 185708) | Salt pond soil microbial communities from South San Francisco under conditions of wetland restoration - Salt Pond MetaG R2_C_D1_MG... ... | reverse complement strand
CGAGAGTTGACGACCTTTTCCAAGGTTACACGGCGGGACAAAAGCCCGGGAGAATCGTTCAGTTTCTGACGCCTCTCGTGTTTTCAAGAACACACCCAGCCAACTGGAAAAGGTGGAAATGGTTATGTTGCAGTCCTCAGCCCCCCTTTACGATGATCTGATTCCCCGCGGATCTCACTGGTCTTTCATCATGCGACGCGGCCATGTGCTGCGTCTCATCGATGAGACCGGCAACGCCAACGTCGGCATGTTGATGTACAACCCCGAGAACCCGCTCGAGCGGTATAACATGCCGGATACCCTCAAAAACCAGCACACGTTCAAGCTCACCAGTGGCCATGTGCTGCTTTCGGATATGGGCCGGGTGTTCGCGTCCGTCATCCGTGATGACATGGGCTGGCACGACACCGTAAGCGGCACCTGCAATGCAGACATGGTGGCGCAGCGCTGGGGCAGAAAAACCTATCAGCAGGCCCATAATCATTACCATCGCAACGGCTTCACCAGCTTTCTGAACGAACTGGCCAAATACGGGCTGGGCAAGAAAGACCTGACTGCCAACCTGAACTGGTTCAGCAAGGTAACAACCGACGACGACGGCAAACTGTCTCTTGTCAGTGGCGCCTCCCACGCCGGTGCCATCGTGGACCTGCGTTTTGAAATGGACACCATTGTGGTGCTGCATACCTGCCCACACCCGATGAACACAGCCACCGATTACCCCGGCCATCCCGTTCGTTACCAGTTCTTCAGGGCCGCGCCGGTTACCGACGCCGACCCTTGCAGGCTGTCTTCACCGGAGGCTACCCGCGCCTTCGCCAATACTGCCCTTTATCACCTGTTTCAGTAGCGGAGGCCGGACATGATCAAGCAAAGTGCATTAACACCCGACACCGCCGCCTTCCGTGAAATCGTCCCGGCAGGCGAGTATTTCCTGAAAGTGGTGAAAGCCGGCGAGACCGTTCGCATCCTGGACCTGGAAGGAAACCAGGCCGCCGACACCCTGTTCTACAACGCCCACAACCCCATCGAACGCTACAGCGCCGTCGATACCATCCGCGAGCAGGGCAATGTGTACCTGACTGCCGGCTCGAAGCTGATGTCCTCGGAAAACAACGTATTGCTGGAGATCACCGCCGACACCTGCGGCCGCCACGATACCCTGGGCGGCGCCTGTGCGGCTGAAAGCAACACCACCCGCTATGCCCTGGAGAAAAAATGCATGCACTCCTGCCGCGACAGTTGGCTGGTGGCGGTAACCGAGCATGAGGAACTGGGCATGAGCAAACGGGACCTCACCCACAACATCAATTTCTTCATGAATGTACCGGTCACTGCCGACGGCGGCCTGACCTTTGAAGACGGCATCTCCGACGCCGGCAAGTACGTCGAACTGCAGGCGGCGATGGACGTACTGATGATGATTTCCAACTGCCCGCAGCTGAACAACCCCTGTAACGGCTGGAACCCCACGCCGATCGAGGTTCTGGTATGGAGCTGACCGGCGCATTTGACAAGGTTCTGATCGCCAACCGGGGTGCCATCGCCTGCCGGGTAATCCGCACCCTGCGCGCCATGGGTATCACGTCGGTGGCGGTCTACGCCGAAGCAGACGCCGATTCCCTGCATGTGCGCCAGGCTGATGAGGCTTATTCACTGGGCGAAGGCGCGGCCGCCGCGACCTATATGGATCAGGAGATGCTGTTCAGCATAGCCCGCAACAGCGGCGCGGGTGCGATCCATCCCGGCTACGGCTTTCTCAGCGAGAACGCCGGATTTGCCAGGCGGTGCGAGGCCGAAGGCATTGTTTTTCTCGGGCCGACACCGGCACAGATGGAACAGTTCGGCCTGAAACACACAGCCCGTGCGCTGGCGGAAAAAGCCGGAGTGCCACTGTTACCGGGCACCGGCCTGCTCACCGACCTGAGTACGGCACTGAAGGCCGCCGAACAGATTGGCTACCCGGTCATGCTGAAAAGCACCGCCGGCGGGGGCGGCATTGGTATGTCCCGTTGTTATGGCCCGGAAGACCTGGAAAAAACCTTCGAGTCGGTCCAGCGGCTGAGCCAGAACAATTTCAGCAACAGCGGTGTGTTCCTGGAAAAATTCGTGGAACACGCCCGCCACATTGAAGTGCAGCTGTTCGGCGACGGCAGGGGCCAGGTGCTTGCCCTGGGCGAGCGGGACTGCTCGGCCCAGCGCCGCAACCAGAAAGTGATCGAGGAGGCCCCGGCACCGGGCCTGACGGACGATGTGCGCTCCCGCATGCACGCCACCGCCCGCCAGCTCGGGGAAAGCATCGGCTACCGCAGCGCGGGCACCGTTGAGTTTATCTACGATCCGGACAACACCGAGTTCTATTTTCTGGAAGTGAATACCCGCTTGCAGGTCGAGCACGGCGTGACCGAACAGGTTTACGGCGTGGATCTGGTGCGCTGGATGGTGGAACTGGGCAGCGGTGCCCTGCCCGCTCTGACCGAACTGGATGGCAGCCTGGAAGCATCAGGCCACGCCATTCAGGCCCGGATCTATGCCGAGGACCCCAACAAGGACTTCCAGCCAGGCGCCGGATTGCTCACCAACGTGGACTGGCCCGCAGCAACCGGCCTGCGGATCGACACCTGGATTCAGCCGGGTACCGAAGTATCTTCCCTCTACGACCCCATGCTGGCCAAAGTGATCGTCCATGAACAGGATCGCGAGTCAGCCCGGCAAAAGTTGATGAATGTCCTGAGCCAAACCCGGCTGTACGGCATCGAAACCAACCTCAGGTACCTGCATCAGGTACTTGCTGACCCGCGTTTCGCCCAGGGCCGCCTGTATACCCGCACCCTGAACGAGTTCCTCTACCGGTTCGCAACGGTGGATGTCATCAACGGCGGCACCCTGACGACCATCCAGGACTACCCGGGCCGTATCGGCTACTGGGAAGTGGGCGTGCCACCCTCCGGGCCTTTCGACAGCTATTCGTTCCGGCTGGGTAACCGCCTGCTGAACAATGCCGAGGGCGCGCCGGGGCTGGAAATCACCCTCAAGGGTCCGGTTCTGGCTTTTAACCGGCGCTGTCAGATTGTGCTCACCGGGGCCCTGCTGGACGCCACCCTGGATGGCCAGCCCATCGAATTCTGGCAGGTTATTGACGTTCCCGAAGGCGCCACCCTGAAGCTGGGCGCCACCAGCGGCAACGGTTCACGGGCCTACCTGCTTTTCCGCGGCGGCCTGGATTGCCCGGAATACCTCACCTCCTGCAGCACCTTTACCCTGGGCCAGTTTGGTGGCCACTGTGGCCGCGCGCTGCGGGCCGGGGACGTGCTGGCCCTGCGCGATGCAAAAGCCGTCGCTGCAGGCAGCCTGCCCGACGAACTGAAACCCGCCATCGGCAAAGCCTGGAAACTGCATGTCACTTATGGCCCCCACGGCGCGCCGGACTACTTCACAGCGGCAGACATCAACACCTTCTTCGCCAGTCACTGGGAGGTCCACTTCAACTCCAGCCGCACCGGCATTCGCCTGATCGGCCCTAAACCGGAATGGGCCCGCAGCGATGGCGGTGAAGCCGGTATGCATCCGTCCAATATCCATGATAATGCCTACGCCGTGGGCACCGTGGATTTCACCGGAGACATGCCGGTTATCCTCGGCCCGGATGGCCCCAGCCTGGGGGGTTTCGTCTGCCCGGTCACCGTAATCAGCGCCGATCTCTGGAAACTGGGCCAACTGAAGGCTGGCGACAAGGTGCAATTCGTGCCGGTCAACCAGGACCAGGCCGTGGCGCTGCGGGAAGTGCTGGACGAATCCGTGGCCACCCTGAACGCAGCCACGGTCAGGGTTACGCCCATCAAACCTGAAACCCCGATTCTGGATTCCCTGAGCAACACCGGCCACGAAACCGGTGTGGTCTATCGGGCTGCCGGCGACAACTACGTGCTGGTGGAATACGGCCCCATGGAACTGGATATCCGGCTGCGTTTCCGCGCCCATGCCCTGATGATCTGGCTGCGGCAACAGAACCACCAGGCCATTCTGGAACTGACACCCGGGATCCGTTCCCTGCAGGTGCACTATGACAGCCAGAAACTGGGCCAGCGCACCCTGCTGAACCTGCTGATCAGCGCCGAAAAGGAACTGGAAAAACAGCCAGAGTGGGACCTACCTGCCCGCATCGTCCATCTGCCTCTGTCCTGGGATGACGAGGCCTGCCAGACCGCCATCGCCAAATACATGCAGTCGGTGCGCCAGGACGCGCCCTGGTGCCCGAGTAATCTGGAGTTTATCCGCCGCATCAACGGCCTGGACAGCGTCGACCAGGTGAAAAAGACGCTCTTTGCAGCGAGCTACCTGGTCATGGGCCTGGGGGATGTTTACCTGGGCGCACCGGTGGCTACCCCGCTGGACCCCCGCCACCGGCTGGTTACGACCAAATACAATCCGGCCCGCACCTGGACCGCGGAAAATTCTGTGGGCATCGGCGGTGCCTACCTGTGCATCTACGGCATGGAAGGCCCCGGCGGTTACCAGTTTGTAGGGCGAACATTGCAGATGTGGAACCGCTACCGCACCACCAGTTATTTCGAACCGGGCAGGCCCTGGCTGCTGCGGTTCTTCGACCAGGTGCGCTTCTACCAAGTCGATGCGGAAGAACTACGCCAGATCCGCCGGGATTTCCCGAATGGGGATTACCCCATCAAGGTGGAAGAAACCCGCTTCAACCTGAGGGATTACGAGCAGTTTCTCGCAGCCAACCGTGACGACATTGAAGCCTTCACCACCAGGCGCAAGCTGGCTTTCGATCAGGAACTTCAGCGCTGGATCGAATCAGGGCAGATCAACTTCAGCTCCGAAGCGCCGGTGGAAGACACCTCCGAAGATGACACCGCCAACCTGCCGCCGGGACAGCACGCTGTCGAAAGCCACGTCGCGGGCAACCTGTGGGAATGCCTGGTCGAGCCCGGCGACCTGATCCAGGCTCAGCGTCCGGTGGCGATTGTTGAGTCGATGAAGATGGAAATCGAATTACTCAGTCCGGTATCCGGTCGCGTCGTTGACGTGCGCCGGGCAGCGGGCCAGGCGGTTTCACCGGGCGCACCGGTAGTGATCGTGGAAGAGGTTAACGAGTAGTGCCAACAGCACTGAATAGCAAACACCAAACCTGTCAACACGGGCCAGGCCCGAGGAGTAGCACCATGAAAACATCTGATCTGAGCAAACGCCTTGCCGCTGCTGTATTCGCTGCCTCCCTTTCCACGGGCGCCTTTGCGCAGGAAAAGGATTCCTTCAGCATCGCCTGGACCATCTACGCAGGATGGGTGCCCTGGCAGTACGCAGAAGACCAAGGAATCATGAAAAAGTGGGCCGACAAGTACGATATCCAGGTGGATATCGTACAGGTCAACGACTACATCGAATCCATCAACCAGTACACTGCCGGCCAGTTCGATGGCGTAACCGCCACCAGCATGGACGGTCTGGCCATACCGTCGGCGTCCGGGATTGATACCACTGCACTGATTGTCGGCGATTATTCCAACGGCAACGACGGCCTGGTATCCAAAGACGCCACATCGATCGGTGGGCTGGAAGACGAGACGGTTTATCTGGTTGAGCTGTCCGTTTCCCACTACCTGCTGGCCCGGGCCCTGGCCAGTGTGGGCCTGGAAGAGCGCGATCTGAGCGTGATGAACATATCCGATGCGGACCTGGTTTCAGCCTTCCAGACCGACGACGTTCGCCATGTTGCCACCTGGAACCCGCTGCTGACTGAAGTGGAAAGCTTCCCCGGCGCAACCAAGCTGTTTGATTCCAGCCAGATTCCGGGCCACATCAAGGATTTAACCCTGGTAAAGACGGAAACCCTGGCGGCCAACCCCAAACTTGGCAAAGCACTGGTTGGCGCCTGGTACGAGACCATGAGCATTCTCGAATCTGACACCCCGGAAGGCGAGGACGCCCGCGCATTTCTGGGTGAGCTGTCAGGTACTGATCAGCAAGGCTATGAAGCGCAACTGGCGGGCATGAAGATGTTCTGGGAGCCGCAGATGTCGGTGGACTTCATCAACAGCGAGGAAGCTTTTGCAGCCATGGACAGCGTTCGCCAGTTCTCATTCGACAAAGGACTGCTGGGCCAGGGCGCGATGAGCCCGGATTTCGTCGGTATCGAGTTCCCGGATGGCACCATTATGGGCGACGAGGGTAACGTGAAGCTGCGGTTCAACGACGACTACATGGCAATGGGCGCAGCTGGCGAGCTCTGAACACCGGGTCAGGATTTCACGGCCGTGTTGTGCCAACACAGGAGTTGCTTCCATGAGTTCCATGCGACTGATCAACCGACATCCGGGGCGCTTGCCCGCGCTTGCTCTGGGTCTGATCCCCTTCGTCATACTGATACTGATTTACGGCATGGCCTCCCGGGAGCGACTGGCGGAAAATCCCAACGATAAACTGCTGCCCGGCCTTGAACAGATGACCGCCGCGGTGGAGCGGATGGCGTTTCAGGAAGACAGGCGCAGCGGCGACTACCTGATGTGGAAGGACACCGCCGCCAGCCTCGAGCGGCTGGGCATGGGTATTGGCATTGCGGCGGTGATGGCGCTGATCGTCGGCATTCTGAATGGCACCCTGCCGCTGTTCCGGGCCAACATGGCGCCGCTGGTGTCGGCGGCGTCGATGATACCGCCACTGGCCATTCTCCCTATCCTGTTCATCGTCTTTGGTCTGGGGGAACTGTCCAAAGTCATGCTTATTGTCATCGGGACTGCTCCGGTGATGATGCGGGATGTGGCCCAGCGGGTCCGCGAACTGCCCCAGGAACAATTCATCAAGATCCAGACCCTCGGCGCCAACTCCTGGCAGGTGATCAACCGGATGGTACTGCCGCAGATTCTGCCCCGGCTGATCGATACCATGCGCCTGAGTCTCGGCCCGGCCTGGCTGTTCCTGATTGCCGCCGAAGCCATTGCCTCCACCGAAGGTCTGGGCTACCGGATTTTTCTGGTGCGGCGCTACCTGGCCATGGACGTCATTCTGCCCTACGTCATCTGGATAACCATCCTTGCCATCATCATCGACCAGTGCCTGCGCCTGATCAACCGACGGCTGTTTCCCTGGTACAACGCAGGAGGCCACTAATGAGCTTTATCACGGTAAAGAATCTGTGGAAGGAATATGGCGCCCAGGTAGTGCTGGAAAACCTCAACCTTGAGATAAAACAGGGGGAGTTCTGCACCCTGGTCGGGGCGTCTGGCTGCGGTAAATCAACCTTCCTGAAAATGCTGTTGGGCCAGGAACAGGCCAGCCGCGGAACGCTGAACCTGGAGGGCGAACCCTTTCCCCCGCAGCCGGACCGGAACCGGGGCATCGTTTTTCAGCGTTATTCTGTGTTTCCCCACCTGTCCGTGCGGGAAAACGTACTGATGGGGCTGGAGCTGGAACAGAAGCCGGTCCTTGGCAAGCTGTTCGGCAAAGCCCGACGCGAAGCGCTGGTAAAAGTCGATGCCATGCTGGAAGCGGTTGGTCTGTCTGGCGCCGCAACCAAGTGGCCCCACGAACTTTCCGGCGGCATGCAGCAGCGGCTGGCCATTGCCCAGTCGTTTCTGATGCGTCCCCGTGTGCTGTTACTGGACGAACCCTTTGGCGCCCTGGACCCGGGCATTCGCAGCGACATGCATCAGCTGCTGCTGAGGCTCTGGAAGGAAACCGGAACCACCATTTTTATGGTAACCCACGACCTCCACGAGGGTTTCCACCTGGGAACCCGGCTGCTGGTATTCGATAAGGTGCGCCGCGACCCCCACGACCCGCAGGCCTTTGGTGCAACCATCACCTACGACCTGGCAATCGGCAAGACCGATCAGCACCTGCTTGAGGACATTGAAACCGACCTATCCAAAACCGCCCGCATTCAGGCGGCATGAGACCACTATGAACCCGACACTTCCGATTCTGGATCTGGACGCTCTGGACCAGGCTTATAAAACCGGCGCTCTTACCCCCGCCGTTCTGGTCGAGGCATTGCTGAAACGTGCCGATGCGCTCGCAGAGCACAATATATGGATACACCTGGCCACCGCTCAGGAGCTAACGCCCTATCTCAAGCGTCTGGCTGACCATAAACCCGGGGATCTGCCACTCTACGGTGTACCCTTTGCGGTGAAAGACAACATAGATGTGGCCGGTATGCCCACAACGGCAGGTTGTGAAGCCTACCGCTACCAGCCCACTGAACATGCCGCCGTTGTTCAGGCGCTGGTGGACGCGGGTGCCATTCCGCTGGGCAAAACCAACCTGGACCAGTTTGCGACGGGGCTGGTGGGCACCCGGTCTCCGGAACCGTGGGGGCCGTGCCGGAACAGCGTGAATCCCGACTATATTTCCGGCGGATCTTCTGCCGGGTCGGCCGTCGCTGTGGCCCTGGGGCTTGCCAGTTTTTCGCTGGGCACGGATACCGCCGGCTCGGGGCGGGTTCCGGCAGCATTCAACAACCTGATCGGCCTGAAACCAACCCTCGGCCGGGTGAGCGTTCGTGGCGTGGTTCCGGCCTGCCAGACTCTGGACTGCGTTTCCCTGTTTGCAAGGGATGCCCGGCAGGCCCACGATATTCTTGCGGTGATGGACAGGCCGGATCCAGACGACCCCTGGCAGCGGTCGGCCCCGGTCGGCGCAACACCCCTGCCAACCCGTTTCCGGTTTGGCGTGCCCCGGCAGAACCAGTTGGACTTTGACGGCGACACCGATTCCGAACGGCTGTTTTCAGAAGCCGTCGATCATCTGAAATCCCTTGGCGGAGAAGCCATCGAGGTGGACTTTGCCCCTTTCCTCGAAGCCGCAAAACTGTTGTATGAAGGCCCCTGGGTCGCGGAGCGCCATCTGGCCACCAGCCCGCTGATTACGGACAACCCGGAGGCACTGCTGGCGGTCACCCGACGCATTATTGCAAAAGGCGCGGAAGCAACGGCCCGCGAGGCCTTTGCTGCCCGGTACCGACTCAAGGCCCTGAAATCCCGGACGGACAGGAACTGGTTAGAGCTGGATGTCATCATCACCCCGACAACCCCGACCATCTACACCATTGCCCAGCTGAACGCCGAACCGGTAGCGCTCAACAACAAACTGGGCACCTACACCAATTTCATGAACCTGCTGGACTACAGTGCCGTGGCCGTCCCCGGCGGATGGCTGAGCAACGGCCTGCCCGGCGGTTGCACCCTGTTTGCGCCGGCATTTCAGGATGAACAACTGCTGTCTCTGGCCTCACGGTTGCAACCACTGGGTAGTCAGACGGTCGGCGCACTGCCCGATCCGGTGACTGCACCCGCGTTTGCCACCAGAGAACGAACCATTGATGTACTGGTCTGCGGCGCGCATTTATCCGGACTTCCCCTGAACCACCAGCTCACCTCGCGCAGGGCCAGCCTGGTGGAGACCACAACCACCGCCAGCTGTTATCGCATGTATCTGCTGGCGGGCGGTCCTCCATTCCGCCCCGGGATGATCCGGGACCCGGATCACGGCATCGCCCTGCCGGTAGAAATCTGGCGGGTACCCGCCGATCAGTTCGGCAGCTTTGTTGCCGGCATCCCTGCGCCTCTGGGCATCGGCCAGGTTGAGCTTGAAGATGGCCGCTGGGTCGCCGGGTTTATCTGCGAACCTGTCGGACTGCAGGGTGCCCGCGAAATTACCGATCCGGGCGGCTGGCGGCATCACCTGGCCCAGGGCTGAGGGGTTGGCTGGCCGGGCAGGTCCTAGAACCGCGTACGGCCCCGAAGAACAACCTGAACCTGATCAATGCTGTCATCTGCGGCTATCGGGAAAGCAAAGTCCAGGTGCAGCATTCTCTGGACTTCCACCCGGCTTGATGCCAGCCTCAGGCCGAAACCTGCATCCGCGAGCACACCCTCGTCCGGGCCACTGCTGCGGCCGTCATCGAACCAGGCTCGTCCCACATCGGTGAAAACAACGCCACCCAGGCGGAAAAGCTTGAACGGGTGCCAGTCCGGGAAGTAACGCCGCTCGAGTGTCCAGAGCGCCCGGCGATTGCCCTGCTGGTAATCGCTTGGATAGCCGCGAAGGCCATTCTCTCCGCCGATGAGAAGTTGCCGGTCCGGGGTCAGATTGTGCGCCGCAGTGAAGGACATATTGGTGTACCAGCTGTTCCAGTCCACCGAGCCGCCATGGAAATACTCCAGGTTGAGTGTTATCACCAGATTTTCGAAGCCACTGCGATCAAAGCGCCAGCTCCCGCTCTGACTGAATCCGTAGCTGGCGTAACCGGTGTCAGTTGCCAGCAGCGCATCCTGAAAACTCATATTCAACACCGCGCGGTCTTCCGTCGCTCCGAGCCCTGAGGCGGAGTAACCCAGTTCCGTGCGCCAGACAAAGCCATCGCGTACATCCTCAATGCGCTGAAGACGGGTCAGGTTGGTCATTTCCCGGAACCGGTTTTCGCGATAGTCAAAACCGATCCACGGATAACTCAGGGTCCGGTCTGCAAGCAACAGTGAAAGGTCAGGCTCATTCGGCAGGTTCTCAAACTCAATAGCGTCGAAACGGTAGCCGCCGAGCAGCCGCAGCTGTCGACCATCACGCTCGGCCAGACGCCAGCCGGCATCGATACTGGCAAATTCGCCACGGCGGCGATAATTGGCAACCGCCTGCGCACTCACATAGAGTGATTCCTCCCGCACGTCTTCGTTGCCGCTCAGGCCAAAGCGCCAGTCCGTGAGTTCACTGAAGAAAGGGCGCTCAAGGTAGGCGCTGCGGCCGCGGCCATCGCTGCGACTGGCATAGGAGAACCCGGTCTGCCAGTGGGAGCCGAGAAGGTTGGGGTCATCGAAGCTCAGACTGGTCTCGGTGCGATCGGCGTCTTCGGTATAGGAAACCCCGAAATTCTTGCCTGAGCCCAGGAAATTCGGATCCGACAGGCCCGCATTGGTGGTGTTCTCGCCGCCGGACCGGGTGGCGCCGACGGTCGGCAGCAGGGTCCAGGTGTCCCTGGCAAGCACCGCGACCTCCACTTCATTGCCACAGACCCGGGTCACGCCAACCCACGCTGCCGCCAGGTACTGACGCTGACGGAGAATCCGTTCAGATTCGGCAATACTGCCGGGCTGGTAGACATCCCCCTCACTGAATACCAGCTGGGCCCGCAGGGCTGACTTCCAGGTCGGGGTATTGAGTGTATTCAGCGTGCGGTAGAGAAAATTGTCCTGGCCGGGATCGCTGGTATCGAAAATCGGACGGCGAATGATCCGGACCTGACCTATAACGGCACCGTCCGGAATCGCGAGATCAGACTGGCGAGCCAACTGGTCACGGGGCTGATCCAGATCAATGGCCTCCGGCTGAATCTCGCTGGCAGTGCAGTCCGGCGCATCTGGCTGCGCTGCAAGCCCCGGACAGACGTGGAATATTGCTAAAAAAAGCGGCACCCGCAATAAAACAGACCGACTAAAAATCCGACATCGCATACTGCAGATCCCGCTTCAGTTCTTCCGGCTCAGTAATCCACAGGGTTTTATCAAGGCCGGGCAGGACCCCTACTTCCAGTCCGTCTCTGGTCAGACCCGGCACCCATCTCTGGAAGAACTCCGGCAATGAAATGCTCAGGGGCGTCAATTCATCCGTGCCCGCGGCATAGTCGACGGCAAAATCGGCGGCTGGCCATACCGGAAGGTATTCCACACCATCGACGTCCGATGAAATTTTCAGGAAACGATTGTCAGCATTGACCAGAATCCATACTGCCCGCTCTGCTGCTACCTGGCTCAGGAAAAAGTCATATCGTTCTTCGCCATCCAGACCAAGTATTGCGCCCAGCGCTTCATCACGCATTGTGTCGCTCTCTTCATCGTTGTGGTTATCGGTTTAAAGCCGCTGCAATAGCTGCGGGCCATCATCTGGTCATCATAAACGAGTTGAGGGCGCCTGGCAGAACGTCAGGCATTGAAAAATGCAAATCAAGCCCTCAATTGTGTACGAGAACAGTTTTTTAAACCCGACGGCTCTGCCGTATTGTTATTGTCAAAAGGAGATACACGATGTCAAAAAGAGATGAATACGCTGCCAAGATGAAGCAACAGATCGATGAAATGAACCAGAATATCGACGAACTGGAGAAAAAAGCCAGAGAGGCCAGTGACTCCGCGGAAAAAAAATACGAGGAGCAGGTCGCCAGGCTTCGCGACGAAGTCAAGCAGGCAAGGGCAAAGCTTGATGAGGTCGAGTCCGCTTCCGAGAGCAAATGGGAAGCGGTGAAAGACGAAGCCGAGAAGGTCACCGAGGCCCTCAAGAAATCCTATAACTACTTCAAGTCGCAGCTCTGACAGGTTAGGCCCACCAGACGGGACACCAGCCGTTAACCTATGCCCCTGCAACCATCAGCAAGAGCACTACTGATCGTCAACCCCGACAGCCGGAAAGGTGCCGGGGCGACACTGCAGGATGGCACCGAGCGGCTGCAGAAGGCCGGAATCCAGGTTGAGCAACTGGATTCCGGCAATCCCGCCGAAAGCCGCAAAGCCATAAAAAGCCGCAGCCACAACCTGGATCTGGTGATCCTCGGTGGCGGCGATGGCACCATCAGTTCAGTGGCCGGGACCCTTTTGCGCTGCCGGCTCGCATTCGCCGTACTGCCACTGGGCACCGCCAACGACCTGGCGCGCTCACTGGGAGTCGCGGGCAGTGTCGATGACGCCTTCAGCGCCATTATTGCCAACCATCGTCAACGCATTGATGTCGGGACGGTGGATGGTCACTATTTCTTCAATGCCGCCCAGATTGGACTGGGCGTCAAGGTCGCCGAGAAACTGACAGACGACGTCAAAAAGCGGTGGGGGGTGTTCAGTTATCTGAAAGCACTTTTTGCAGCCCTGACCCGGTCGAATCAGTTTTTAGTCAGGATCAAAGTGGATGGCCACAGCTACCGGATGAAAAGTATGCATCTGGCGGTCGGCAACGGTCGCTATTATGGCGGCGGCAATATCATTGGCGAAGACGCCTGCATCAATAACGGACAACTTTCGCTCTACAGTCTCAAACCCCAGAAAGTCTGGAAGCTGTTGCTCCTGGCCCCGCTGCTAAGAACCGGAGGCCAGCGGCGGGCCCGGCGTATATTTACGGCGACGGGCCGCCAGATTGAAATAGTGACCAGGCACCGAATGGCCATTTATGCCGACGGCGAACCGGTCAGCCATACCCCTGCCCGGTTCGAAATCCATCCCGCAACATTGGAAGCCATCATGGCCCCGCACCGGGATTGAGTCAGGGGCCGGGTCGCACTGCTCTCCGCCTGCCGGTGCGATTATGGATGGATAATTCGGTGCACTCGCCCACTGTGTGAAGCTCCTCAGGCGGCTGGAACTATAGTCGGGAGTGTGCTGGTTTCAGGGTACGGAAGGGTATAGGTTAATTTGCACCACAGGAATTTTCTGCATTTCGCAACGCCAGGAGCTCTCCAGATATGAAGACGTTCACCAATCCGGTCGGTTCCGGAACCCTCTGGTTCAACAATCTCACGACTGCCGAAGGTACGCCAGTTGCCTACGATCCACAGGCACGGGCTTTCCTGCCCATGCCGCCGTTCTGCGTGAATCGCGAGATCATCGGTTGCAACTGGATTGCGCCCGAGCAGGGAGCCTTTTGCCGTTCCTGTGCGATGACGGCACTGGCACCGGCAACAGAGATCCCCAATGCCATAGCCAATTGGGCAGAAACCGAGGCCGCAAAGCGCTGGGTGCTTGACAACCTGGGCCGCTGGCACTGGTTCCGGCCGGAAGACCCCGGAACACGGCCTGTTTTCCACATGCTTGCGGACGGCGTTACCATCGCCGGCATGGGCCATGGCGATGGTGTGGTAACCATCAGCGTTTCGGAGGCTGACCCGGTGGTCAGGGTTACCCGCAGAGAGGCTCTGGACGAGCCTTACCGAACCATGATCGGGCACATGCGCCATGAGATTGCTCACATGCTCTGGTGGCGGCTGAGCCTGCGTGAGGACTTTCTGACCGCTTTCCGCGAGATGTTCGGGGATGAGCGGGTGGACTACACGGCCGCGCTCAGGAAGCATTACGAACATGGCCCGGCCCAGGACTGGGAACTGTTCTACCTGACCTCCTACGCCTCTGCCCATCCCCACGAAGACTTTGCAGAGACGGCGGCACATCTTTTACACTTGGCCGACATTACCGACAGCTTCGTGGCAACTGGCCTGAGCTCGCCGGAAATGCCCAGCCCTAACTGGGACCCATACGCAGAGCCGGAT
>Ga0209938_1001088_pt1 | contig 14324 bp, 9 predicted proteins | sample SalPonR2_C_D1_MG_FD_185708 | JGI IMG/M metagenome (GOLD analysis project Ga0209938, IMG submission 185708) | Salt pond soil microbial communities from South San Francisco under conditions of wetland restoration - Salt Pond MetaG R2_C_D1_MG... ... | reverse complement strand
CGCGGTGATCACCAGCGCCCCGGCGTCCAGCGCCTCGCGGCAGTCCTCTGCGCTCAGCGCCTCCATGGCATGCTCGCTTGATTCCTTTCCCATACAGTGGCTTATGATGCGTTATTAAACTACTTTATGCTCGAAACGACAGTCGCCCGCGCGGTATTCACCAGGGCGGAGAGACGCCGCACTCCCGGCGATGCCAGCAGTTCGGGCCAGTCCATGACCAGCTTGCGGCGCCAGTTCGGATACTCGGCGTGCGTCCCGGGCATATTCACCGGCATTTCCATGCCGAGCCAGTCCTCCGGCTGCAGTGTCAGCAGGGCGGCCTTCGCACGGGCAAGGTAGAGCTGCGTGGCCTCCGCCAGCGTGGCCGGCCCCCGCCCGGCGGCCTCGCGGGCCGGCGCCCCGCCCTCTACCGGCCACAAACTGGCCTCGGTCAGCGTCTCCAGCAGCATCTTTTGCGTCTCGGCTCGCTCGGCGCCGGCCTGCGTCGCGACTGCAGCATCCGCGCCGGCATCGGCATCGGCGAGCCGCGCACGCAACTCGAGGTCCGTGCCGCGCAGGTAGCCGGCCAGTGGCGGCAGGTCGTGCGTACTGACTGTCGCCAGCGAGGCCTCGGGATAAGCGCCTGGCGGCAGGAAACGGCCGGCGCCGTCGCGCTCGAACCACAGCACGCGGTAGCTGTAGATACGAAAATCCGACATCGCGCGGCGCACTTCCGGCGGCACGGTGCCCAGGTCCTCGCCGATGACCAGGCATTGCTGCCGGTGGCTCTCCAGCGCCAGGATTGCGGCCAGGTCTTCCAGCGGGTAGTGCACATAGCCGCCCCCGCTGGACGCCCGTCCTCGCGGCACCCACCACTGCCGGAAAAGCGCCATGACGTGATCGATCCGCAGTGCCCCGTGCCGGCTCATGTTCGAACGCAGCAGCGTGATGAACGGCTCGTAGGCCCGTTCCGCGAGCGCATCGGGATCCATCGGCGGCAATCCCCAGTCCTGGCCCTGCGGGGCGAGCGCGTCCGGCGGCGCGCCGACCGAGGCATCCAGCGCATAGAGCCCCTCCTCGCCCCAGGTTTCCGCGCCGCCGGCATGCGGGCCGACGGCAAGGTCCCGGTAAAGGCCGAGTCGCAGTCCCGCCCGCCGGGCTCGCCTTTCCACCCTGTCCAGCTGTTGGCGGGCGATCCATTGCAGCCAGCAGTGGAATTCCACGAGCTCGGTCTCCACATCCAATACCGACAGGGCCGCCGTCCCGCCGGGCGCCCGGTAGGGCTCCGGCCAGCGGGTCCAGCCGCCGAGCGTGCCGGCAGCCGCGAAATGGGCCTGCAGGGCGTGGAAGCCGGCAAAGCGCTCGAGAGCCTCACCCTGCTCGGCCCGGAATGTCTCGAAAGCAGCGCGCCGTTGCGCGGCAGCGCGCCGGGTGAAGGAGTGGTGCAACAGCCGCAGGACTTCCAGCTTGCAGGCCGTCACGCCCGGGTAATCGACCTCCGCCGAGTCCCGCAAGCTCTCCAGGCGCGCCTGGAACTCGGGCGTCGCGAGCAGCCGCTGCGCCTCCACGCAGGACGCGAAATCCTCCACGGCCTCCGGGTCGATGTACAGGATGTTAAGAAAATGGCGACTGGAGGGGCTGTAGGGCCCGCAAAGCGCCGGATCCGCAGGGAACAGCGCGTGCAGCGGGTTCAAGCCGACGAAGTCCGCGCCCAGTACGGCGCTGCCCTCGGCGAAGCCCGCCAGGTCGGTGAAATCGCCGATACCCCAGTTGCGCGCCGAGCGCAGCGTGTAAAGCTGGATCGCGGGTCCCCAGCTGCGCTCGCCGCGGCGAATGAACTCCGGCTCGAAGCACCGGGAGGGAGCGACCACCAGCCGGGTATGCCCGAGCACGGCGCCATCGGCTTTCTCGAGTTGCAGGTCGTGGTAGCCCGGCTCGAGCTCGGGCAACTCCAGCCCCAGCCGCACGTGCCAGAGCTCGCCGATGCCGCGCTCCGCCAGTACCGGCAGTGTGGCGGGATCCGCCTCTCCGCGCAGGCATTCGCCCTGCTCGCTGCGGATTTCCCAGCAAACGCGGGGCAGCAGCGGCGCAAGCACCGTGAACGGCACGCGGCCGCGCTCGCGCAGCACGACGACCGGCGGCAGCACCCGCTGCCAGTCCCGCAATTCCAGTCGCTCCGCGGCCCGTTCGAGAGCGCGTTCGTCCTCTTCGCGGTGACCCATGGCCGCAAGCAATGCGCGCAGTGCTTCTGCGGAGAGCGCGTGCTCGCGGCCGCGGTAATCGATAAAGCCGGGGGCAATCCCCCGCACGCGGCGCAAGCGCTCGAGGGGGGCGGCCGACTCAGTCACGATCCACCAGCAATGCCAGGGCATGCCGGGCGAGGTGATAACGATGACCCTGCCGATAACTGCCGGTCGGCACGGCGCCCGCATCCTGGCTGCTGTCCAGAGTCACTTCCCAGTATGCGCTGCTGATCGGGGCCGGCAGCGTGAACTCGACCTTGTGCCGGCCCGGGTTGAACAGCACGAGAAAATTGTCGCTGGACTCGGGGCCCTCGGGCGCGGACGAGGCTGCGGTGCCGTCCAGCAGCATGGCGAAGGCTTTCAAGGACGGATCATGCCACTGGTCTTGGGCCAGTTCATGCCCGTCAGGCCCAAGCCAGGCCACGTCCTTGAAGCGCCCCTCTCCCGGATGCAGGCCCTGGAGAAAGTCCCGGCGGCGAACAATCGCGTTGGCTGCACGGATGCGCAGCAGGTGGCGCACGAACTCCACCAGCTCCGCGTTGCTGCGCGCCAGGCGCCAGTCCACCCAGGCCATTTCGTTGTCCTGGCAATAGGCGTTGTTGTTGCCGCGCTGGCTGCGGCCGAACTCGTCGCCGGCCTGGATCATGGGCACGCCCTGGGAGAGCAGCAGCGTCGCCAGCAGGTTGCGCTGCTGGCGATGCCGCAGGCGTTGTACTTGTGCATTGGCGGTCTCGCCCTCGACACCGTGATTCCAGCTGACTGCATGGTCGTCGCCGTCCCGATTATCCTCGCCATTGGCCTCGTTGTGTTTGCGGGCGTGACTGAGCGCGTCATAGAGGGTGAAACCGTCGTGGCACGCCACGTAGTTGATGCTGTGGACGGGGCCGCGGTGGCCGTCGCCAAAGACGTCGCTGGAGCCCGCCAGCCGGTCCGCCAGTCGCGCCGCGCCTCCGGCGTCGCCCCGCCAGTAACCGCGCGCGGCGTCGCGGTAGCGATCGTTCCACTCCGCCCACGGCGGCGGAAATCCACCCAGCTGGTAACCGCCCGGTCCGAGGTCCCACGGCTCGGCGATAAGCTTCACGCGCGACAGCACCGGATCGGCGCGCAGGGCGCGGAAAAAACCGCTGTCGGGGCTGAACGCCTCGGCCTCGCGCCCCAGCGTGGTGGCGAGATCGAAACGAAAACCGTCCACGTGGAACTCGGTGGTCCAGTGACGCAGACAATCGATCACCAGCTGCAGCACCGCGGGATGGCTCATGTCCAGGGTATTGCCGCAGCCGGTCCAGTTGAGGTTGCGGCGCAGGTCGTCTTCCGCCAGGCGGTAATAGCTGAAGTTGTCGATGCCGCGCATCGACAGTGTGAGGCCGTCCTCGCCGGCTTCCGCCGTGTGGTTGAACACCACGTCGAGGATCACCTCCAGGCCGGCGTCGTGCAACGCGCGGACCATCTCGCGAAACTCGCGCACCGGATCGGCCAGCGCATAGGCCGCGTGCGGCGCGAACATCGCCAGCGGGTTATAGCCCCAGTAGTTTCTAAGCCCGCGGGCCTGCAGCGCCGGCTCGCTGATGAATTGCTGCACCGGCAGCAGCTCCACGGCGGTCACGCCCAGGCCGCACAGGTAGTCGATTACCGCCGGTTGCGCCAGCCCCAGGTAGGTGCCGCGGAGATGCGCGGGGACCTCGGGATGCAGCCGCGTGAGGCCCTTCACGTGGCACTCGTAGATCACCGAGCGGTGCAGCGGAATCGCCGGCGGACGGTCGCCGCGCCAGTCGAAAGCCCGGGAATCGACGACGCGCGCCTTGGGAACGCTGCCGGCGCTGTCGCTGATGCTCTGGCGCCAGGGTTCCGGGCCGCCATGCTTGTGGCCGTAAATCGTGTTGTCGTAACGCAATTCACCCACCAGCACGCGCGCATAGGGGTCCAGCAGGAGCTTGTGCTTGTTGAAGCGGTGTCCCTGGCGTGGCGCGTAGCGGCCATGGACGCGGTAACCGTAGACCAGGCCGGGTCCCGCGCCGGGAAGAAAACCGTGCCAGGTGTCGCCGGTGCGCGCCGGCAATGGCAGGCGCGCCAGCTCGCGCCGCCCCTGCGCGTCGAACAGGCAGAGTTCGACGGCCTCCGCATGCGCCGAGAACAGCGCAAAATTGACGCCCTCGCCGGTCCAGTGCGCGCCCAGGCGCACGGGCGAACCGGGCGCCATCTGCGAGCTGGATGTCTGCGGGGCAGTCATGCCCTACCCGATCGGCGCCAGCCCCCAGATCCGCTCCGCGTATTCGCGAACGGCGCGGTCGCTGGAGAAGCGTCCCATGCTGAGCGTGTTGAGTATGGCCTTGCGCGTCCAGCTCCCGCGGTCCCGGTACAACTCGTCCACGCGCTCTTGCGTGTCCACGTAGTCGGCGTAGTCGGCGAGGCACAGGAAATGCTCGTTGTCGCCCGTCACCGCGTCCACGATCGGCTTGAAACGCCGCAGGTCTCCCGGCGAGAAAAAGCCGTCGCCAATCTGCCTGAGGGCCTCGGCCAGCTCGGCGTTGGAGCGGACGAGCTCGATCGGGTAATAGCCTTGCGCGCGCTCGATCGCCACCTCCTCTGCGGTCAGCCCGAAGAAAAAGATATTGTCGGCGCCCACGGCGTCCCGGATCTCGATATTCGCGCCGTCCAGCGTGCCGATGGTCAGCGCGCCGTTCATCGCCAGTTTCATGTTGCCGGTGCCCGAGGCTTCCATGCCGGCGGTGGATATCTGCTCGGAAAGGTCCGCTGCCGGGATGATGATCTCGGCTGCTGAAACACTGTAGTTGGGCAAGAACACGACCTTGAGGCGGTCTTGCACCGCGGGATCGCCGTTCACCACTTCCGCGACATTGTTGATGAGCTGGATGATGCGCTTCGCCATGGTGTAGGCAGGCGCGGCCTTGCCGGCGAAGATCACCGTGCGGGGCTGCCAGTCGGCGCCGGGGTCCTGGCGGATACGGTTGTAGCGCGTCACCACGTGCAGCACGTTGAGCAGCTGGCGCTTGTACTCGTGAATGCGCTTGATCTGCACGTCGAACAGCGATGCGGGGTCGATCACGATGTCCAGCTCCTGGCGTACGTGTTCCGCGAGCCTCGCCTTGTTCAGTTCTTTGACTTCGCGGAAACCGTGCTGGAAATCGTCGTCAGCGGCGAGCGCCGTAAACTCGTGCAAGCGTTCCAGGTCGTTGTCCCAGCCCGCGCCCAGGCGCTCGTCGAGCAGAGCGCTCAGGCCCGGGTTGGCAGCGCGCATCCAGCGGCGCGGCGTCACGCCGTTGGTGACATTGACGAAACGGCCGGGAAAATGTTCGTCGAAATCGCGAAAAATGCCTTCGCGCACCAGGCGGGAATGAAGCTCCGCGACGCCGTTGACCTTGTGCGCAGCGATTGCGGCAAGCCATGCCATGCGCACGCGGGGCCCCTCGTGCCCGGTCTCGTCGATCACCGACATGCGCCGTCGCCGCTCGTTATCGCCCGGGTAGCGGGCCCAGACTTCGTCGAGGAAATCCCGGTTGATGCGGTAAATGATTTCCAGGTGCCTCGGCACGAGTTTCTCCAGCATGCGCACCGGCCAGCTCTCCAGCGCTTCCGGAAGCAGCGTGTGGTTGGTGTAGCTGAAGACGCGGCAACATGTGTCCCAGGCCGTCTCCCATGCCATGCCGTGCTCGTCCAGCAGCAGCCGCATCAGTTCGGGGACAGCGAGCGCGGGATGCGTGTCATTCAGCTGCAAAGCGACGTGGTCCGCCAGGGACTCCAGCGCCAGGCCGGCCTCCAGGTGCTCGCGCAGCATGTCCTGCAGGCTGGCCGAAACCAGGAAGTACTCCTGCTTGATCCGCAGCTCCTTGCCTTCCTCGGTGGAGTCGTCCGGATACAGCACGCGCGAGATGTCTTCTGCGGCATTCTTGGCCGCTACCGCGCCCTCGTAATCCCCGGCATTGAAGCGATCCAGGTCGATCTCCGGCGCGTAACGCGCGCCCCACAACCGCAGGTGGTTCACCGTGCGCCCGTTGTTGCCCGGCACCGGTGTGTCGTAGGCCACCGCTTCGATGCACTGGCCGCCCTCCCACTCGACCTTGGTAGCGCCGTCCGCGTCGCGCCGCGTGCGGCAATGTCCGCCGATGCGCACCGGGTAGCGCAAATCCTCGCGGCGGAGCTCCCAGAGGTTACGGAAGCGCAGCCAGTTGTTGGGGCGCTCCAGTTGCTCTCCTTCCGGGCCGATGCGCTGCTCGAACAGGCCGTAATCGTAGCGGATGCCGTATCCGAAACCGGCCAGGTCAAGGGTGGCCATGGAGTCCAGGAAACAGGCGGCCAGTCGTCCCAGCCCGCCGTTGCCCAGCCCGGCGTCCTGCTCCTCCTCGACCAGTTGCTCGAGTCGGACGCCGATCTCCTCCAGCAGCGTGCGGGCATTGTCCTGCAGGTCGAGATTGATCGCCGCGTTCAGCAGCGTGCGCCCCATCAGGAATTCCAGCGACAGGTAATAGACCTTGCGCGGCTGGCGCGCGCGAATCCGTCTCTGGGTTTCGTGCCAGCGCCCGATCAGGCGCTCGCGCAGCGTCAGCGCGACCGCGCTGTAGAGATCATGGAGCGTGGCGTTGTCGGTATCCTTGCCGACGCCATAGAGCAACTTCTCCAGCGTGTCGTGCCGAAGGCTGGAATCGTCGAAGCCCAGCGGTTCGGGCAAGGTGTTTTCCGGGATATTCACGACTACGGTTCCTGTATGCCGGCCAGGGGCGCGGCGGACTGCGCCGGAGCATAACAGACGCGGCACCGCTTTCCGGTCGACCCGTTTGCTCCCTGGCGGTGATGGCGAGGATACTTGGCGCATGATGCGAATACTGCTTTTTACGCTGCTGCTCGCATGGGCGCCGCTCGCCGCGCCGGAGCCGGCCCGGGACTCGGCCGACCCGGCAGAAACGGTGCAGGCGATGCTGGCTTCCCTGGCCGCAACGGTCTCCGACTGTCGCCTGCAGCTGGCCGGCGACCCCTCGGCCCTGCGGGGATTCATCGAGCGCGAGCTGCGGCCCCGGGCCGATGTGCTGTACGCGGGACGGCTGGTCATGGGCCGGCACTGGCCCGCGGCCAGCGCGGAGCAGCGGCGCAATTTTGCCGAGGCGCTCTACGGCGCCCTGCTGACACGCTATGCGTCCGGCCTGTTGCTGCTGACTCGCGACAATGTCTCCGTGGCCCCGGGCCCGGCGGAAATCCGCAACGGCGAAGCTGAGGTCGAGCTGCGCATCCGCGCGGGCCTGGCCCGCCCGGTGTCCGTGTTCCTGCAGTTGCGTCGCTCGAATGAGCGCTGGCGAGTGTACGACGCACGCTGGGAGGGGCAGTCCTACGTGTTCAGTCTCCGGCGGGAATACGCGCGGGAACTCGGCGCCAGGGGCCTGGAGCAGGTCATCGCGGAACTGGAAAGCCGTGTCGGGCCGCGCGCGGAGGATCCCGCTGCGAGGCCTACCCCGGCGGGGCGTTGCCTGCGGGCGCGGACCGCGGGATGAGGCGTCCGTTCGCGTGGCTGCTGCTTTGCCTGGCCGCACCCGGCATGGCGCAGGCCTGGGGCCCGGAGGGCCACCGGGCGGCCGCCGAGATCACCAGCGAAGGCTTGTGCGCGGCGGCGCGAGAGGAAATCGTGCGCATTCTCGACGGGACGACACTGGCGGAGGCGGCACTGTGGCCGGACCGGATTCGGGACGAGGCACGCTGGCGACACACTCGCGACTGGCACTACATCAACATTGACGACGAGGCCTCCTTTGACGACCTGCGCGAGGGCGAGCCCGGTCACGGACAATTGCTGCGGGCGATCCGGAGCAACCTGGCGTTGCTGGGCGAGGCGGAGCTGCCGCTTGAGCGGCGACGGGAGGCACTGAGTTTCGTCGTCCACCTGGTGGTCGACTTGCATCAACCCCTGCACGTGGGGCGCGCCGAAGACCGCGGCGGAAATACCATCGACGTGCACTTCGGCAAGCGGACGGTGAACCTGCACCAGCTCTGGGACGGCGTGTTATTGCGCAGCAGCGGCCTTGGCTGGCGGGACTACCGGCGCAGCCTCGCGCCGCTGGTGGCGCTGGGCGCCGATGACTGGGCCGGTGGCGGCCTGGAAGACTGGGCGGAGGAATCACGCCGCCTGCGCCCCTGGGTCTACGACTTCGACGCCCGCCGCCGGGTCGCGCAGATCTCGAAACGCTATGCGGAAACCGGCCGCCAGCTGAGCGCGCTGCGCCTCGCACAGGCCGGGGTGCGCACCGCCTGGCTGCTGAACCGGCTGTGGTGCGGAAATGGGGCCCTTCCCTATTTAAATGGGGAAGGGCCTCATTTCCGGCGTCAGTAGGTGTAACTCGACTGAATGCCCAGCGGAATGCCGATCGCCCAGTAGACCAGCAAAAAAGCGGACCAGGCGATGAGGAACACCACTGAATACGGCAGCATCATCGCGACCAGGGTGCCGATGCCGGCATTGGTCACGTAGCGCTGGCAAAACACCACGATCAGCGGGAAGTACGGCATCAGCGGCGTGATGATGTTGGTCGCCGAGTCGCCCACGCGGTAAGCCGCCTGCGTCAGGTCCGGTGAAATGCCGAGGCTCATCAGCATCGGCACCAGGATCGGCGCGAGCAGCGCCCACTTGGCCGACGCAGAGCCCACCAGCAGGTTGACGAAGCCGGTCACCAGCACGATGCCCACCAGCGTCACCTGCGCCGGCATACCCAGCGAGCGTAGGAAATTCGCGCCCTCGATCGCGATCAGCGCGCCCAGGTTCGATTGCCCGAAGGCAAAAATGAACTGCGCCGCGAAAAAGGCCATGACGATGTAATAGCCCATGTCGCTCATCGCCTTCGCCATTCCCTGCACGACGTCGCGATGATTCTTGATTTTTCCGGACGCATAGCCGAACACGATGCCCGGCACGATGAACAACAAGAAGATCAACGGCACGATGGAGCGCATCAGCGGCGCAGAGGGGCTGGCCAGGTCGCCAGAGGCGTCCCGCCAGGCCGAATCGCCCGGGAGCGTGCTGATGCCGATGACCGCCAGCGTGGCCACCATGGAGAACAACGCCCAGCGCAAGGCCTTGCGCTCCGCCGGCTCCAGCGGTTCCATGGTCGGCAGATCTTCCAGGTCGCCGTCCAGCGGAGTGTTCCTGAGACGCGGCTCGACCACCTTGTCCGTCAGGACCCAGCCCAGCGCCACGATCAGCAGCGACGAGATCGCTGTGAAGAAATAGTTATTCAAGGGGTTGATGAGGAGCTCGGAGTCAAGCACCTGCACGCCCGCCTGGGTGATGCCGGCGAGCATCGGGTCGAGCGCGGACGGCACGAAGTTGGCGGAAAACCCGCCCGAGACCCCAGCGAAAGCTGCCGCGATCCCAGCCAGCGGATGGCGGCCGGCCGCGTAGAAAATGATGCCGCCCAGGGGCACCACGAGCACGTAGCCCGCGTCCACGGCGCTGTGACTCACGATCCCCACGAGGATCACCATCGGCGTCAGCAACCAGCGCTTGGTGAAGGACAGCAGTGCGCGCAGCGCCGCGTTGATGAAGCCGCTATGTTCTGCGACCCCGATGCCCAGCATGGCCACCAGCACAACGCCCAGCGGCGGGAAGGCGACGAACACCTGCACCATCTGCGCGACGAAACCGGTGAATTCCCGTCCCGCAAGCAGGTTCTTGACCACCACCGCCTCGCCGGTCCTGGGATCGATCGCCGAGAAGGTCACCGGCGCCAGCAGGGCCGAGACGATCCAGGTGATCACCAGGGCGATCAGGAACAGGATGGCGGGATCCGGCAGCTTGTTGCCGGCGCGTTCCACCCAGTCGAGCAGGCGGGCAATGCGTGGATTCGCGCCTGAGTAGTCTGCTGCGGGTTCTTTTGATTCTTGTGGATCTTGCCCTGGCATGGCCGGCCTCCTGTTCGCGAAGGCGGCAGTATAACGATCTGGCGGCGACTGCGGGCGGTCCCGCCAGGGTCAGCGTCTCGCCGGGCTAGTCCCCAAGGTGTTTCTGGCGGCGTTTCTGGCGGCGCAGGCGCAGCGCCATCACGCCCCCGATCACGGCAAGCACCCCCGCCATCGCGTAAAGCGCCACCACGATGATCACGCCGAATTCCGGTTGCTCGTACATGCAAGTCTCCTTGGGCTGCTAGACCGGACGCTCGTACTCGACCGGTATCAGACGGCTTTTCGCTGAAAAGCGCCAGGCGGATGCCTTCCGGCCCGCCGATTGCCTCCGCGGCCGGGATACTGCAGCATCGGCCGCAGCCACGCCGGCTCGCGAAGGAGTCTCATGCATATGCGCCGCAGCTTCCGCGTTCCCGATACGCTCGTGCTCCTGTTCGGCATGATGATACTCGCCCTGATCGCCACCTGGCTGCTGCCGCAGGGCGAGTTCCAGACGGCCGTCAACGAGGCGGGCCGCTCGGTGGTGATTCCCGGCACCTATGCCGTCATCGAGGACGCCCGCACGCTCATGCCGTGGGAACTCCTCACCGTGGTGCCGCGCGCGCTGGCGGACGCCCAGGACATCATATTCTTCGTGCTGATCGTCGGCGGCGCCATCCGCGTGCTGCGAGCCACCGGCACCATCGACGCCATGCTCGGCTCGGTGCTGCGCCGCATCGGCCACAGCCCCAGCCTGCTGATCGCCATCGGCATGTTCGTGTTCGCCGCAGGCTCGGCCACGCTGGGGGTCGCCGAGGAATACATCCCGCTGACGCTGGTGCTGATCGCGCTTTGTGTCGCGATGCGCATGGACACGGTCACCGCCATCGGCATCATGGTCTGCGGTTACGGTATCGGCTACGGCGTCGCCATGATGAACCCGTTCACGCTGCTGGTGGCCCAGCGGGTGGCCGAGCTTCCACCCGCCTCCGGAATGGCCTTCCGCCTCGCTATATTCCTGCCCTTTCTTGCTATCGGCGTCCACCACGTTTGGCGCTACGCCCGGCGCGTCCAGCAGGATCCGGCGGCCAGCCTGGTCCACGACATAGAGACCGCCCAGCACGCCCCGGTCGAGCTTCCCTCCGGGATGAGCCGACGGCACAAGCTGATCGTCCTGATGACGATGACCGCGCTGGGCCTGATGGTCTACGGGATCGCTGTCCCCAAGTGGTACATCCTGGAACTGAGCGCGCTGTTCCTGGCCCTCGCGCTGTTCGGCGGCCTGGCCGGGGGACTGGGTGCCGACGGCACGGCCAAGCGCTTTGCCGAGGGCGCCTCGGAGCTGGCCGGCACCGCGCTGCTGATAGGCTTTGCTCGCTCGATCGCGCTGATCCTGGAGGACGGCCAGGTACTGCACACCATTGTCAACGGCATGGCCGCGCCGCTGCAGATACTGGGCGCGGAATTCGCCGCCGTGGGGATGCTGTTCATCCAGACGGTGATCAACCTGTTTATTCCCTCAGGCTCCGGCCAGGCGTACGTGACCATGCCGCTGATGGCGCCGATCGGGGATCTCGTCGGCGTCACCCGCCAGACCGCCGTGCTGGCGTTCCAGTTCGGCGACGGTTTCGCCAATATGATCGTGCCGACCAACCCGGTGCTGATGGGTATTCTCGGCATTGCGGGAATCCCCTACGACCGCTGGTTGCGGTTCGTGCTCCCGCTGCTCGCCAAGCTGTTCGTCGCCGGGTCGTTGACGCTCGTGGTGGCGGTCTGGATCGGGTTTTCCTGACACCCCACGTCCTTGCGCATTTTTGATCGCGTCTAATTCCCATACGCGAATTACAATCAGGCGCAACTGGCTCGGCATATTCCCTTATAGCTGACAGTCTTTCGCTTGACTAGTTTTGAGCGTATATCGACGCCGCGTGCAGAGCGAGGATGCTCAGTAAGGCCTCGATGTTCGATGTTTGGGGAAATGCGTTCCGACGCCCGGAGGGAGTCAAAATGAACTGGACGAAACTATTAGTTTCAACAACCTGCATTGCCGCGCTGGCGCTTGCCGGCTGCGATGGCGATGACGGAGACCAAGGACCCGCTGGCCCCGCCGGCCCTGAAGGCCCTCCGGGCGCTGAAGGCCCTCCCGGACCTGAAGGTCCTCCCGGCAGTGCCGTTTTCGAGGTGGGTGACGGCAGCCAGTTGACACCCGAGCAGCTCGAGGAAATGGGCTTCCTGCAGGCTGACATCACGGACGTCACCATCGCCAGCCCCCCGACGCTCACCTTCACGCTGACGACCGAGTCGGGCGTGCCCGCGACCGGCGCGGCGGAAGGCCTTTTTGGATTTACGCTGAACAAGCTGGTCCCCGCCGCTGATGGTGCGCCTTCAAAATGGGTCAGCTATATCAACAGTGTCGAGACCGCCTCGGGTGACTCAACGCCCAACATACTCGACCAGGCAGTCCACGCTGGCAACGAGAACGGCAGCGCCGGCACCTTCGAGGAAATTGGTGATGGCGTGTACCAGTACACCTTCGCCATTGATCCGGCAGACGTCACCACGCCCATCGCGGTCGAATACGAGCCCGAGCTCGTGCATCGCGTCGGCCTGGAGCTGCGCGGCTCAGGCGACTTTGAAGCGCTTGCCCCGGCCAACCCGGTGTATGACTTCATCCCCGCAACCGGCGAAGGCGTGCCGCTGGCCAAGAATATTGCGGCTACAGAAAGCTGCAACGCTTGCCACGACCGGCTGCAGCTGCACGGCGGCCCGCGGATCACCGTCGAATACTGCGTCACCTGCCACAACCCGGGCACGATCGACCAGGACTCCGGCGACTCGGTGGACATGGCCTACATGACCCACTCGATCCATGCCGGCCGCGACTACTCCATCTGGGGTTTCCGCGACAGCCTGCACAACTACGCCGATGTGACCTATCCGCAAGATCTCTTGTGGTGCGAGAACTGCCACGTGGCCTCCGAAGAAACGCCCGACGGCGGAGACTTTGCCGTCACGGCGACGGCGACCTCCTGCGGCGGTTGCCATGCTGAGGGTCTCGCTTCAAGCAATCCCGACCCGGTCACCGGTGTGCCGACCTACACCTACCAGCACGCCGACTTCGGCTCGCCCATTCCGGACAATGTCTGCGTGCAATGCCATGTCGAAGGCGGTGTGGCGGGCAGCACCTTGGCGAACCATACCGGCGTCGCCGGCTCCGCACGGCTGCGCACGGTCCAGGGCGAGGATTTCACTTACGAAATCCTGAGCGTCACGCCTAACGGCCCCGGCGAAACCCCGACGGCGACCTTCCAGATCCTGGATGCCGACGGCGCACCGATCGACATTCTCACGGCAGACAGCTTCGATGTCTCCGAAGGTCAGCGCCAGCGTCTGCGCCTGCAGATCGCCTGGACCCCGGATGCCGTCTACAACGGCTTCGAGGACGGCACCTTGCAGGTTGCGCATGCCGAAGCGCTGGAATACGACCTGTTCGATTTCCTGGGCGACCTGGTGGCGAATGCAGACGGCAGCTTCAGCTTCACCTTCCCCGAAGCCCTGCCCGCCAACCTGCCCGGCGAGTTGATGGTCGTGCTTGAAGGTCGGCGCATCCTGGCCGATGGCACGCGCGCCTATCCTGACAGCGATATTTTCTTCCCCGGCGAAGCGCGCGACACCATCGCGTCCCAGGCCGGGTGCGAAAACTGTCATGACCAGCTCGCATTCCATGGCGGCAGCCGCGCCGGCGACCCGGCGATGTGCGTCGTATGCCACAACTCCGATGCGGCGTTTGCCGTCGAGGGGATTGGCACGATCGCGCTCGGGCCCATGTCGCACCAGATCCACGCTGGCCTTTATCCGGGCTTCGAGGAAGTGACTTATCCGCAGCCCCTGGCAAACTGCCTGGCCTGCCACGAAGAAGGCACTTTCTACGCCGCTCGGTCTACGGCGCGACCGGTCTCCATCGACGAGGGTGCGGACACGCTGCGCTGGGATGACGATATCGCCATCTCGGCAACGTCCGCAGCCTGTGCCAGCTGCCATGTAGGCCCGAATTACGGCGCGAGCGCCCAGGCCCATATGGAGCAGAACGGCGGCGTCTTCAACGGTGTCAAGGGCGAGATGGCCATTCCGTCGTCCAGCACCGAAACCTGCCTGATCTGCCATGGCGAAGGCCGGATCGCCGATACGGCCGCATCACACGGTCAGCTGTAACACGGACCCGACGCA
>Ga0209938_1001086_pt1 | contig 14332 bp, 8 predicted proteins | sample SalPonR2_C_D1_MG_FD_185708 | JGI IMG/M metagenome (GOLD analysis project Ga0209938, IMG submission 185708) | Salt pond soil microbial communities from South San Francisco under conditions of wetland restoration - Salt Pond MetaG R2_C_D1_MG... ... | reverse complement strand
GCGACGTCGATCAGGACGATGGCGTTGTTGACGACGATGCCGACCAGCGCGACGATGCCCAGCATCGCGGTGAAGCCGAATGGCTGGCCGGCCAGCAGCAGGCCCGGAATGACGCCGACGACCGCCAGCGGCACGGTCACCAGCACGATGGTCATCAATCGAAAGGAGTTGAACTGCCACAGCAGGAACGCAAGCAACAGCAGGATGCCGATCGGAAGCGCCGAGAACAGCGCGGTATTGGCCGAGCCCGCTTCTTCGGCGGCGCCGGCGATTTCGATCTGAATCCGGTCGGGCAGGTCCAGTTCTTCCAGTCGGGGGGCCAGTACCGCAAGCACGTCGTTGTAGGTCGCCCCGTCGGCGGTTTCGGCCAGCACGCTCGTGACGCGCCTGAGGTCGAAGTGTTCGATGACCGCCGGCTGGAACCCGACCCGGGTTGTCAGGAACTGGGCCAGCGGCAGCTTGCCGGCCGAAGTCGAGATCATCAAGCCGTCCAGCGCATGCGCCGGGAACTGCTCGCCCTCGGGACTGCGAATTCGCATCGGCACAGGCTCACGTCCGAGTCGCCAGGTCGAGAATTCGCGACCGCGAGTCGCATCGGCCAGCAGCTGTCCTATCTGCTCGCGAGTGACGCCGTAACGGGCCGCCTCGGTATCGTCGATCTCGAATTCAAGGGTCGGTATTCCGGTGCCGAGCTTGTGCCGGACGTCGACTGCGCCGGGTGTGTCGCGAACCGTGGTCATCACCTGGTCGATCGTGCGCTGGAGCTTTCGGGTGTCCTCGCCGTAGAGACGAATCTCCACCGGTGCGTTGATCGGCGGACCCTGGCCCAGCCGATGGGCAACCACCTGGGCTTCGGGCACGTCGACCGCGCTGCGCGCGCGTGCCTCTTCGGCGATGTCCGGAATCGCGCTGCTGCTGGAGGTGATGAGTACCAGCCGGGCGAAATGCGGCGACGCCGGAATCTGGGCCAGGTTGTAGAAAAACCGGGGCCCGCTGAAGCCGGCGTACACGTGCACGGCCTCGACGTCCTCACGTTCGCGCAGATGCGCGGCCAGGCCGCTGGCCATCAGCGCCGAGTGGTCGGTGTGCGTGCCCTCGGGGAAGTTCATGTCGACCAGTAATTGATTTCGATCCGTGGATGGAAAGAAGTCGCGCGACAGCCACTGGCTCAGGAAAAGGCTGCCCAGTAACAGTGCAAGCGTCGTGACGAGCACCACTGCAGGGTGGCGGTAGCCGATTTCGGCCAGCCGTGCGCCGATCGACTCTATCAGCGGCTGGTTCCGGTCCGGCATCGGTTTGAGTACCGCCGCGCCCAGGATGGGCGTGACCAACAGCGCGTAGAAGTAGCTGACGGTGAGCGTCAGCATGACCATGATCGGAATGCCGCGGGTGAAGTCGGCGGTGTCGCCCGACGACAGCAGCAGCGGTGCGAACGCCGCCAGGGTGGTGCCGGTGGCGGCGGCCAGCGGCGCGGCCAGCTCGCGCACCGAGGCCGAGCAGGCCTCGCGCCTCGAGCGACCCCGATCCAGGTGCCACTGCAGGTTCTCCACCATGACGATCGCGTTGTCGACCAGCATCCCCAGCGCGATCACCATGCCGGCGATAGCCATCTGGTGGAGCACACCGCCGCCCAATGCAAAGACAGCCAGCGCGCTGAACGTGACCAGCGGCAGCACGCTGGCCACCAGCAGGCCCAGGCGAGGGCCCATGAAAACCAAAAGCACCAGGGCGACCACGATCACGCCGATCAGCAGCGAGCGCCCCAGCTCCGAAAGTCGTTCCTCGACCCAGCGAGGCTGGAAGAACATCTCGCGGATTTCCAGCGGCGCGTAGTCGGCGCGCACCGCGTCGACAAGCGCGCGGATGGCTTCGCCGACCGCCACGGCATTCACCCGGTTGGGCGGAAACACGATGCCCAGCCCGACCGCCGGTTGCCCATCAGCCCACATGCGCTCGGTGGTCGGCTGGGCCGGAGTAAGGGCGACATCGGCGACCTGGCTAAGCGACAGCACTTCGCCGCCGGAGGTCCGGATGGCGGTATTGCGCAATTCTTCGAGGCTCGAGAACTCGGTGCCCGGATCCAGCACCAGGCTTCGGCCCTCGATCTCGAGCGTACCGCCGGCCAGCGTGCGGTTGCTGGCCGCCAGCTGCTCTGCCAGGCTGCGGGCGTCCAGGCCGGTGGCCAGCGCGATAGCGGGATCGACCGTGATCAGCAGCTGTTCGCCGGGGTCGGCTACCAGATCCACGGACGAAATTTCGGGCAGGCGGAACAAATCGCGTCGCAGTTCGCGCGCCGCGTCGAGCAGCGCCAGCAGGTCGTCGCTGCCCGTCACCACGAGCGTCACGGCGTGAGCATCCATCGACCGGTCGCGCACGTCGGCAGCGTGCGGTCCCGGCGGAAATTCGCGCTCGGCATCGCCGACAGCGTTGCGGATGCGGTCCCAGGCGGTGTCGGTGTCGTAGATGTGCTGCTGCAGGCCGATCCAGAGATGAGCCACGCCGAGCCGGACAGTGCCTCGAATCTCGGCGACTTCCTCGAGCTGAGCCAGCTCTTCTTCCAGCGGGTTCAGCACCAGCCGCTCGATTTCGGCAGGATCGGCGCCCGGCCATTCGACCAGCACCTGGCCGTAGCGGTATGGAAAGAACGGGTCTTCCTGGCGATTCATCTGCTGCCAGGCCAGCGCCCCGATGAGCGACAGCAGCACCGCGAATGCCAGGATCAGCCGGCGGCGTTGCAAGGCGAAAAAGATCGCAGTCATCGGACAATCCGCACCGGTTCGTCGTCGAGCAGGTTGGATTGACCCGCCACCACGATCAGATCGCCGGCGGTGACCGGCCCGAATACCTCCACCCAACCGGCGGCGAGGCGGCCCAGCTGGACGGAAACCTCTTCGGCACGGCCGTCGACAACCCTGAAGACCCGGCCGTATCCGGTGCCGGGGTCGATGACCGCAGCCAGCGGCACCGAAGCCACGCCGCCACCGGGCAGCTCGAACATTACATAGGCCGGCACGCCAGGCCGGATTTCGACGGCGTCCGCGCCGTCAAGCGCAACGATTACCGGCACCGGGGCGCCCGGCGCGCCGCGACCGATCTCCCGGATACGTCCGGCAAGGCGAGCGCCGCTTTCCTGCAGCAGGATCTCGGCCGCGCCGCCGATGACCAGCCTGGCCGCAGTGGCCGGGCGCAGTTGCACCTCGACCTCCATCGCCTCGCCGATCAGCATCATCACCGGCTGGCCGGCGCGCACGAAGTCGCCGGGTTCGGCATGAAAGCGGGCGACGCGACCGTCGAACGGCGCCCTCAGCGCGGCGTCGTCGAGCTGTGCGCGGGCCTGGTCCAGGCGGGCTTCGGCCTGTTCCAGCAAGGCCCGGGTCGCATCCCGGCGGGTTCGGGTCTGCTCGAGATCGTCCTCCGAGATCAGGTTTCGTTCGACCAGCGCCGACTGGCGCTCGGTATCGGTTTCGAGCTGCTCGAGTCGGGTATTGGCCTCGCGGACATCGGCCAGCGCGGCGGCAAACCCCGGCTGCAAAGCCGGGTTGTAAAGCGTTGCCAGCTGTACGCCCTGAGCGACCCCCTGCCCGAGTTGTACCTGGCGTTGCTGCAGCGTACCGTCGTTGAGAAACGCCAATTCCGCGCGCTGGGTGGCGCGTAGCGCGCCGGGCAGGCGAACGCGCTCGCCGACGCCGTTGCGCCGGGCCTCGACGACGCGCACCGGGCGCTCTGAAGCCGATTGAATCGTCGGCTGTTCAGCGGTCGGCTCGCAGGCGGCCACGATGAGCGCGGCAAGCAACGTGAGCAGCATCATGACGGTCGCGCGGAGCCGCCGCAAACTGGCCGGCCGGTCAATTATGGGTGCAGTCGTTTTCATGATCGGTTGTCCAGGGCTCGATTCAGGTGGCGTCGCTGCGCGTGAGTCCGCGCATGAAGATCTTCAGGAAGTCTTCGAGAAACTCGTCATCGCTGCCGACCCCGGGCCATTGCGCGTGGTGGCTGCGGGCCTCGAACCACTGCAGACAGGTCATCACGAAGATCGTGACCACGTGGGTGGGGTTGACGTCGTCGCGGAACAGGCCGCTGTGCTGGCCCTGACGGATGCGTTCGGCACCCAGCCGAACCAGTTCGGCATCCATCTCGCCGCAGCTCTCGTCGCCTTCGATATGCGTCCAGGCCAGCAGGCGCACCACCTGCGGGTTGTCCTTCAGGAACCGGAAGTAGTTGACCACGCCGCGCCGCAGCAGGTCGGCGTCGGGGTTCTCGGCGTTTTCCAGCTCGTCGCGCTGCTCCTGGGCGTAGATCCCCAGGGCATGCTCCTTGACCGCTTTCCAGAGCGCTTCCTTGCTGCCGAAATGGTGGTGGATGAGACTCTTGGTGACGCCCGAGCGTTCGGCGATCTGGCGCATCGAGACGTCGGCGAAGCCCTTCTCGACGAAAAGCGCCAGCGCGGCCTCGATGATCCGGCTCCGGCTCAATTCCGCATCGCGTGTCTGGGGTTCGTTCATGTGCCAATGATACTACTAACTGGCCGGCCGGTCAATTATTCAAAAAGACGGTGATGCGGTTTCCGGTTTCCGGTAAATTCTGGCGGCGGGCGACCCGGTTTTTCCGACCACCGACTACCGACTACCGTTTTTCCGGAAACCGGAAACCGTACAAGCTTGCCCCCCGCCGCCGTTCCCATGTACTCTTTCCTTTTTCCAGGCGCGCCGATTTCATGAACAGAAAACACAAGCAGAAGCCCGTAACGAAAAAGCCTGCAAAGGCTGTGACCGGTGGGCACAAGCTGCATCCCGACACACCGGTCGCGGTTCTGGCCGCTATCGGCATGCTGATCACCGGCTATCTTTCGTTCTCGTCGCTGGGATCGGATGCGCCGCTGTTCTGCGGTCCGGAATCGGGCTGCAGCGTGGTCCAGAACAGCAGCTATTCGACGTTGTTGGGTCTGCCGGTATCGCTTTGGGGCTTCGGCCTGTACGTGCTGATCCTGTGGTCTGCGGTCACGCTGCCGCCGCGCCTGAAGCGCTGGCAGCGACTGGCGTGGCTAAGCAGTATCGGGCTGGGCATCAGCCTGTACCTGACAATTACCGGCCTGGTGGCGCTGGATGCCTGGTGCGTCTGGTGCATGGCGTCTCAGGTCACCATGATTGTGCTATTCGCCACGGTCATGCTGCGCCGGCCCGAGAGCGCGCCGGGCATGCCGTGGATGGTCTTCAACCGCAACCTGCTGCTGGGTACGGCATTTTTCGTCGGCGCGCTGTTCGCCTGGCAGAACGGCCTGCTGCAGCCGCCCGAAGATCCGCGGCTGAAGGCGCTTGCGACGCACCTCGAAGAATCGGGCGCGCAGTTCTACGGGGCATTCTGGTGCCCGAGTTGCCAGGACCAGAAACGCATGTTCGGCCGGTCGGCCGATCGGCTTCCCTATATCGAGTGCACGCCCAACGGTCGCGCCGGGGGGCTGGCATTCGAGTGCGTGGCCAACGACATCTCCGGCTATCCGACCTGGATCATCGACGGGCGACGCTATCAGCAGGTTCTGACGCCGGACGAACTGGCGGCCCGGACGGGCTTCGTCTACAGGGAAGATCGATAATGAATACCAGGTGCGGCAAAACCGCCAGACGCCTCATGACGAGCGCAGCGGTGGCTGTCGCCGCAAGCCTTCTCGCGCTCTCGGCAGGCCCTGCACTGGCCGATCAACATGCCGACGACAAGTTCGACAGTCTGGTCAAAGACTATGAAGTCTGGCAGGCCGAACAAAACCCGATTCGCGCCGGGCGTCGCGGCAATATCGAGGCCGCCGCCCGCTGGCCCGACGCTACGCCGGCTGCCGTCAGGACTCGACGCGAAGTCGAGCGCACCTTTCTCGCCCGCCTGGGGGACATCGACGCCGCCACGTTGACCGGCAACAATCCCACCAGTCATGCCGTGCTGGAGTACGTACTGCGTTCGGACGTGGCGCTGGCGGAATTCGATCCCGAGCGGATTCCGTTCGTCAATGATTCCGGCTTTTTCAGCATGCCGCTGGGCGTTGCCAGTTCCACGCGGCCGCGCAGCATCGAGCAGGCTCGTGCGTGGTTGAGCCGGCTGGAGAGTCTGCCGGCGTTCCTGGCGCAGCATAGGGACTGGATGGCCCGAGGTATCGAAGAAGGTTTCGTGCAACCGGCCTACGTAGTCCAAGCGGTGATCGGGCAGCTCGAAGCGATTGTCGCGACACCGCCGGCCGAGAGCCCTTTGCTGGAGCCTTTCGACGGGCTTCCTGCGACGCTCGAGGTCGAGCACGGCGATGCGTTGCGCGAGCGCGCCGTCGGGCTGGTGGAGGCGCGTGTGCTGCCGGCTTACCGCGGCCTGCTGGAATTCTTCCGCACCGAGTACCTGGCAAACCCTCGCACGTCCATCGGTATCTCCGAGGTGCCAGGCGGGCGCGATTATTATCGTGAGCTGGTGCGCCATCACACCACGCTGGACACGACTCCGGAAGAAGTCCACGCGCGCGGGCTGGCCGAGGTCGAGCGAATTCGCGCCGAAATGGATCGGATCATCGAAGAAGCCGAATTCGACGGCGCTTTCGCCGAATTCCTGCATTATCTGCGGACCGATGAGCAGTTCTACGCCGATACGCCGCGCGAGTTGCTGATGCACGCCTCGTATATCGCCAAGCGCGCCGATGATCAGATGCCGAGGTTCTTCGGCAAGCTGCCGCGGCTGTCCTACGGCGTGCGGCCGGTGCCCGAGCACATGGCGCCGACCTACACCACCGGCCGTTACTGGCCGGGCGACATGGAAAACGGCGTGGCCGGCGGCTATATGGTCAATACCTACGCGCTGGACCAGCGCCCGCTGTACACGCTGCCGGCGCTGACGCTGCACGAAGCGGTTCCCGGCCACCACCACCAGGGTTCGCTCGCGCGGGAGCTGGAGGACGTGCCGGATTTCAGACGAAATACCTACATAACGGCATTCGGCGAAGGCTGGGCGCTGTATACCGAGCACCTCGGGATCGAGATGGGCATTTACACCACCCCGTATGAGCACTTCGGCCGCCTGAGCTACGAAATGTGGCGGGCCTGCCGGCTGGTGGTGGATACCGGCATTCACTATTTCGGCTGGACACGCGAGAAGGCCGAGGCCTGTTTCCTGGAGAATTCGGCGCTGGCGGCGCATAACGTTACCACCGAAGTCGCCCGCTACATTTCCTGGCCGGGTCAGGCGCTGGCCTACAAGACCGGCGAGTTGCTGATTCGGGATTTGCGCGGCCGGGCCGAAAAGCGGCTGGGGGATGGATTCGATCTGCGCGCGTTCCACGACCATATCCTGGTCGACGGTGCGATGCCGCTGGAGACGCTGGAAGCAAGAATGTCGGCCTGGATCGAAGCCAACGCCGGAAACTGAGCTTCCGGCCGCCTTGATTATTGCCACCTCGTCGCGAGGCGTCGCCGCATTAGAGGGGCGTTAGCCCGGGGGCATCGCCAGCAGCGCGATCTCCGCCAGGCTCCAGCCAATCAGGGCACCGACGATGACATCGGTGGGATAATGCAGGCCAAGGATCACGCGGGACAGGGCTATCAGGACAGTCAGCGGAATGAGCACCGCGGCCAGCACCGGAAACCAGGCGACCCCGATGATGGTGAACAGCACGGCATGCAGAGTGTGGCCGGAGGGGAAACTGTAGCGGTCCAGCGGCTGGCTGCCGACGCGGATGCCGGGATGACCGATGTACGGTCGCTCGCGCACGAGATTGCTCTTGAGCAGCTTGTAGATGGTCAGTCCGGTGAGTCCGGTAATGGCCATCACCGCCGAGGCCCGCAGCCCCTCTTCACCCTGGGTCAGGGCCATCAAGGCCATCAGGCTGTACCAGACGACGCCGTCGCCCAGGCGGCTGACGGCGGCGAAGAATCTGGCAATGACCCGGTTGTGCGAACTGCGGTTGAGCGCTACGCAAAGCTCGTGCTCGAAGCGCTGGATCCGGGCCAGGCCCCTGAGTACCGATGACGTCGGATGTACATCCATGTCAGCCACTGTAGCGGATTTCCAATGCATCCGCATTTCAACCCGCTGACAATTGTGTTACAGCGCCGCCGGCAATTCAAGCCGACGGGGGCCGGGGGCGGACTCAGGCGACGTTGCGTTGCGCTTCCCGCTCGGCGGTCGGGTTGATCGTCGGGTGCGCAAAATAGAAGCCCTGCGCCAAATGGATGCCCGAATCCTTGAGCCACTCCATTTCTTCTTCGCGCTCGACCCCGGTAGCGATCACTTCGATTTTCAGCGCCTTGCAGGTCGCGATCACGCCGTGCACGATGGCCTGGCGGCGCGCGCTTGAATCAATCCCGCGAATCAGGCTGCGGTCGAGCTTGGCGAAATCGGGTCGAAATACCGCGAGTCGCTTCAGGCCGACTTCGCCGACGCCAACATTGTCGGCGAGTACTTTCAGTCCGGCCGCGTGCGCCATCTCGCGCGCCTTGTCCAGTTGACGCGGGTTGCCGAGCATTTCGAGGTTGCCGAATTCGAGCACCACGCGCTTCGGATCGATGCCATGTTCGCGTGCGGACTCGACAGTGGCAGCGATCGAAAGCGACAGATTGTCGGGCGAAATCTGGGAGCAATTCAGATGCAGCATGGCGTCGACGCCGCGACGGGCAGCGGCCTTGAGCGCGCGCATCCGGCAGGCCTGGTCGAAATAGTATCGATTCTCGGGGCGAATCGCTTCGAGCACCGTGGCAGCGGACTCGCCGGCAAGTCCTCTGACGAGCGCTTCATGGCCAATCGTTTCCCGGGTGTGGACATCGACGACGGGCTGAAACGCAAAGCTGAAGCCCGTATCAACCACTTCAGTGCAGTCGTTGAAAACGGCGGTGGAGTAATCGCTTCTCTGACAGCTGTCGTAGTACATGGCTTTCCCCTTGGCGTTGGCTCGATTCTGGTGGCTGCGGCACAACCGCCGCGCTTGCCATTAATCATTCAAGAGCCGTGCCAACCCGCGGAATGTGTGGTGCTCGGCGCATCGAAATCCGCATATGTCTAGCAGTGCGTGCTTCGGGAGTCCAGCCGCGCCTCACCCTGCGACAAATTTGGGACACTGCTGCCGGGACGCGACGATCAGGCGGTGTGCCAGGCCTCGATTTCGACCGCCAGGTTGTCGCGGCAGATGTCGCCGCGCAGGCCGCACAGTCTCAACGAGGGCCAGCGCCGCCGCAAACGTTGCTCGATGGCCGGCCAGTCCTGGGCATTACGGACATACACTCGTGCCAGGCTGTTGCCGTTGAATCGGCCCAGGGCCGGACGATTCATCACGCCGGCCGCGTGACCGAGCAGCGCGTCCAGATTGCTTGCAGCTTCGTCTGTCTGAGCCAGCGCATCGCCGGGATGTGCCGTGGCATGGCCGATGACGCTCGCCGTGCCCGATATCAGCAGCCCGACACGGCCGCTTTCCAGGTCTATGCCGGTCGCGCGAGCGAAAGCAGGTTGCCGGGGCCCATAGCATCGCGGATAGTTCCAGGCGCTGACCTGGCGCGGGTTCTCTATCGAAATGCCGGGCGACACGCCCGCCAGTGCAACAAGTTGCATGACCGGCTGCTCGCTGCCGATAGCGGTGGCAGCGCACATGCGGGCGTCGTTCAGACCGGCGGCTTCCAGCGCGCGGCCGCGACCGACGCAGAAGCGCCGATAACGCTCCCGGTCGTCACTGCCGCGGTTGATCGCCGGGAAATAATTCCAAAGCCGCAGTGGATAACCGAACCTCGATTCCTCCAGCGTTCGAATCAGCCTGCGGTAGAGAATTTCCGCCGCGTCGGCCGCATCGGCTTCGGGATCGTCGGGCTCGGACATCACGATCGCGCACAACTGGTCTTCGGGGGCGTCCCAGCATTCGCGGTCGTAATCCCCGCCCAGGAACGGCAGTCCCGGTCCGTCCGGCGGGCCACGACCATCCAGCGCGATGTCAAGCATCGGCTTGCCGGATCCGGCCGTGCCGACTTCAAGACGGTAGGTGGGGGCTGAGCCCTGGCGTCTGGTCATGCAGGTTGAAAGACCACTAGTGAATCAAGGCGATTGGCAGTACGACAAGGATACCGCCAAAATACCAAAACCCAAGCGGCCGGGCCGCCCCGGCCTGCGAAACGAGTAATTCGCAGGCCGGGACGGATTGTTGCGGCCGGCGCCGGTCAGAGGGTATCAGCCGGTACCAGGCTACCCGGCGTCCAGGGGGCGCCGGCGTCGAACAGCGCCTGCTCCAGTGCAGGAATACGCTGTTCGATCAGCCGATTCAGCTCGGCGCGGACTTCGCCGAACTGCTGCTCGGCAATTTCGAGGCTGCGTTCGTGGGTCGGCGTCGGTCCGTAGGTGGAACGGCCGGTGCCGATCATTGCAACGAACAGCCGCTGCGCAATGGTCGGGCCCTGAGGCTCGTTGAGTTCGGTCAGCGACTGCTTGCCCTGCAGCTGCTCCTGGATGGCGTACAGTCGCTGGCTGACCGCGTGCAATTCGGCGTCAAGTTCGCCCGCCGGTGCGGTGCTGCGAGCCAGGGCAGCATCGAGTGCGTCGACTTTTTCGCGCGCCTCGTTGATGATCTGATTGGCGGCCGAGACTCGCCGCTGCATGGCCGACAGGCGCTTCCAGAACGCCACCGTTTCGGCCGGCTCGGCGCCGTCCAGCGCGCCTTCGCGCATGCGCACGACGTCGAATGACTGCGGTTCGGCAAGGCTGGTGACCACGCCGTCGATGCGCTTGGCCAGCTCAACGGTGTAGGTACCCGGCGCGACCATGAAGCCTTCCGGCTCGCCCCAGCCGCCGCTGTCGCCGATGGCGTTCGGCGCCGGCATGCGCAGGTCCCAGGCCACCCGGTGGAAACCGCCGGTGACCGGACCTTCCAGCCTGCGAACGATGTTGTCGTCGGCGTCGCGCACGGTCAGCAGCACGACCGGATCGGGCTGCCGCCGCTCGGACTCGACCTGTTCCCAGCCTGGAAACGGCACGTCGCCGCGGGCCTCGATCAGCTCCTTTTCGCGCGCCTGGCGCTGCTGCTCGTCGGTCCTGTAGGTTTCGGCCAGGTGGTAGGTGAACACCGCGCCGAACGGCGGGTTCGGCGCGGTATACAGGCCGTGGCCCTGCGAGCCCTTTTCGTTGTCGCCGAGCACGCCGCGTTCGATGTACCACCACGCATCGCGCGGTTGAAACAGCGCGGCTTCCTGCGCCAGCGTCTCGGCATCGACTTCGCGCAGCGGGCTGTAGTCGTCGAGAAGCCAGAAGCCGCGGCCGAAGGTGGCGCCGACCAGATCGTTCTCTCTGCGCTGGATGACCAGGTCGCGGTACGAAATCGTCGGTGCATTGCCGGTCAGCTCGATCCACTTGCCGCCGCCGTCGAGCGTGAAGTACACGCCGAACTCGGTGCCGACGAACATCAGTTCAGGCTCGACGTGATCCTGGACCAGGCGCCACACCAGGTGCCGGTCCGGGAGGTCGCCCGCGATCGATTTCCAGCGCCGGCCGCGATCGGTGCTCTTGAGAAGATACGGCTTGAAGTCGCCGTACTTGTGATTGTCCAGCGCGATATAGACGGTGTCGGCGTCGAACAGGTCGGCCTTGATGTCGTTGACGAAGGCGGTGTCCGGCACGCCCGGCAGGTCGCCGACCTCGATCTCGCGCCAGCTGTCGCCGCCGTTGTCGGAAACCTGGATCAGCCCGTCGTCGGTACCGGCGTAGAGCAGGCCCTCGACCAGCGGCGATTCGGCCAGTGACGTGATGGTGTTGTAGTTCGACATCGCATAGGTGTCCCAGGCCGCGTCCCAGCTCCACTGCCGGCCCATCACGTCGAGCTCGATGCGTTCCTGGTTGCGGGTCAGGTCGTCGGAAATCATGGTCCAGCTGTCGCCGCGGTTGTCCGAGCGCCAGACGCGCTGCGAGGCGTGATAAATGCGGGTCGGGTCATGCGGGCTCACCAGGATGGGTGCGTCCCAGTTGAAACGGTTGGGCGCCTGGCCGGGCTCAACCTGCGGCTGGATGTAGACGATCTCGCCGGTGGTGCGGTCGGCCCGGACCAGGTTGCCCTGCTGCCAGTGGGCGTAGACGATGTCCGGGTTGCCCGGTTCGGTGGCCGGCTGGTGGCCGTCGCCGAACAGCACCACGAACCAGTCGGCGTTGCGCACGCCGTGCACGTTGTCGGTGCGCGACGGGCCGCCCTGGGTATTGTTGTCCTGGGTACCGCCGTAGACCGTATAGAACGGCTCGGCGTCGTCGACCGCCACCTTGTAGAACTGGGTCACCGGCAGGTTGTCGACGTAGCGCCACGTATCGGCGTGGTCGAATGTCTCGTACAGGCCGCCGTCGCTGCCCATCAGCAGGTAGTTCGGGTCGCCCGGGCGGAACACCAGCGCGTGGTTGTCGACGTGCTTGTTCTCGCTTGCGATGGACGTCCAGGTCCTGCCGCCGTCGTCGGAGAATGCGGCGCGCACGTCCATGAAGTAGATCCGGTCGAACTTGTGCGGGCTGGCGTAGATTTCCTGGTAGTAGTGCGGACCGGTGCCGCCTGCGATCTTGTCGGACATCTTCGTCCATGATGCACCGCGATCGGCCGAGCGCCAGACCCCGCCTTCGCGCCGGTCGGTCTCGATCGCCGCGTAGACCACGTCGGGCTGCTGGGGCGATATGGCCAGGCCGATCTTGCCGAGGTTGGCGTTGGCGTCGCTGCTCGGCAGCCCGTTGGTCAGTTCGATCCAGGTCTCGCCGCCGTCGGTGGAGCGATGGATGCCCGAGTTCGGACCGCCGCCGACGTAAGACGCCACGGTGCGGTGGCGCTGCCAGGTCGCGGCGTAGAGCACGTCGGGGTCGCGCGGGTCGATGACCAGATCGGTGACGCCGGTCCAGCGGTCGTCGCCGTCGTTGCCAACCAGCGTCCGACTCCAATTCTTGCCACCGTCGGTGGTCTTGTACAGGCCGCGCTGGCCGCCCGAGTTCCACAGCGGCCCCTGGGCCGCCACCCAGACGGTGTTCGAGTCTTCGGGATGAATCACGATCTTGCTGATGTGCTCGGATTGCTGCAGGCCGACGTTGGTCCAGGTCGACCCGCCGTCGTGGCTGACGTATACGCCGTCGCCGTAGCCGACATGCCGGCCGCCGACGTTCTCGCCGGTGCCGACCCAGACCGTGTTCGGGTTCGACGGATCCAGCGTGATCGAGCCGATCGAATAGGAACCCTGGCCGTCGAAGATCGGGTTCCAGGTGGTGCCCGAATTGACTGTCTTCCAGACCCCGCCGGAACCGACCGCCACGTACCAGAGGTTGGGGTTGTCCGGATGCAGCGCGATATCGGCGATGCGGCCCGACATGAACGCCGGGCCGATGGTGCGCAGCTCGAGTCCGGCGAAGGTGCCTGCGCTGACGGCATCGTCGTCGTTCTGAGCGGTCGCAGGAAGCAGCCAGCATGCCAGAATCACGAGTGCCAGCGCCGGCTTCAAGCTACGCATGAATTCGAATCGATAAAACATCTCTACCTCCGGAATCGTCTTTTATTGGTCGGAAACAAAAAATTACCAGGCACAGCTTACGCGGATTGCTGCAGATTCTCGCTGGTCGGCTTTCCGGAAATCAGAAATCTGCGCAAATCTGCGTCATCCGTGGTTACGTTTTTTACGACATCAACCTGGATCACTGCAGAAAGTCGAGGTTCGGCGGCGCGAAACCACCGGCGGCGTGCTCGTAGCCGCTGGCGATCTCGACCAGCACCGGTTCGCTGAATTTCGCGCCGAAAATCGACAACCCGACCGGCATGCCGTGCACCTGGCCCATCGGGACGGTAATGTTCGGGTAGCCGGAAATCGCGGCCAGCGAGGAACTGCCGCCGATGAAATGATCGCCGTTGATCAGGTCGATGGTCCAGGCCGCCGAGCCGGTCGGCGCGATCAGCGCGTCGAGATCGTGCTCGGCCAGCAGCTTGTCGATGCCCTCGGCGCGCGTGGCCTCGTGGACGGCCGAAAGCGCCTCCGTGTAGGCTTCGTCACTCAGCGAGCCCTTGGCCTGGGCCTGCTCGAAGATCTCCTGGTCGAACCACGGCATTTCGGCCTCGGCGGTGTTGCGGTTGAATTCGATCAGATCGGCCAGCGTCATCTGCGACAGGTCCGGGTCGGGCAGGTCCGCGAGATAGGCATTCAGGTCGTGCTTGAATTCGTACAGCAGCACGTCGTAGGCCTTGCCGAAGAAGCCGTCCGGTGCCTGCCACTCGACGTCGTCGACGATCTCGGCACCGCCTCCGCGCAAGGCCGCGATGGCGGCTTCCAGCAGTTCATCGACGTCGCTGTGGAAACCGGCCGACGACCGCAGTACGCCGATGCGCTTGGCTTCCAGC
>Ga0209938_1001073_pt1 | contig 14412 bp, 8 predicted proteins | sample SalPonR2_C_D1_MG_FD_185708 | JGI IMG/M metagenome (GOLD analysis project Ga0209938, IMG submission 185708) | Salt pond soil microbial communities from South San Francisco under conditions of wetland restoration - Salt Pond MetaG R2_C_D1_MG... ... | reverse complement strand
ATGCTATTGTTGAGGACGACGGAGAGGAGCTCTCCGAGAACCGCTTTCTCATTTCTGCCGCCGAACAACTGGTTGAAGAACGCACTCGTTGCTGTTTTGGGAGCCGTTAGCACCACTTTTTCCAATAAAGGGTAAAACTCATCTTCGGTAATGGGTTCTTTCGGCAAAGATAGATCAAGGGTCTCAAAAAGGTTTTGAGCAGGTATGGGGGTGGATACCGGGTTGTCTTGCTCATCTTTGAGCAATTTTTCAACTAGATCCTGAAAGCGTGAAAGTGTATCCTTCATTGTAAGCTTTGTTTAGAATTCTGTAACTTAGTAAAAATGGGAGAGGCGGATTGTTCAATCAATCGCAGATTATGTCCCATTTCAATCATATTCATAATAATCAGGCACAAATGTATTTGATTAATACAGGCTTGAGAAATAAAACTATTACTTTCTATGTCAGAAAAAATCAGAACGCTCTCCTCTTTGATTGAACGGTTGGAAGAAACGGATCACGAGGAGCACAAAAAGATAATTTCATCTATGGATATTCCCAAAGAGGAATTTATGTCTTTTGCTTATTGGAAGGATAAGGGGTATGCCCGAAATTGTATCAAGCGGACAAAAGATTATGAGCTTTTACTATTGTGTTGGAATCCGGGGGACAAGACTCCTGTTCACGGACATGATGGGCAAGACTGCTGGGTGTATCTTGTAGATGGTGAGATGAGCGAAATACGCTATCAAGCGGATGAAGAAGACAATCTGACCAAGACACATACGGAAAAGCTCACCGGTCGTCGCCTGACCTATATGCGCGATGAAATGGGGTATCACATGATTAAAAACACCAGTAATCAGCGGGCTATGACCTTGCATATTTATGCATTGCCGATTGATGAATGTGAAGTTTTCGATGAAGCAGATGAGGCCTTTAAATCAAAGGAAATGGAATACGATACGATTCGCAACACTAAGGTTGGCCTTTAGAAGGCAGATGTCACCAATAAAAAAAGGGTAATGGATTAATCCATTACCCTTTTTTTATGGTGGGAAATTGATTTACTCAATTACTAAAAAGCGTCCACCAGCGACACCATTACCCGTAATGGTACGCACAAAGTACGAACCGGGGTGAAGGTTGCTTACATCATATACGCGCTTGAACGTTTCCGCGCCTTTCTGCTCTTTTTTCTCCATAACTAACTGACCGTCCTGATTAAAGACCATCACTCGAACTTCGCCTATTTTACTATTGGCAAATGTTAAAGTTACACGGTTTTTCGTCAGTGTAGGGTAAGCTGTCATTTCGATATCATAAGGAGCTAAATCCTCACTGCTTGAAATAACACCTTCGTAAGCACCTGCATCCACGATGAGGTTGTTTTCATCTGGGTTTAATCTGACCCCACCCGTAATATCTACAAGCGGAGCATTATCATTAATACCAGCGTCTACAGCAGGTGACTCAGGCATGATTTGAAACTCAAATGCAGACATGAAAGCCAAATCTGCGACATCTTGAAGGTCATCAGCAGTTGCTGCGGCTCCTAAAGATGCATCTGTGAGCACGTTTCCTCCATTTGAAATCAATTCAGGTTCTATGCCTGCAACTTCAATTTGGTAATTAGGTCCCAAAATGGGGCTAGCAAGAATATTATTCTGCATAGTCATAGTACTAATAATATTCGGTTCTTCCGGAGTTTGCCATTGTGATACATTAGCTCCAGTTTGAGCCGTATTGAACGCAAAGGTATTATTTGTTAATGATACAGCCTGAGGAGTGGCGAAACTAGCCATATTTTCAGAAAAAGCTCCTCCGATTCCATCTTCACCAGTTTCATTGTAGGCAAAAAGAGAATTTGTAATATCCATTCTATTACTGATGTTGTTAACAGCAGCTCCTTGGTTTCCTACGTTTGCTAAGAAAGTAGATTTGTCAATAACCGTAGTACCTAGGTCTAAGGAGTCTCCCGAAGCGTTTATTGCTCCTCCTAATGCTTCTGCCACGTTTGCCTCAAAAATACATGAGTCTACAATTAGGTTACTGATATTTTGAGCTTGAATGGCACCTCCAGATGAGCCCGCCGTATTTTCTCTAAATGTAACCTGAGACAAAGAAACTGGAACAGGCTCGGTACCAAAACCGGTAAATACAGCGCCACCGAAGTCTCCATTATTCTCGAAAAAGGTTCCGCCAAGAATTTCGCCGGTTGCTTCAAATGTAAAGCATAAAGCCGCACCTGCGCTATTTCCAATATTGCCTTGATATTCATTATCAATCCAAATTGACTCATCTCCTTGTGATCGCATGACGCCACCGAAATCAGAGATGTTTCGTGCAAAGTTCGAGTTTTGTATAACATTAACGATACCTTCAAAGAAGAAAAAGGCTCCACCACCACTAGGGGCTTCATTATCTTCAAAGGTGCAATTATCCCAGCCGATGGTTCCGCCTGCCACACAACTTGCACCACCTAAGCGGCCTGCAAAGTTGTTGGTAAATGTTGAGTTAGATATGAAACATTCTATTTCTTCATCTACTGAAGTAATGTATATTCCACCTCCATCATTGGCTTCGTTACTGTCGAATGTACAGTTGTCCACAACGACAAATGCATCCTGAGTGAACATTCCACCTCCAACGCGTTGAAGGTTCGAGTTTCCAGAGAATGTGCAATTAATAAAGGTGTCGATTACGCTAATTTGTAGAACACCAGCACCAAAGCCACCCAGAAGTGCTCCAGCACTATCTACATCTGGTTCGACGACATTGTTTAAAAACTGACAATCTGCAAAATGACCACCAGAGGCTCCTGCCAAATAAACAGCACCACCAGTTCGAGCTAAGTTACCATCAAATGTGCAATTTTCGACTGAAAAACCCGTAATATCTCCTGTGCGGTAACTCAATGCACCTCCACGTCCGGATTTATTATCAGTAAAATTACAGTTTGCGATCTGAAGTGGCCCTTGAGCCAAAACAGCAGCTCCTGATGACAAAAACAATTGGTCGAAGTCATCAGCAAATAGGCCATCACCACCTGAAAGCGTAAAGCCATCAAGACGGGTAGATGCTGTAATCGTTGTGTCAGCAAAGACAATCGTTGAAATGTTGTCTCCCCGATTGGTATTGAAATCTCCGATCACATCATCGCCATTAACGTCTCCGGAAAGGATCGTTTCATTGGCTGCGACATCTCGGTCGCCAAGTGCGGCTTCTGTGCCATTAAAACCACCATAAAGCTCTACACCGTCTGATAAGTTATAAAAGGAATTATCAGGATCGGTTCCGGGCACATAAGTACCTGCGGCTACCCAAACCTGATCACCAGCTGCTGCAGAAGCTAAAGCATCGTTAAGATCTGTGTAGGCATCTGCCCATGAAGATCCGTCGTTTGCCCCAGAAGCAGTAGCATTAACATAAATTTGCGCCTGTAGCAAGGCACCTGAGCTGATAAAAAATACAGCCAGAATAAGTAATTTTCGTAGTTGTTGGGTCATAATCGATAGTTGTTTTGTTTAAAAAAATATTGCCCTTAGTCTATGTTGACTTTCGGATTTTAGGTTAGGACCCATAGCGATTATTCTATGGAATTCTAAAGTGGAAGATACAAACTATTTCTGAAAAAGCAAAGATATTCCTTTGATAGCTTGTATACTAATCAGACGGATTCGTATGAAAAAATGCTGCCTACCTTTAAAAAGGGGGCAAAATGACCCTCATAATCGTGGCTCCCTTTAGTGTCACTTTTTTATTACTCGTTGGGTTTGGCTTTGACCATCAACCGTAAGTTCGATGATATATGTTCCCGGATGGAGCACTCCCAAGTTCAAATTTTCACGGATTTGGGATGATCCTGTGGCAAGCTTTCGCTCGTAAACTCGTCTTCCTTCCTGATCAAAAATACTCACAAAAGCTGACTTTGTCGGTTCCAGGGTTCGGCTCATTAGTTGAACTTCTCCATTTGTGACGGTGGGGAAAACGGTGAGCTTGCTCGAGAAGACGATAGGGTCATCCGAAGAATTGATTATTTGATACTCATATGCCCCAGCATCGGGGCTATCATCACGGTCATTTCCTTCTATATCCTTAATAGGCGCATTTTCTGAAATGCCGGCATCAATACATGGACTATTTTCCAGAAGTCTAAAATCAAGAAGGTTGAGATCGTTAAAAAGTGGATCGGCACCCAGGATGTCGCTGTCGCTTGTCAAATAGGTTTCTGCACTTGTGTTCAGAGAAACATTGCCTCCAGTGGAATTAATGTTGGGTGCTCCATCCTGAATACCGATGTCAATACCCGCTAAATGGTAAAACGCATTGTTTTGCAGGGAGACGGATGATGCGCCCTGAGGGTCAGCCCACAGAAGAATTCCGTCTGCTTCTCCACCTTGGTTCAATGAGAACGTATTATTTACCAAACGTAGTGGGGACCCTATTTCCACTCCACTAAAGGCACCATTATTAATGATAGCGCCTCCGGATCCGTCTATTCCCGTCATATTAAAGGCAAAAACGCTGTTTTCAATATATGCATCCGTATTTTGCAGACGAATAGCTCCCCCTTCTCCATTGGCAAAATTTCCAATAAACTGACACTGGGCAATATTGATCCGGGCCAAATCCAAAGAGTCCTCGATAAAGCTAATCGCTCCTCCACTCCCCGTCGCGTTGGTAGAGGTAGCGTTGTTTTCAAAGTAGCAGTTCTGAAAATCGAGAAAGCATCCGCTACTCGAGTGAAAAGCGCCCCCACTACTTTCGGATAAATTTGATAAAAAGTTGCTGCTTTCTGCAATCAGAGCACTAGAATCATTTTGCATAAAAATAGCTCCTCCAAATCGCGCATTATTTTCAGACATCATGCAGTTTTTGAGATTAACGGTTGCTGCAAAAGCAATGGTGAGACACCCGCCATTTGCAAAACCTGTATTGAAGTTGAAATCGCAATCTTCAACTGTGATTTCGGTATTTTCAGAATATGCAGCCACAGCTCCTCCCCAGTTGGCTTCGCATCGATTAAAGCTACAATTTCGGATCAATACTTCTGAGGGATCATCTCCGCTGGTGGCGTGAATACCGGCTCCTGTCCTGTCTGAGGCGATAAGATCGTTAAAAGTGCAATTCTCGATCAGGCAGAACACCTCACTGGTGTAAATACCGGCACCTCGTCCATCAGGTCCCGCATTATTGTTTTCAAAAGTGCAGTTTCGGATTGTATCTATAGAAGATGCGTTATAAATCCCTGTTCCAAATACGGCATTATTATTTGTAAAAGAACAATTTTCTATGAGTCCTGCGTTGAGAGAGACTACATAAATACAGCCTCCAGAGCGGCCTTCATTTTCATTAAAATCACAGTTTAAGATTCGGAAACCTGTAGCAAAACTGCCCCGTGGATAGACGGCTCCTGCAAAGTACCCGTAATTCTGCGTGAAGCTGCAGTTTTGTATGATGGGCGCACCATAGCTTAGAATAGCTCCGCCGCGTCTGTCGTTTCCGCTGCCATCGCCACCCTCGGTATGCCCGTTTTGGAAGAAAAAGCCATCAATAACCGTCTCATTTGTAATATTTGTATCCGTCCACATGATGTGGCGACAATTGTCTTCCCGATTATCTGTAAAATTATTTAAGATGTCATCTCCATTGACATCGCCTGATAGAATAGTGGGGTGATCCTGGTAGCTACCCCGGTCTGATAGCGTGGATTCGGTGCCGGTAAAGCCGCCGTAGAGTTTAATGTTAGCATCCAGGAAAAAAAGTGCATCTCGGTTCGCATTTTCTCCTCCGGGTAGGTATGTTCCTTCTGCCACCCAAATCTCATCGCCCTCTGCTGCGACAGATAAGGCATCCGAAAGTTCTGTGTAGGCATCAGCCCAACTGCTCCCGTCTCCAGTTCCGGAGGCGTCAGGCTTAACAAAAATTTGCCCGAATGCCGATAAAGTAAACAAACTTAAAATAATTATTGGTAGAAGTTGCTTCATGGCGTCTTGATTTTGGTGTTTTGAAATATAATTGTTTAAGATAGTGAAAAAAATCGATTTGGGATTGGGCAACGAACAATTTTGAATATTTTATGTGCTTTCGGTTAGCGCTGGGAGGGGCCCAGGCGTTGCTTTAGCGCGGCTGGGGTGCCGACGGCAAAGCCGGAGGTACGGAACCCACCGACCATAGCGCCGGCCCCAAATTTTGGGGCCGGAACCGCCCAGAAAAATTAATCTGTTTTCCCCTCTAATGGTGACCAGAAGCGGGCATCGAAGTCTTGGACGGTATGATTTTTTATCTGTACTCCTTCGGCTTCCAAGAGTTGGGCCATGCGTTCGGGGGGATTGAAGTGGTGCCGACCGGAAAGCTCACCTTTTCGATTGACGACTCGGTGAGCAGGTATCAGGGGAGCGATTTGATGGCTTTGAGAAAGGGCGTAACCGACGGTTCGAGCCGAACCCAGCGCAAGGGCGTCGGCGATAGCCCCATAGTTGGTCACGCGGCCTTCGGGAATCTGGCAGACGAGTTCAAATATTTGATGATAGTAATCCTTCTTCATTAACGGATGAGGGTTACGTTGCCTTTTTTTGTGATGGGGGTGCCCTGGCGCTGTTCAATGAAAATGCGATAGACATAGACTCCTGCTGGAACTAAATTCCCATTGGACTGCCCTCGCCAACCTTCCTGTGGTTCGTTGGTCTCAAATAGAAGACGGCCCCAGCGGTCAAAGATTTGCATCGTATAACCCACAATCGCATTTTCAAAGAGGATCAGTGGTCTGAATTCGGGGTTTTCACCATTTGGCCGCAAGGCGTTAGGGACCTGGATGCGGACTTCGCGACTGGGACAGCTAATATTGGATGTGATTTGCAGATCTTGTGTTCCGCCGCTTAAGGTTTCTACCTGAGCCTGGCATTCGAGCTGATAGCACAATTGGTCGTTGGGTCGCTCGAAGGGATCGAAGGGCTCGGAATAGATGTCCTGATTGGGACCGACTGAGAGACTAGCTTCTACCTGGTTGTTTCGATAGCGCAAAAGGCGGCATGAAGTGAGAGTCACTTCAGAGCCGACACGAGGACGTGTTATTTCTATTTCGTTTTCGAAGGAGGGGAGCGCACGAGCCTGGATGAAGGCGGTGGAAATAGTATCAGAACGGCTGAGGCTGTCACAGCTGTCCCGCGTTTCGATGAAAAACGAAAGTGGTCGTTCGTTAGTTAGAGGGGTGGGTTGTGATAAGCTATTGGTTTCTTGAATGTTATCAATTTGATTTTGAAGGTCAATTCCATCCAGGGTTTCAGATCGGTTTTTGATTTGGGCATTGATTAACTCCGCATCGGCATTCCATTCCCATTGAAATTCAATAGAGTTATTTTGAACATTTGCCGCCCAAAAGTTAAGGCTTCGAATTCCCTGGCGGATATCAGGGGTGCGGACTCTCGCATTAGACCGGGCGCGAAATGCTGAATCGGGGTGATGGGCTTCAACATAATAGGTATATTCGATTTGAGCATCAAGATTGGGAATCACCGCTCTTCTTGTATCTGGGGGTAGACTATCCAAGCGAATAGCAGGACCTTGATTTTCTGAAACATAAACGCCGTAATAAGCGATGCTATCCCAGGCTTCATAGGGTGTCCAGTCGATGATAGCTCGTCGTCCGCAGGGATCTATACTGTCTTCCAAAAAAAGGGTGTTATGAGGTTGATTTCCCAATGAACCACTAAGTCCACAGCCATCGAGGGTCTGCAGGTAATAGAATTCGGATTGCAGGTTGGCGGCTGAATTGGGGTCGACATAACTATTACTGGGTGCAGCTAAGGTGTCTATAGGTTCTGTTCCGACATCGACGCGATAAATGATGTAGTTTTTGATTTTAGGTAACTGTGGTGAGGGATCAGACCATCTGATGAAGGTCTCCCCATTTTCCACGCTGACATAATCAATCGGTACGAGTGGGGGTAAGGCGTTGGACAGGGTGTCCGAGGGTGAGCTGAAAGTATCCGGGCAGTCTGCGGCGAGCTGAATATAATAGTATCTAAGGTCGTTGCCCGAATTAGGGATTCGGATCGCGGTGGCGCTTAAATTTTCAATAGTTTCAAGCTGTACAAATGGCCCATCCGGCATATCGCTTTGGAAAATAAGCAAGCTGTCTGCATCTCCACAACCCACGGGTGGGATTTCAAACCTGAGAGTATCTCTTCCGTCGCCTTGATTGGACACACAAAAAAGGTCGGGTGTGGGCACCTGGCTCCATAAGGAACCCAAACTGCTTAAAACTGTGAGAAGGAGAAAAGAAATGATAGATTTTCGCATCAGTTTTTGTCTTTGAGTATTTGTTCCAGATCAGCCATTCGAAGGGTATCGGTCAATTGTATTTCTCGCATCAGAATCTCTTTACCGTTTTTGAGGTAGAACTGCTTTTTTCTGACCATCCCCCAGTTTTTGACATAAAATTCATCGCTTTTGAGATCGAGGGTGAGTGTTCCTTCCCGGTCATCCTCAATTTTGTCCCGACTCATAATGTGGGCGGCTCGGTGCATCTCGCCCATAAACTCGACAGTATCAAACCCCATAAAGCGGCTATTTCGAAAAAGTCGCTTTGTCACCCTCTCCTGATCGAGCATTTCGGTCCATTCCAGGCTGTAATGTAGAACATCCAGGGAGTCTTTTAAATCAAAGGCAAACTTATTTCCCGTATGTATGATGGCTTTTTCAGAACGGGCACCGCTACTATCGGGAAAAATGAGTAATAGTTGTTTTTGGATCCAGCCATTAACTAAGGGTTTTTCGACACTGACTTGTTGTTGATTCAGGTCTTGGTCGTAGACGGTAACAATGAGTTGGGTACTATCGGCCGTTTGCTGAAGATTGTAATACCAGTATTCTTTGCCTTGTTGAAATCCCGTGCCCTCAAATTGATGAACGATTCCCCCATTTTTAGCTTCCAGAGGTAAATAATGGTGTGCAAGTGGATTCTGGTTTTGCTTCTGGCAGCTCATTATCCCAGCGGAAAGAAGGGTTGAGATGAGTAACAAAAAGGAAGCCTGTGGATACATATAAATTAGCTTTCAGGGGATGAAACATAAAAGGAATTACTTCGTTTTTATAAAGACTCAATTATTTAAAGGTTCCCGAGGCAAAATATTATCTTTGCACCCCCTTTTCATACAAATATAAGGAAGCTTTCAATTTATGTTAGACGCAATATCAAAATCACTGAAAAAGATTTTCGGAACGAAACAGGAAAAAGACGTTAAGCGCTTTATGCCTATCGTTGACGAAATCAACGAGATTTACCAAGGCTTATCCGCTTTGTCCAACGACGAATTGCGGAATAAGACGCTTGAATTTCGGGAGCGGATTGCCGATTATTTATCTGATATTGACAATGACTTGGAAGGTCTGCAGGAGCAGGCCGATGAGTCTTCAGATATATTAGAAAAAGAAGAACTCTTCGAGCAAATAGATGCCTTGATAGAGGAGCGAGATGATCATTTAGAGGAAGTTTTGGAAGAGATTCAGGCGGAAGCTTTTGCTGTGGTTAAAGAGACTTGCCGGCGATTTAAGGAGAATGAAGAAATCCGGGTTACGGCGACAGATCACGATCGGGATTTGGCTGCTAAGGGGAAGAAAACGTACATAAAAATCAGTAAGGATGAAGCGGTTTGGAAGAACCGCTGGGATGCCGCTGGAATGGAGATTGTGTGGGACATGGTTCATTATGATGTTCAGCTCATCGGTGGTTTGGCTTTACATACGGGAGTTATCGCAGAGATGGCCACGGGTGAAGGTAAAACATTGGTAGCCACTCTCCCTGCTTATCTTAATGGATTGTCCCGACAGGGTGTTCACGTCATTACAGTCAATAACTACCTCGCCCAGCGGGATGCAGAGTGGATCGGGCCGATTTTAGAGTTTCTTCATCTTACCGTAGATTGCATCGACAAATTTAAACCGCATTCAGCTGAGCGAAAAGAAGCCTATAAATGCGATGTCACCTATGGGACAAACAATGAGTTTGGGTTTGATTACCTGCGCGATAATATGGTTCGGTCGACGGAGGAGCGAGTGCAAGGAAAGCACCATTTTTGTATGATTGATGAGGTGGATTCTGTTCTCATCGATGATGCGCGAACTCCACTCATTATTTCCGGCCCCATACCCAAGGGCGATCATATTCAGGAATACGAAGGGCTCAAGCCGAAAGTGGAGTCATTGATATCTGCACAGAAAAAAATTGCACTGGAATATCTCGCCGATGCTAAGAAGTTATTTCAGGAAGGAGCTTTAGGGTACGATGAAGGAAAAATGGGTCTGGCTCTTTTGCGAGCTTATCGGGCATTACCCAAATCGAGACCGTTGATTAAGTTTCTCAGTCAGGAAGGGGTGAAACAGGAATTGCAAAAAGCAGAGAACTTCTACATGCAGGAGCAATCCAAGAATATGCATATTGTCGATGAGCCTTTATTATTTACCATTGATGAGAAAAATCGGATTGTAGATTTAACAGAAAAGGGTGCTGAGTTTATGGCGAGGGGCCAAAATGACCCGTCCTTCTTTATCATGCCGGATATAACCACTGAGATGGAAGCGATTGGCAGTGATACGGAACTGTCGGAAAAGGAGCAACAGGAGAAAAAGGAGACCTTGATGGCTGAATTTACGGAGAAATCTCAGCGATTGCACTCCACTCAGCAGTTGCTCAAGGCTTATACTCTTTTTGAAAAAGATCAGGAATATGTGGTTATGGACGGTCAGGTAAAGATCGTAGATGAGCAAACGGGACGTATGATGGAAGGACGCCGGTATTCTGATGGCTTACACCAGGCATTGGAAGCGAAAGAAAATGTAAAGGTAGGAGAGCTTACTCAGACCTATGCCACGGTAACCTTGCAAAACTATTTCCGGATGTACCACAAACTTTCAGGTATGACCGGTACGGCAGAAACGGAAGCCGGAGAGTTTTGGGAAATTTATAAGTTAGACGTGATGGTTATTCCAACGAATAAACCCATCGTGCGGGATGATAGAGAAGACTTAGTTTATAAAACAGCTCGGGAGAAGTACAATGCCGTCATTGAAGAGATTGGGCAGTTGACTGACCAGGGACGTCCGGTTTTAGTGGGTACGACAAGTGTAGATATATCTGAAAAGTTGAGCCGGATGTTAAAAATAAAAAGCGTGAAGCACAATGTGTTGAATGCGAAGCAGCATCAAAGGGAGGCTGATGTCGTAGCTGAAGCTGGACAACCGGGCGCAGTTACGATTGCTACAAATATGGCTGGACGGGGAACAGATATTAAGCTGGCGCCCGGAGTAAAAGAAAACGGGGGCCTGGCTATAATTGGTACAGAACGTCACGATTCTCGTCGAGTGGACCGCCAGTTGCGGGGCCGTGCCGGACGACAGGGCGATCCGGGTTCTTCTCAATTTTTTGTATCGCTTGAGGATGATTTGATGCGGATGTTCAATTCTAGTCGAATCGCTAAAGTGATGGACTTTATGGGGCATAAAGAAGGTGAAGTTATCCAACATAAGCGCATAACCAAATCTATTGAGACGGCTCAAAAAAAGGTAGAGGAAAATAACTTTGGTATCCGTAAAAGGCTTCTGGAGTATGATGATGTCATGAACATCCAGCGCGAGGCCATTTATAAAAAGCGAAGTAATGCTTTATCCGGAGAGCGGCTTCGGGTAGATCTAAACACCATGTTTACAAGTATGGTGGAGGTCATGGTGGAAGACTTTAAGGCAGCTCAAGATTTTCAGGGCTTTCGTATGGAGTGTTTGCAAGTGTTTTCACTTGATCCAGAAATGACGGAAGACTCTTTTTTAAATACTAGTGAAGAAGAGTTGATGGATGAGTTGCTTCAGCAAGTAATGGATACCTATCAACGCAAGGAGGAAGCCTTAATAAAGATTTTATTGCCGGTAATCCAAAATGTTCATGAGCGTGAGGGACACAAGTACAAGCGAATTTTGGTCCCGTTCGTCTCTGCAGGGTATAAGGAACTGCCCATCTCGGCCCATCTTCAGGACGCGGTGGATCAGGAAGGGAAAACCATCATGCGCGATATTGAGAAAACAGTGACTTTGTCTCTTATCGATGATAACTGGAAAGAGCATTTGCGTGCTATGGATGAACTTAAAGAATCTGTTCAATCGGCTTCTTTTGAGCAGAAAGATCCATTGGTTATCTATAAGATGGAGGCGTACTCACTTTTCGAGAATCTGGTGTTTAAGGTGAATCAGGAAGTGACGTCATATTTGTTCAATGGCAAATTGAAACTGCCTGAAGATAATCGTCAGGTTCAGGGAGCCCGAGAGCAGAAAACCGATATGAGTGGTATTTCCGCAAATAAGGCTCAGGACCCGGAAGAAATGGCTAGGAAACGAGCTGCTGCTCAAGCCGGGGGCGGCGCCCAGAAGGTGGAGACCGTAGTTCGTGAAGAAAAGAAAGTAGGACGGAATGATCCTTGTCCTTGTGGAAGTGGTCGAAAATATAAACATTGTCACGGTAAGGTATAATACAAGGCAGTTTTCTGTCGTTCTCTCGGTCGGCATTTAAACAACAATACAGTTTTCGAGCTGTTCTACTCGACAAAGAGGTGGACAATGAGCGATTTAAAGGGATATATTATTACATGGCATAATATTTGCATCTATTAAATTAAGTTTTACAATTCCTTCATTAAAGGTTTCTATCTATGAAAAAATGGGCGTTTATAACGCTATTAGGGACATCCAGTCTCTTTTTGTCTGAACCACAGTCCAGTTTTGCTACTGGTACTGAAGAGGTTCTTACTTTAGAATCTTTGTTGTCCTCTGAATATGAGGAGCAGGTCAACAAGTATGTAGATCAGTACTATAGAAGTTCTCCGGATCGTGTAAAAGCTTTGCAAAGCCGTTTACAGGAGTACTTTCCTATGATTGAGGAGAAGTTAGATCAGGCGGGTATGCCTTTGAGTCTAAAGTATATTACACTGGTCGAATCCCGACTTATATTTAATGCCCGATCTCGAGTTGGCGCAACCGGATTATGGCAATTGATGGTACCCACGGCCAGATATTGTGGGTTGTCTGTAGACTATTGGGTAGATGAGCGTCTAGATCCGGAGCGATCTACAGACGCAGCCATCTATTATTTTCGTGACTTGTATGAACAATTTGAGGACTGGGCTCTTGTAATGGCAGCCTATAATGCAGGTCCCGGGCGCGTCCGGAAAGCGATTCGGCGTGCAGGGTCTACTTCCTTTAATGACATTCTGCGGTATTTACCACGTGAGACTCGCCAGTACGTACCTCGTTTTCTTGCTGCTAAAACTTTTGTAGAAGCGCATTACAAGGGACGGGATGCATCCCAAATTATTTCTCCCGATGATTGGTGGACAACCAAAATCTATCTGGATAAGCGAACATCCTTAGTTGATGCTGCCTCGCGTCTCAATATTGAATTAGATAAGTTACGTAAATTAAACCCTGGCTGGCGTCATAGTCACATAGGAGACGGCAATGGGAAATATTTTTTACGGATTCCAGAGCGGCTACTTTCTTTATGGTGGAATAACGAGAGTAAAAATTCAGAAATAGGTTTGGACCGACCAGAAAAAGTAAAAGATTCACAGGTTTTGCCTATGTTCTCTTACAGCCCTTACCGAGAATTATTTATACCCGTACGTCGGCATAAAACGCTCCGCGAAGTAGCGGTCGATTTGGGTTTAAACCCTTACCGTGTGGCTCTGTGGAATCGAGTTTCATTGGACGAACCGCTCAGTAAGGGGGAACCGATTCGGTTAATTTTGCCCGATGCACACGAGTGCCTGGAACATTTAATTCACTTAATGGCCATGGAAGAGCAGCTCAGTCTGACACCTCCAGCAGAAATACGCGAGGTGCAGTATTCACATGCTTTAATAGATAATTTAGGGCCAAAAGTCCAATTTGATTCAGCGGATAAATCAAGTAAGCCCTGGAAATCCAAATCTCCGATAGGACCTATAGGCATTGATGAGCAGGCTTTTGTAAATATAATTCAGCGTAGAAAGCATCGCGCATTCCCTTTTAATCATCAACAGTCGCTCGATCAGGAACTGCAGGGCTATTTTTCAGGAAACTGATTTTTCAGTAGAGCCCCATTTTTAACATCTGTTTCCAGTTTCGCAAAGGGGACTAATACTTGGTCCCCACTGGGCATATGTTTGAGAGTGATGGACTGCTGATTTCGCTCATTTTCACCAATAACAGCAACGAAAGGAGCTCCTAATTGATCGGCGTACTTTAATTGTTTACCCAACTTGACAGATTCCGGGTAAACATCAATTCGCAATCCCAGTTCTCGGAGTGTTTCTGCATACTTTCGTGCGAGTTGGAGACTTTGATCATCAAAGCTGCAAAATAATAGATCCAGGTGCCTGGCCACTTGGTCGGGAAAGAGTGACA
>Ga0209938_1001070_pt1 | contig 14423 bp, 12 predicted proteins | sample SalPonR2_C_D1_MG_FD_185708 | JGI IMG/M metagenome (GOLD analysis project Ga0209938, IMG submission 185708) | Salt pond soil microbial communities from South San Francisco under conditions of wetland restoration - Salt Pond MetaG R2_C_D1_MG... ... | reverse complement strand
TACCGGCAAGCACGTCTGGTGCGAAAAGCCTATGGCGATGAATGTAGAGGAGTGCCAAGCCATCATCGACGCCTGCAACCAAAACGGGGTGAAACTCAGTATCGGCTACCGCATGCAGCACGAGCCTAATACGCGCACCCTCATGTCTTATGCCGATAACCCGCCCTTTGGCCCCATCACCCGCGTTGATGCGCAGGCGGGGTATGCGGGCGGCGGCGGCACGGGATGGCGCTTTGAAAAAGATATGGGCGGTGGTGCGCTCTACGATATGGGTGTCTATACCGTAAACGGCATCCGCTACACTACTAATCGCTACCCCACCCGAGTGCTTTCCGCCCGTCAGTATACTAATCGGCCACAGCTTTTCGAAGAGGTGGATGAGACGACAGAATATGTGCTGGAATTCGCCGATGGACTGAAAGCCTACGGCAAGACCAGCGTCGGTGAAAATATGAACATCCTAAAGGCCACCTGTGCAGAGGGCTGGTATCAGCTGAGTCCCATGCAATCCTACTCCGGCGTACGCGGTGAGCGCAGCGACGGAGTGCAACTCAACCAAACCGTACGCGACCAACAGGCCCGACAGATGGACGATGATGCCCTGGCCCTGCTGGAAGGTCGCAATTTTATGATCCCACCAGAGGAAGGGCTGCAGGATATCCGCATTATCGAGGCCATTATGGCTTCAGCAGCTAGTGGGGAGCCCGTTACCATTTAGGGTATGGCTTACGCCAAAAAAGAACGGTATAAATAAAGAACAACCATTCCACCACTAATGATTAAATCCCAGGTGGCCGACCGGCTTGATTCGAAGAATCATTCCACAGGGCGGAACACGTGCAGTATTGGGACGTGGACAGGCTTGGATACGCTGCTCTGTCCGTACCGTTTTTCACACATTGCTCCTATAGCGCCGCGGGTCAATATTCGGTATTCTTTGGAAAAGAAACGTGCCTTTCATTCCGTACCTAACGGCACGGTTATCCTCTTTTCAATTTATTTTTCTACCCACATCTGGTCCCTAAAGGGACCCTTTCCAAATGCTTCTTTAGAGGCGGAATATGGGTAGAAACGTAAAGGCGAATGATGGTAGGCGTGCCGTCAGAGCCTGTCCCGTAGAGGGCGGGATACGCAATGTGTTCGCCCCCATGGACCAATTGGCTTTAATGATTTTTTGATCCGCGGCACTAAAGGGGCAAGGCCGGGTAAAGAGCAGTCAGCATGTTACCGATAAATTGCCCCGCATGGGGCAATGTGCAGTGCCGCCCGTATGTCAGGAAAAAGGTGAACGTTTTTGCACCATTTGATCCCGTTAATCTGTAGTGATTCTTTATCCGTTTGCCTGGAAGATCACAATCCCTCCTTCCCTTCGTCCCAAAGCGATCCAAAGGAGCGCGGTCCCTCCGTCTCTCCGTCCCGAAGCGATCCAGAGGAGCGCGGTCCCTCCGTCTCTCCGTCCCAAAGCGATCCAGAGGAGCGCGGTCCCTTCGTCTCTCCGTCCCGAAGCGATCCAGAGGAGCGCGGTCCCTCCGTCTCTCCGTCCCGAAGCGATCCAAAGGAGCGCGGTCCCTCCGTCTCTCCATCCCGAAGCGATCCAGAGGAGCGCGGTCCCTCCGTCTCTCCGTCCCGAAGCGATCCAAAGGAGCGCGGTCCCTCCGTCTCTCCGTCCCAAAGCGATCCAAAGGAGCGCGGTCCCTCCGTCTCTCCGTCCCAAAGCGATCCAAAGGAGCGCGGTCCCTCCGTCTCTCCGTCCCGAAGCGATCCAAAGGAGCGCGGTCCATAGTCGACCGTCTCTACTTGCTCATATAATCCACCGTCAGGTGAACCAGAGCGCGCACACCCAGCTTCATACCGCTTTCGTCGATGTAGAAATCGGGGGTATGGTGGGGCGCTGCTTCGCGTGGGCTTTTATCCTTAGGCATACCGCCCAAAAACAGGAATAAACCCGGTGCTTCCATGGCGTAGTAGGAGAAGTCTTCCGCTCCGGTTACCGCATTAGACAGGACGACATTCTCATTGCCGGCGATACGCTGCAGAGTAGGCAACATATCCGCTGTAAGCTCAGGGTCGTTGTAGGTGACCGGGTAGCCGCGCTGAATATCCACTTCGGCCGTGGCGCCCGAGGCTTCGGCAATCTTGGTGGCCGTACGCTCAATGTCGGCGTGGATTTTGTCCTGCATATCGGTATTCAGCGTACGGATGGTACCAATCATTTCTACCTCTTCGGGAATGATGTTGTTGCGCACTCCGCCTTTGATCTTACCAACGCTAATCACGGCCGCCTCTTTAGTCAACTCCGTTTGACGGCTAATGATTTGTTGCAGCCCCTGAATAATATTCGCCGAAACGGCAATGGGGTCTACCCCACCCCACGGCTGCGAACCGTGCGTTTGGGCACCATTCACTTTGATCACAAAACGATCAGCGGCAGCCATCGTGCCGCCCGGCTTGTAGCGAATCTTGCCCACTTCCGTCTGCGAATTGATATGCAGGCCAAAAACAGCATCTACTTTAGGGTCCTTCATGACGCCTTCTTTGACCATCAGTTCGGCACCGCCTTCCTCACCCGGAGGGGCCCCCTCTTCGGCGGGTTGGAAAATAAAGACAATGGTGCCTTGCAGGTCATCCTTCATTTCCGTCAGAATCTGTGCGGCCCCCATCAGCATAGCTACGTGAGTATCGTGGCCACAGGCGTGCATTACGCCCACTTCCTCGCCCAGGTATTCCGTCTTCACCTCGGAGGCAAAGGGTACATCCACACGCTCCACCACCGGCAGAGCATCCATATCGGCACGTAACCCAATAGTTGGCCCGGGCCGACCGGTTTCCAGTATCCCAACCACACCCGTATGGGCAACTCCGGTTTTCACGTTCAGCCCCAAATCGCTCAGGTGCTGGGCGACTTTCTCGGCCGTCTCGAATTCCCGATTACTCAGCTCCGGATACTCGTGGAAATGGCGCCGCCATTCAATCACTTGCTGTTCCAGCCGGTCGGCTTTACTATCGATCATGCTGTGCAGATCAGATTGCCCCTGCACGACAAAGGTGCCGCCCAACAGGAGCAGCATACATAGAATAGATATTTGCTTTTTCATAGTTCTTTTTTTAGATGTTAGATGCTAGAGATTAGATACTAGATTCTAGTATCTAGTTTCTAAAAATCACTTCCGCTCCGCATATTCCTCCAGGAAATACGGGATGGTTTCAATCCCTTTGCGGAAATTAAATAGTCCGTATTTCTCATTCGGGCTGTGGATGGCATCACTATCGAGGCCAAAGCCCATCAGTACCGTTTTTACGCCAAGTACATCTTCAAACAGGGCCACAATGGGAATGCTACCACCGCCGCGTACCGGAATAGGCTCTTTACCAAAGGCCTTAGCCATCGCCCGGTGCGCCGCCTGATACTCAGGCGTATCGGTTGGTGTCACCACCGGTTGGCCACCGTGGTGGGGGGTCACTTCCACCTTGACTGAAGGAGGCGCAATGCTGGTGAAATGATCAGCAAAAAGCTTAGTGATCTTGTCTGGATCCTGCGCAGGTACCAGCCGCATGCTGATTTTGGCGTAAGCCTTAGACGGCAAAACGGTCTTGGCTCCCTCGCCCGTGTAGCCGCCCCAAATGCCATTGACGTCGAGCGTCGGACGAATGGACGTGCGCTCCAGGGTGGTGAAGCCAGCTTCGCCATGGACAGCATCGATATCCAGGTCTTTTTTATAGTCTTCCAGCTCAAAAGGTGCTTTATTCATTTCTTCGCGCTCGCTAATACTTACCTCCAGTACGTCATCGTAAAAGCCCGGGATGGTAATGTGGTTGTTCTCGTCCTGCAACGATGCGATCATCCTGGCCAGGATATTAATCGGATTGGCGACCGCCCCCCCGTACACACCAGAGTGCAAATCGCGATTGGGGCCGGTCACTTCCACCTGTACATAGCTCAACCCACGCAGACCAACCGTAATGGAAGGGGTCTCATTGCTGATGATAGCCGTATCCGACACCAGAATCATATCGCAAGCCAGGCGCTGGCGATTTTCCTTAAGAAAAGTTTCCAGGTGCTCCGAGCCAACTTCCTCTTCCCCCTCAATCATAAACTTGAGGTTGCAGTTCAGATTGCCGGTGGCTTTTAAAGCCTCGAAGGCTTTGATGTGCATAAAAAACTGCCCCTTATCATCGGCCGACCCACGAGCTACGATAGCGCCTTCAGGGTGCTCTTCCGTCTTCTTGATGACCGGTTCAAAAGGACCTGACTCCCACAAATCCAGTGGATCGGGCGGCTGTACATCGTAGTGGCCGTAAATCAATACGGTAGGCTTATTGGGGTCGATAATTTTTTCGCCGTAGACGATGGGGTGACCGGCCGTCGAAACGATCTCGACGGTATCAGCACCCGCTTTTGTCATGCTATCCGCCACGAATTCAGCGGCCTTCAGCATATCGTCTTTATGGGCCGGATCGGAACTTACCGAGGGAATGCGCAGCAAATCCATTAATTCCTCCTGAAAACGAGGAAAATGTTGTTCGATGTATTCCTGAACGTTCTTCATAGTTATACTTGGTAATGATTATTAGTTGATATCGCTTTCGCTAAAAAATATGCCCGAGATAGTCGAGGGTTCCTTCCTGCCATTCTTTATCGCCAAGTCGCAAGACCATTAGGCCATCTCCAACCCGACGATGAATCATCCCGTAGGAATCATCTCCCTGAATCAAAAGCCACTTACATGGATTGTCTACTTCCATGTATCCATTTTTCTGGTAAAAGGCGGCATCCTGCGTCCACAGAATGATAAAATCAATATGGTTGGATCGCCCCAAGGCCTCCAGCTTATCGAGTAGATCGGCAGCGATGCCCTGCTTCCGATACGCTTCCGACACACACAAATCAACAATTCCGAAGGTACGAATGCGCTGTCCGCCGTTGTTCATGATCCGGTAATCCACCCCCAGTTGGGCAGCTAGCACGTCTCCATCCCACACCAGATAACGGAAAGTGGGCACCTGGCGAAAATAGGTACGCCCTTCGGGATATACAGAGAAACTGTCCCGTAACAAGGCATGAATATCGTCTTGTACAGCGGGCGGTATAGCATACTCTTCTACTCGTTCGACTCGCATAAATGGCGTACTTTTTCAATCAGGCAGCAATATGCTTGCGCAAAAGTTCCAACAACCGGTCTTCGGTCAATTTGCGATACAGGCGGCCGTCGAAAGCGTAGGAAATATACCCCGTTTCTTCCGAAACAATAAATGCTGCGACCCCAAATCGCTCCGTAACCCCTACCGCTGCCCGGTGGCGCAAGCCGGCACTTTTGGGCAGGTTGGGGTTCTCTGACACCGGCAGGATGCAGCTAGCGGCCAGAATCTTGCCCTGATTGACCATTACCGCCCCGTCGTGCAGCGGACTGGCCTTATTAAAAATACTCTCCAGTAGCTGATCACTTATTTCCGCCCCCAACTCGGTGCCCGAAGACAGAATACCGTCGAGCATCACATCTTGCATCAGCACGATGAGCGCACCAGTTTTATTGCGAGCCATGCGCAAGATAGCAGACTTTATAGCCCGCACGTGCCGGTCCAGCTCTTCGGCGGGCCCCATATTACGGTCGATCATGCGCCCCAAAAACTGAGACCGCTGCCGCAAGGTACTGTTCCCCAGGAACAGTAGAAACCGTCGAATTTCCTGCTGAAAAATAATTACAATGATAATGACACCCACACTGACAAATTGCCGCAGAATGGCCTCCAGCAAATCCATCTGTAGTTGATTAACCAGCCACCATACCACGTACAGTGTGAGCAGGCCGATAAAAATATTAAAGGCAATATTTCCTTTTAATAAACGGTAGATCTGATACATGAGGTAGCCCACGATCAGGATATCCAGGATATCCCAAATGCGCACCGGTAAAAAGCCAATCTTAAACAGGGCTAATATCTCCATAGTATCAAAGCCGTTGAGTGCGGGAAATTAGGAAAATTGCTGCAGACACGAGCAGCATTATCCGTTTTTTGCAAAAGCATAAAAAGGAAACCTGCGCGATAAAAACTAATTTTTTGGCCCCTTCGTTACTATACTGTGTGCAAAACGGTGGGCAAAATCCATGGAGTATCATAGAATTGTTGCCTATCTTTATTTTGAAGTTATTTAAGGATTCCTGCTTGCGTGAACCCTGTCTGCCGGCAAGCAAGAATATGGATTTCCAGGAAGAGTAAAGCAGCAAAGATGACGTTGCGCAGCGCGTGCTTAGGCTTTTGCTGACGTAAAGATTGCTGGCAAGGCCATTTTGGCCATAAGGCCCCACCTGGTCCGCTAAGGAAGGAGTTTTTAAATAACTTCTCTACACAGACTGTAATGATACAATTATGAATATCTTTTGTAAATATCTAATCGTTCTAATTCTGTTTGTTGCCGGGCCGGGAGGCGCGATAGCACAGGAGGTTCGCCAGAATGCCAATGGCGAAACGATTGTCGTCTATGAAGACGGAAGCTGGCGGTACTTTAATGAAACCATCATCCGCTCGCCTGGCGATTACGCGGTACTGGAAGCCGACGTGGCCCCACTAGACAACCCGGTGCGCCTGACGGAGGATATTGCCCGCAAGATCGCCTACCGTCAGGAGCAAATGGCTCGCGAAGCCCATGACATTGCCGAGCGGCGGGTAGAACAGGCCCTCCAACAGCGCCTACGCATCGAAAAGGAACTGCAAAAAGCCCGGGGTAGTACCGAAGCCGAGGCCCTGCGCCGTCTGAATGTCCGCCTCTACGCCGCCCGGCAGACCGAAAAAAATGCCAAACAGGAAGTGCGAATGGCCGCCGAAGAGCTGCAACACGCCCAATCGCTGACGCAAAAAGGCGATATTCTGGAAGCCTTCAGGCTGCGGCAAAAAAACCGTACCTCGCGTATTGATCTGCCCAGCACCAGTAATATGACACCGGATTTCCTGAGCGCTTTCGATCCAGTCACTGACTTTTACACCAGTCGAAACAACTCGGTAAATACGACCGTCATCCCTCCGACACACCAATGCCGCTACGCCTACACCGGAGTAGACGAACGCTCTGGTCAACGACGACGCGACATGCCCAAGCGCCTGTTGTTTACCTACACCGACGATCGCCTGCGCTTATTTATGAAAGATAAGGATTATCTGCGCTGCGAAGGCTACCTTTCCTCCGTCGCCGGTGGCTATCGCTTCCTAACCCTCGAATTCACCTTTGCCTACCCCAATGCGCAGGAAGCCTACGGATTCATTGAAAAAGGCAGCATCCTAACCATCAAAATGCTCAACGGCGATTTCGTCAACCTGAAGTCAGGTACCATGGCCCAGGGAAGCTACGATATCGATACGCAGATTCTAACCTACCAGGTCATTTACCCCATCGACCAAAGCTTGCTGACCTTCCTGCGCAAAAGCGAAGTCGATTCCATCCGCGTATTCTGGAGTTCCGGCTACGAAGAATACGAAGTCTATGAACTCGACTTCTTTATGGAGCAAATTGAGTGTTTGGATAGGTAGTTGCTAGAGGTTAGATGTACGGTCATGTGAACTTAGGGGCATGATTACTCATCAGCTGCTGCTTGCTTTTTCAGGTAACTAGCGGGTATAGTGCCAAGGATAAAGGATAAAGGTTAAAGGTTAAAGTGGAAAGGATAAAGTATTAGGTAGCACGTGAATGGGGCATTTCCACCTCGGCTACGCTCGGTGACCTCTTCGGGGGGCAGTAAGCAGTTTCCAAAAACCATCCAAATACCTTCTACCTGATACCCACTACCACTTACAATTTTTCCAGCCTCTACATCGTTTTGCCCCAAAAGAAACCATATGCGCTTTATATTCTTATGTTGCTTGCTTTTATCTGGTATGCTAACGGTGAAAGGTCAGGAGACAGGTTCTATTACGGAGGAAGACCGGGAAATTGTGGCGGATTACGAGGATACCCTGCAGGTCTTATCTTTAATGATGGTTACCGACTCGGTGGAAAAGAACCGATTTGCGGCCGTACGCAAAATGATTCCAACCCTGGTGAAAGCCTTACAGGTTCGCAATTCTTACTCGTATCCTTTTGACAAGCTACGCAGCATATCGGTACAGTACGCCCCCGACAGTACCTTCCGAATTTTTACCTGGCAGCTTTTTGTTGATGAGGATACCTACCGCTACTACGGGGCGATTCAAATGAACCGGCAAGACCTTAGCTTATTTCCTTTGATCGACCGGTCTTTTGAGATCGACGAAAACCTGATGAGGACGGCACTGCCCGCCGACCGCTGGTACGGTGCTCTGTATTACAACCTCAAAAAAATCGATCACCCGGATGGTCCCCAGTATCTGCTCCTGGGCTACGATCAATATACTCTTTACCGGCGTCGTAAAGTGATGGATGTGCTCCACTTTGATGCGGAAACCGGTAAGCCGTTATTTGGTGCGCCCATCATTCCCATTGCCAATGGCAATAAACTACACCGCCTGGTACTGGAGTACAGTGCGGAAGCCAAAGTGCGCTTTAACTATGACCCCAATTTAGACATGATCGTTTTTGATCATCTTATTCCTATGGAAGGACGCTACGGGGAGGGGTCCGTAAATGTACCCGACGGCAGCTATCAGGCCTACCGTATTGTAGATGGACAACTTAGTTTTGTCGACAAAGTCTTCGACCAGGTATCAGAGCGCGCGCCCCGGGAGGAGCCCGTCTTTGACGGCAACCGCAATAAGCGCGATATTCTCGGACGCAAAAAAGGCGGAGGAGGGCGATAGACAGCGCTTCCGCAAAAGTTTGCTAAGTTTGCCGGCAACGTAAATCCGGTACCATGCAAAAACGTTCCCTTTCTGTCCAACGCACTGCTCACGTCTATACCCTGGGGCAGCCCGGCCCCGAGGTTCGTAATATAATTATCGCCTGCCACGGCTACGGGCAGGCCGCGGAGCGCTTTATCCGTAAGTTCGACGGGGTTGCTGCCGGTGACGACACCCTGGTGGTTGCCCCCGAGGGCCTCTCCCGCTTTTACTGGGGAGGCTTCGACGGGGAAGTCGTATCCTCCTGGATGACTCGTGGCGATCGCCTGGACGAAATCGACGATTACTCCGGATACCTCTCCCAACTCCTGGCGCAGGTGCAACCACAATGTGCCCCCGATGCCCAGCTTATTTTACTTGGATTCTCCCAGGGCTGTGCGACCATCATGCGGTGGGTAGTGCGCACCCAACCCGAGGCGGCTCATCTTGTCTTCTGGGCCGGCTCTATTCCGGAAGACATTGATTATGCGCCCTTGCAGGGTTATTTTGCCGACAGGCAGCTTCACAGCTTCTTAGGTGATGCAGACCCCTTCCTTACCGCCGAAGCTATTGCGGCGCACGAGGCTATGCTTGCGCAAAAAGGACTGGCCGTACATAAGCATGCCTTTGCCGGCAAACACACCATCGTCCGTCCGGTGCTGCAGGATTGGTACGAAACGGTAAAACAATAGCTAGAGATGCATTTTTTTGTAGAGATAGAAAATTTTGCCTCTCTGCAAAAAAATGTGCCTCTACATGATGACCTTTTTAATGTGCATGCGATACACGAGCAAAACCATTAAAAATGAATCATCTTATGAAAGCTTTTCCCATTCTCTTACTTGCTACATTAAGTGTACTAACTGCTAGCTGTGAATTGTCTGCTGAAGCAGGACCTACCTTTGCCACCGCAGAAATTTTATCTGCCGAAGAATTTGCCGAGTTGACGGTGGAGGAAAGAAAAGAGCTCCTGCTGGCACTAGAGCAGAGGACGGCGAGCAGATCAGCCAATACACAGCCAGGCAATCACATCCAGAAGGTGACCACTCGTCCAACTCAGGGTGAACGAATCTGGCACGATATCATTGACCCCAAATCAGGACGTGTCAGCGAGCAGATACTCTTACCTGCTGCCTGGCAAATAAGCCCACGGGGCTGGCAGCATCCGAACGGAACAACATTTAATAGCGGTCCGAACAAGCGATATATCATGCAACAGGCCCCTTATGCTAATGCACAACAACTCATCGACCGGGAAATCATTCCCGACTTAAAACGAAATGGTCTACAGGTATCCGGAACTCGCAATCTACCGATGCTGGCCCACAAAGAAGATGAACGCATAGCCTACACCTGGCAGCAATACCCGATGCAGGTAAAAAATCAGGTAATGGAGATTGAGTTTACTCACGGAACGACCAAAGGATTACTTATCGTCTATTTCGCCGTGGGACGTCACCAAGCGGGCGGCTACACCGCATACTGGAGCAATGTACTGCGGGCACCGGCTAATTATTTCCAGCAGGCAAAGTCAGATGTACTCTATGCTCTGCGCAATGCCCGACAGCCCCAAGAGTGGATTGCCTACTACAATCAGCAACAAAAGAACCGGGCTTATGGTGCCGCTGCCCGACACCAGTCCCGCATGCGGGAGCGGGAGCGTGCTTTTGCAGCCCACCAAAGTTCACAGCGAACACTGAGCGAGGTCAGTGACATCTACCACGATATGTACAAGAACACCTCCGCCATGCGCGATGCCGGTCAACAAAAAACCATCGACGCAATTCGGGAGGAAATGCCCCGGGTAAATCCCCATACCGGGCAAACGAACCGGGTACCCCAGGGCTATACCTATTATTTTGTTTCGCCCCAGGGGCAATGGATCGGCACTAATGACGCGCTCTACGACCCTAACCTCGACCCCAATTACCGTCAACAAAACTGGCAACGCGCCAATCGTCCCGGTGGTAGCCGATGAAACAAGTAGGGCAATTCCGGCACAGCGCGGAAAGTCTTTTGGCATAGTGCTCAATTCTGGGTATTTTGTTGGGGCAAACCAATCTAACCCACCAAAACGGGAACTGTGACCGACCAGAAGTTATTCGAAGGTATTGCCCGTAAAGACGATCGGGCCTTCCAGTATGTATATCAGCACTATCGCCAACAGATTTTCCATATGGTACAGCAGAATAGTGGCAATGCCGAAGACGCCATGGATATTTTTCAGGAAGGCCTGATTGCGCTCTGGTCCAACATCCAGACCAACCGATTTGAGCTCAAAGATTCTGCTCGTATCTCGACCTACCTGCATACCCTGTGTCGCAACATCTGGATTAGCCGCTTGCGCAAAAAAAAGCCCACACAAGAGGTAGATGGACAGATAAACCTGGCGGCTAGGGAGGATACCGCTGCCGCCATAGAGCAGTATGAACAAACGGCTGCCCTACGAAAACTACTGGGCCAACTAAAAGACTCTTGCCGTACCCTGCTCCAGCTGTTCTACTACCATGGGCTTTCTTTAGCCCTTATCGCCCAGCGCCTCGACATTACCGAAAAAACCGCTAAAAACAATAAATACCGCTGTATGCAACGATTGCGCACCATTAGCAAAGACACTGACTTATGAATGCTGATTTTTTTGCACAGATGGAGGCCTACCTCGATGGGCAGCTGTCCAGAGCAGAGCTGGAAGCCGGCGCCCGGGCGGCCGGCATCAACAATGTAGACGCGGAGCTCGCCTGGCTGCGTCAAACCCGGCTGGCGGTAGAAGCTGAGGGCCTGAAGCAACAGCTGCAACAACAATTCCCCTCTACCGGAAAACGGGAAGCCCGTGTCCGCTCCATATGGCCGCGGTGGGCAGCTGCAGCCGCCGCCGTTCTGGTGCTGGCCGTAGCCGGCTGGTGGTGGGCACACCGGTCGAGTGTACCCGAGCTATATGCCGAGTACGAATTCGTTGATCCCGGTATTCCTGTTTTGATGAGCGACACCCAGGACTATGAACTCCAGAATGCCCTGAGCTTTTACAGTGAAGAGCGGTACGACGAAGCCATCATCCGCCTGGAAGCCCTGCGCAGCGATACCCCCGGCAATGATACCCTGATCTACTACCTGGGGGCCAGTTACCTTTATACGGGACAGACCGCAGCGGCAGCGCCGCTTTTGGAAAATATAGCTGATACAGATAACAGTGCGTTTGCCCAGCGTGCCCAATGGCTGCGCGTCTTGCTCGCCTTACGCGAAAAAGACAGGGAAGCTGCTGGTAAACGAGCCCACACAATTGCCGATACCCCGGGGCACCTGTTTACCAGGGAAGCCCAACAACTGCAGGAAGATTTATCCACTCAATAACCTGGCCTATGCGATGGATCGGTACAATCCTGCTTCTCTTATCCGGCATGGCAGCATCGAATGGTCAGCCCAATGACAGCCCTACCCGTGTCCGGTTATTGACCGAATTAGCGCGTGCTGCACTCAACGAAAACAACCTCGAAAAAGCCGATTCCATACTCCTACTAGCCGAACAGGATACTATACTCGAAGGAGTAGCACGCAAGACACAGCTCCGCCTGCAAACGGTGCGCGGCGAATACTACCGGGCTAATAGCCAATTTCAGCAAGCACTTGACATCCATACTGCCGTAAAACAGCAAAGCCGTTCGCTACCCGACAGTACCCTGGTGCACGCCTACAGCCTCTACTACCTGGCGCTAACCTGGGAGAAGCGAACCGAATACGATTCCGCTCTGGTCTACGCCGACCGCGCCTACGTTGCTTTTCAGGAGCAACTCACCCCCGACGATCAGCGTTTTAGCTCCATTTACAATGGCCTGGGGGCCTGTTATTTCCGGGCCAACCAACTGGAGAAAGCAGAAACGTTCTTTCGGAAGGCCGCCCGCCTGGCCGAACAAGCTTACGGAGCAGCCTCGGACGACCTGGCGCGCTGCCTAAACAATCTATCGGCTGTTTACCGCATGCGAGAGCAGTATGCAAAGGCCGTAGAGACCGCCAAAGCCTCATTGCGGATTTACCAACATACCGGCGACCACAGCGGGGAAGCGGGGACGCGCTACTCCCTGGCTATTTACCATTATTACCTCGGCGACTATGGGCGAGCCCGGCAATATCTGGAAGACTGTATCCGCATGCGGCAGCAACTTTTTCATCCGACCCACGCCTCCCTGATTGGCCCGTATGAACTATCCGTAGTTGTACTGGAAGAGGCTGGGGAATACCCTCAAATGCTGCCTCTACTGCGTAAAGCCCGCGATATTATTCAGGCCAACTATCCACCCGGAAGTATTCTGGAAGGGTTCAACTACGAAAATACGGCCAATGCCTTTCTCAGCCTTGGCCAACCGGATTCTGCTTTGTACTACGTGGAGCAGGCGCAGGCAATTTTACCCCAACAACTTCCGGCAAACGATTATGCGCTGGGCGTACATTACTATACCTATGCCTATATCCTCAAAGAAATCGGACAGCTTGCTGAAGCCCGCTACTACCTTGATTCCTCCGTCGAGATTTACCAGGCTCTCGGGTTAACCAACAGCACCGAGCATGCCCAAAATCAAGTCTTACGGGCGCAGCTGGCTGTCGCCCAAAAGCAGTGGTCCCTGGCCGAGCTCCTTTTTGCGGAAGCAGTCGATCAAATCAGATTGCCGCAGGCCGAAGTTTACCGCACCACCCCCGAAGCGCTCATCGTACTCAAGGAGCATACTGCTTTTCAGTTCCAACGTTACCGGGAACTGGGTACCCCGGATGCCCTGGAAGCCTTTGCCAGCTCCGCCATCAATTACCAGCTTATTTCGCAAGGCGTGCGGCAACAATTTACCGATCCTTACACCCGGAGCATCCTGGCCAAAAATAATGCGCAGGCCTACCGCTCTTTCATCGGCATGTATGCCTGGCTGCACCAGAAAAAAGGTACGCAATACCTGGAATCCATCTACGCTTTATCTGAGCATAGCCGGGCCGCGCAATTGCGCGACCTGAACGATCTGCGGGTCGATCGCTTTGCCCGCGTGCCCGACTCCCTGCTACGGCGAGAAAAGGCTCTGCGGCAAATGGTTAATCAAACCCAGGTGCTATATCTGAACCAGCCGGAGACAGATACCCAGCAAGCTTTCCTGGCAGCCCGGGATTCCCTGGAGATACATATCGATCTCATCCAACGCATCTATCCCGACTATTATACCCTGCGCTTCCGGGCCGACGTTCCCAACATGCAAGAGATACAACAATCCCTGCCTACCAATACAAACATTATTCAATTTACCCGGGATGATTCCCTCTATTATGGTGTGGTCATTACCCCTACCCATTCCGGGCTGTTTCCCCTCCAACGGGTTGACACCGTAAACCATCTGATCGGGCAGTGGCGAGAGGCCATGCAACAGCAATCTAATGACGTACGTGCTCTGAGTCAGCAGCTATACCGTGTTCTTTGGTTGCCCCTGTCTGCCGCCGTCAACGGCGAGCACCTCATCCTCTCACCGGTGGATGCGCTCTACTATCTCAACTTTGAACTCCTCAACGACAGTCAGGGCAACTACCTGCTCGAGCCATACCGCTTTTCCTATACTCCGGCCCTCTCTCTGCTGAATACACAGATTCCCTCCTCAGAGGCGACGCAAGACCTGGCC
>Ga0209938_1001069_pt1 | contig 14451 bp, 8 predicted proteins | sample SalPonR2_C_D1_MG_FD_185708 | JGI IMG/M metagenome (GOLD analysis project Ga0209938, IMG submission 185708) | Salt pond soil microbial communities from South San Francisco under conditions of wetland restoration - Salt Pond MetaG R2_C_D1_MG... ... | reverse complement strand
GGCGACGATGTAGTTGCCGCCCAGCGCCTCGCGCGTTTCGGTGAGCTGGTCGCTGGCCCCGGAAATGTCGATGGATACCGACTGCGGCAACTCGCCCTCGGCGCGCATCCGATCGATGACTTCGCTGCGGACGCGTTCGACGGCGATCTCGAGCGCGGTCGAACGCGGCGGGATCACGTTCAGCGTCACGGTGCGGCGGCCGTTCAGGCGCCGCACCGAATCGGTATCCACGGTCTCGACCAGGTCGGCGACAGCCGACAGCGGCACCACCCGCCCCGACGGGGTGTAGACCGGCAGATCCTCGACCCCGGCCAGCTCGCGATCGCTGCCGGCACTGGAGAACACGAACATGTCGATCTTGTCGTCGCCGCGGAAGTACTCGTCGACGAACGCACCGTCGGTCAGCGCCGCGACTGCGAAACCCAGGTCGCTGGCGCTGAAGCCCAGTTCGGCCGCGCGCGCCCAGTCGGGCCGGATCTCGATCAGCGGCTGGTCCAGCGACAGCGAGCCGGGCGACGAGTTGATCTGCGGGTTGTCGAAGGCCTGCTCGGCGTAGCCCATTGCGGTACGCGCCACGCCGTAGATCTCGGCCAGGTTGCGCCCGCTGATGTCGAGGTTGACGCTGCGCGTTCCGCCCTCGTTGCCGGAAATGATCGAGCCGCGGCTGGCGAACGCGCGCATGCCCGGATAGGACTCGAAGTGCTCGCTGACGATGCCCATCAGCGCATTTATATGATCGGGTTCCACGGTTTCGGCGATCATGAAGACGCTGCCGGGGCTGACCGACAGAATCATGTAGGCCAGCGCCGGGATATCGGACTCCCCGCGCTCGAACGCTGCCGGGTCGCCGTCGACGTGCGGCAGGAATTCGTCCTTGACCTGTTCGGAGACGCGCGTCATTTCGCTCAGGTTGTAGCCCGGCGGCGCGATCATGCTGGCGAATATCTTGGCCTCTTCGCCTTCGGGCAGGTATTCGGCCGGCGGCGTGAGAAAGACAAGAATGGCAATCACACCGCCCAGCGTCGCCCCCAGCGTCACCAGCCGCCGGCGCGTCGTGGCGACCAGCCAGCCGACGAAGGCGACGATACGATCGCGCAGGCCCGCGCCGGTCTCCTCGCTGCCCCGGATGCCGAAGTTCAGCCGCGCCGACAGTGTGGGCACGACCGTGATCGCGACCAGCATGCTGGCGAAAATCGAAGCCGAGATCGCCACGGCCACATCGGAGTACAACTGGCCGGCTTCCTGGCGGATGAAGAAGATCGGCGCGAATACCAGCACCGTGGTCATGGTCGAGGCCAGCACCGCCGGCCACACCTGACCGACCCCTTCGAGGGCGGCCTGCATCTTTTCCATGCCCTCGCGCCGCTTGCGCTCGATGGCCTCGAGCACCACGATGGAGTTGTCCAGCGTCATGCCGATGGCGAACGCGATACCGGCCAGCGAGATGACGTTGATGGTCCGCCCGGCCGCGAGCAGGCCGATGAAGGCGGCGATGGTACAAATCGGCACGCCGATGACGCCGACCAGCGTGGCACGCCCGGAACGCAGGAACAGAAACATCACGCCGGTCGCCAGCAGTGCGCCCAGGATCAGGTTCTGCCAGACGTTGGCGACCGAGGCCTGCACGTAGCGCACATCGTCGGTGGTCAGCACCAGCCGCATGCCCAGCGGGTTCAACAGGTCCTGATTGATCTCGTCGATGGTCGGCAGCATCGCCTGCTTGATGTCGATGACGTTGGAGCCGGGTTCCCGGTCCACCGACACGCTGATGTTGGGCTTGCCGTTGACCGACGAGCGGTCGCGCAGTTCGTAGTGCGACAGCTCGACCTCGCCGATGTCGCCGAGGCGCACCAGAGAATCGCCCAGCCGCGCGATGACCATCTCCTGCATCTGCCCGACCGACTCGAAGCGGCCGACGGTGCGCAGCAGGTAGCGGCGCTTGCCGGCTTCCAGGTCGCCGCCGGACACGTCGCGGTTGCGACCGCGGATCGCGTTGCGGATATCGGCCAGCGAAATGCCGCGCTCGGCCGCCGCGGCCGGGTCGACCAGGATGCGCACCTGCCGCTCGGCGCCGCCGCGGACGTTCACCCTGGACACGCCTGGCACGCGCTCCATGCGAACCCGCACATTGTCGTCGACGAAATCGCGCATCAGCGTCATGTCGAGATCGAACGGGTTGCTTTCCAGCGGCTCGACGCGCAGATACATAAATGAATTTTGCGAGAACGAACTGGCCTCCAGGCTGGGCTCGTCGACGTTCTCGGGATAGTCCGGCACTTGGCTGAGCGCATTGTTGACCCGGATCAGCGCCTCGTTGATATCGACGCCGAACGGAAACTCGAGCTGGATCTGAGCGCTGCCGTAAGACGCGGTGGAAATCATGCGCTCCAGCCCCGGCAGCGAGCGCAAATATTCCTCCTGCTCGATCAGGATTTCCTTCTCGACGTCCTGCGGCGTGGCGCCCGGCCAGCGCGTGTCGACATCGACCACGCGCACTTCCAGGTCCGGGATCATCTGGACCGGAATGCGCGTGGCGGCCAGCACGCCCAATACGCAGATCACCAGCACGACGACCGCAAGAATGGTGCCGTGCCTAATGACGCCGGCGAACATCAGTCGGTCACGACGCGCACGGCGTCGCCGTCGTTGAGCACCTCGTTGCCGCGCACCACCACGGCCTGGTCCGCTTCAAGGCCGGACTCGACCACGGCGCGGTCGCCGTCGACCCGACCGATGGTGACCTCGCGCTGGCGAACCCGCGGCGGAGAGTCCGAATCGTCGACGACGAACACCGTGATCGTGCCGTCCGGATAGCGGATCAACGCGTCGCGCGGTATCAACAGTGCGTCGGCGTCGCTGGTCAGGCGCAGCAGTGCGCGCGCCGACATGCCGGGCGTGATGTCGGCGTCCGCATCCGGCAGCACCAGCCGCAGCAAGAACGTGCGCGCGTCCGGGTTGCTGACCGGCACGCGCGCGGCAACCTGTGCGTTGAAGGTCCGTCCGCCCAGCGCATCCATTACGACGCTGACTTCAGTTTCCTGTCGCAGTCTCGGCCACAACCGCTGCGGCGCCTGGACGTCCAGCCAGAGGTCGCCGACGGCCACAAGCTCGGCCACCGCGGTGCCGGTCTCGACCCATTCGCCGGCTTCGGTGAGACGTCTGGCGATCACCCCGTCGAACGGCGCAACAATCGCATGCCGCTCCAGCCGCTCGGCGGTTGTGTCGCGCTCGGCGCTCGCCACGTCCAGCGCGGCCCGCGCCACCTGGACTGCGGACTTGCGCGCCTGGATCTCGGTATCGGGCAAGAAGCGGTCTTCGCTCAACCGCAGGGCCTCGTCGCGAAGCCGCACCGCCTCGTCGAACGATGCCCGCGCCTGTGCCACGGCCGCTTCGGCCTGGGCCAGCTGCAGTTCGGCCAGCCGGTCGTCCAGTCGCACGACGACGTCACCGGCCGCAACTGCGTCGCCGGCATCGATATCGATCGTCTCGACCAGTCCCGACAGACGCGGCGAAAGCTGCGCCGCGCGCCGGGCCGTGAACGAACCGGTCAGCTCCACCCGCTCGATCGCCGGGCGGACTTCGGGCTGGGCGACCGTAACCGGGGCCGGTTCCTGGGCGAACGCGGGAACGATGGCGAGAATGAGACCGCCAAGCAGGCCGATTCCAGGCGGCCGGAGTGAAATATTGAAGGATTGGAAATTCATTCGACGGAGAATACCGCAGTCGATGTGTCGGAGGCGTGCGTTCCAGTCCACGGCACCCAGGGAGACTGGCCACCCCCCCGCCGGCCAGTGGTGGCGCCACGCTACTTCAAGGCCTATACTCGGTCGATTATTACGATCCGCCTGCCAAGGGGTTCAACCATGTCACGTCGTCTCGCGTCCCTGTTCCTGTTCCCCTGCCTGCTGATTGCAGCCACCGCCCCGGCCCAGACAGTTGATTTCGACGTTCTGGTCGATACCGACCGCAGTGCTGCGACCGGCTGTTCGGTGACCCCTTCGGGCAGTGCGGCGCTGAGTGGGTTCGAGCGCCGGATTCGTGCGAGCGTCGATCTTGGAAGCTTCGAAATCATCGCGCTCGAACAGTCCGCATGCGCCGGCGCCGGCTTCGGCGCACCGGCGCCGGTCTCCGGTTTCGCGACACCCTATCCGCTGGCGCTGAACACCGGAATCGGCGGGGCCGATGCGGTGGAACTTGCCGTTGGGCGAGCCGCGCTCGGTGCGGCCAACCTGAACCAGCTTCGGCTGACGTTCGTTGCCGACAGCGGTAGCGGTTCGGACGTGCTGGCGACGACCAACGGCGGCGCCGGCGGTGGCCCGATCGTGTTCGGCCTGCCGGTGCAGATTCCGGCGCTTTCGGTCTGGGGCCTGGGTGCGCTGGTGCTTGTATTGCTCGCGCTGGCCTGGCTGGCACACCGAAGATTGGGCCGCGTCGGCGCGGTGATGGCGGTGATGCTGGTGACCACGGCGGCCTGGGCGATGACTTTTGCGCTGGACGGCGATCTGACCGACTGGGGCGGGCGCGCGCCGAACGCCACCGATCCGGCCGGCGATGCGACCGACGGCTCGGCCGCGATCGACCTGGTCGCAGGCTTCGTGGTGCTCGACGGCGACGACCTGTTCTTCCGCATGGACGTCAGCGATACCGAGAACCAGGCGCCTGTGGCCGTCGACGACGCGTTTTCCACCGACGAGGACACGTCGCTTAACATCGCCGCACCCGGCGTGCTTTCCAACGACAGCGACGCCGAACTCGATCCGATCACCGCGGTGCTCGACGCCGGTCCGGCCAATGCGGTCAGCTTCAACCTCAACGCCGACGGCAGCTTCGACTACGTCCCGAATGCCGACTTCAACGGCAGCGACAGTTTCACCTACTTTGCCAACGACGGCCAGGCCGACTCGGCCGCGGCAACGGTGACGATTACCGTAAATGCGATCAATGATGCACCGGTTGCGGTCGATGACGTCGCGACGACTAACGAAGACACCCAGGTCGACATCGACGTTCTGGCCAACGACAGCGACGTCGACGGCAACCTCGACCCGGCCACTGTCACGGTCACCAGCGGCCCGGCCAACGGGGCGACTGCAGTCAATCCTGCAACGGGCATCATTACCTATACCAAGTCCGGCGACTTCAACGGCAGCGACGGGTTCACGTACGAAGTCTGCGACGACGGCACGCCCCTGCCGGCGCTGTGCAGCTCGGCCACCGTAAGCATCGATGTCGATCCGGTCAACGACGCGCCATCTTTCACGGCCAGCAACCCGCCGGCCGTCGACGAGGACGCAGGCCCGCAGACGGTCAGCGGCTGGGTAACCGCCTTCGATCCCGGTCCGGGCGAAGGCGGCCAGTCGGTGCTGGCCTACATCGTCAGCAACGTCTCCACCCCGGGCCTGTTCAGCGCCGGCCCCGTCGTGGATGCCGCCGGCAACCTGAATTACACCCCGGCAGCCGACGCTTTCGGCAGTTCGACCTTCGACGTCGCGGTGCGCGACGACGGCGGCACCGCCAACGGCGGCACCGATACCAGTCCGACACAGACCTTCTCGATCACCGTCAACCCCGTCGATGACCCGCCGGTCGCTGTCGGCGACAGCGCGACGGTCGCCGAGGACGATCCGGCCACGACAATCAACGTGCTGGCCAACGACACCGATATCGACGGCGGCCCAATCAGCATCACCTCGGTTTCCCCGCCGGCCAATGGAACGGTCGTGATCACCGGCGGCGGCAGCGGGCTTACCTACGAGCCTGATCCGAACTACTGCAACGACGGCGGTCCGACCGACGACTTCACCTACACCCTGAACGGCGGTTCCTTCGCCACGGTGGCGGTGACCGTCACTTGCGTCAACGACCCGCCCGTCGTGACGTTCCCGACCGCCGGCGTCAATTTCGACCCCAATGTCGGCCCGGTCAGTATCGACCCGGCCGCGACGCTGACCGATATCGACTCCACTCGGTTCAATCGGGTCGAGACCACGCTGGACATCGGCGGGATTTGCGATCCGCTCGATACTCTGACGGTCCAGGATCAGGGCGCCGGCGCCGGCCAGATCGGCTTCGACGGCGTCACGGTGACGTTCGAGGGTACGGCCATCAGCACTGCCGTCCAGCCCTGGGCCTGCAACGATCCTGGTACGGGTGATCAGAACGCCTTCATCGTCCAGCTCGACACCAATGCCGATCAGGCCGCCACCGAAGCGCTGCTGCGCGCGCTGCGGTTTTCCACGACTTCGCCGGACAGCAGCGCCCGAACCGCCAACGTGGTCGTCGCCGACGACGCCAATGCGACCGGCAGTGCGGCCCAGACGATCACCCTCATCAGGGCGCCGATCGCCAACAACGACGGTCCCTTCAACGTGCCTGCCGGTGATCCGCTGAACCTGCCGGCCGGCACGCTGTTCAATGACAATGGTTCCGGCGCGGACGACCGGGGCTTGCCGCTGGCCGATGTTGAAAGCTTCGGCGGTGGCGACCTTGGCGGGTCGGTCGCAGACAACCTCGCCGGCACAAGCGCGTCGCTGGCGGGCGGTACCCTTCAGGTCAACGCCGATGGCTCCCTGTCGTTGGCGGGAACGAGCGTGGCGGGAACGGTGACCTTCGGCTATCGCCTCACCAATGCTGCAGGATCGGACGATGCATCGGTGACCATCATCATCGAGCAGGCGCCCACCGCCAACGACGACACCGTGGCGCCTGCAAGCAACCCCGGAGACGCATTCCACACAGCGCTCGATGTGCCGCTGTCACCGGTCGATGGCTCCCCGGAAGATCTCGACGCCAACGACGACCTCGGCGGTCCCGCCGCGACGATTGCAAGCTTCGGCGCGATACAGACCAACGACGGCGCCGGCGCGTTCAACGCACCGGCAGGAACTGTCACGACGAACCCGCAGGGCAACACGGTGACGCCTCTGCCCAATTATCCTGATGGCAGCCTGGTCGTTAACGGCAACGGGACCTATACCTTTACCCCGCCAGCCGATTACGCAGGACTGTTCGCCTTTGCATATCGCCTGAGCAACAGCGCCGGGACCAGCGATGCCACGGTGACGCTGGCCGTCGGTAACCGTGCCGCCTGTACCGTCGATGCCTATACCGGAACCGCCAACATCGATTTCGACGTGAATGCGCCGGGCGGAATTCTCGCCAACGATACCGGCAGCAGCATCTTGGTCAGCCAGTCGATGGGCAGCGACGCCAATGTCGGGAACCCGGCTGCCACGACCAACGGCGGCTCGGTCACGCTGAACGCCGACGGCAGCTTCGATTACAGCCCGCCCGCCGGCGTCTCCGGCGCGAATGTCGACAGCTTCACCTATGCGATCGAGAACGGGTTCGGCGAAGTCACCACGAACTGCACCGCCAACATCACGTTGAATACCGATGCCGGTGCCGTGCCCTGGTTCATCTCTGGCGGGGCCGGCGGCGCCAATGTCGGCACTTTCGCCGATCCGTTTACCAGCATCGCGGCGTTCAACGCAGCCAACGATGGGACCGGCAACAATCCGGGAGACGGCGATATTGTCTATGTCGTTGCCAGCCTGCCCGGCTTCTACAACGAAGCCGACGGGATCAATCTGCGAAGCGCCCAGGAAGTTTACGGCGGGACCGTGCAGTTCAATACCGTCTTCACCGCATCGGGCAACACCAGCACCGCCTACAACAGCTTCGCCGCCACGACAGAGGGCGGCCGGACAGAAATCCGCACGACCGGCGACGACGCCTTCGACATTGCCAGCAACAACACGATCCGGGGCTTCACGGTCGACAGCACGGTCGGATATGCCTTCGCCGACAGCGGCGGCAATATCGGTAACACGACCATCAGCGACGTATCCACGTTCAACAACGGCGGGGTGTTCAATCTCCAGAACGGCGGCACGATCAACGCCACGCTGGATCGCATGAGCGCCAGCGTTTCCAGCGGCGGTCTCGCCGTGATTGCGCTCAATGGCATTGCCGGCAGCATTTCCGACACGACGCCGGGCGGGATCATCTACAGCGGCAACGGCAATGTCTTCGACATCCGCAACGGGGCCGTATCGGTCACGGTCTCTTCGCCCGTGACAAGGACCGCCGGAACAGGTACTGGCATCTTTCTGAGCAATGCAGACGGCGTGATTACCTTCAGCGGGGTTCTAGATATACAGAGTGGAACCGCCGGCATCAACGTCGAAAACGGCAGTGACGGCAGCCTCGGCATCACGAACGTCAATTCGGGCATCCGCGGCATCCAGGGCATCCCGTTCCGGGTCAACAACAGCGCGATCAACATCGACTACGATGGCGATATCAATCATCGCCAAGGCGTCGGTTCGCTGTTGTCGGCGCGCACGGTCGAGATCATCGGCGGTACCGGGACAATTTCACTGGACGGCGAGACCGTAACCGGCGATAACGTCAACCAGGCGACCGCCGAGTCGGTGTTCCTGAGCAACACGGGTTCAGCGAACACGATCACGTTCAACTCGGTCGACGCCATCATGCGGAACGCACCGGTGTTCGTCAGCCAGACCAGCGGCAACGTCGCGATGAATCGCCTGCGCGGCCGGTGCGACGGGGACCTGTCCATCAGCGGCGACACCCACTGCGTGCAGATCACCGACACCACTTCGTCCGGCTTCACCATCGAGGCGATGACCGCCGACCTGGACGACGCCGGCGAATTCGGCGGCGCGCTTTCGCTGAACAACACGCCGGGTACGTGGACGGTGGAAGACATCTCGGGCGGCCTTACAGGACGCAACGAAGAGATCGTTTTCGGCCGGAACTTCGGCACGCTGAACATCGCGACCGTGAACAGTGGCACATCGCCGGGTGGATTGGCTACCGGGGGCGTCATCGGGAACAACCAGCCCGCATTCGACCTGGAAAATGGCGCGATCAATATCGCCAGCCGAAGCGTGTCGGCGTTCCCATCGGGAGGCACCCTGTCGACCGGCATCCGTCTGGTCAATACCACCGGTGCCGGCTTTACCGTCACCGGCGACGGTTCGGCCGCCAACAACCAGTCCGGCGGCGTCATCGAAAGCGTCACGACAAACGCGATCCAGCTGACCAACACGACGGCGGTGACGCTCAACCAGATGCGGATCGGCCAGGCCGGCGCGCTCGCCAACGTCACACAGAACGGCATCCGTGCCGAAAGCGTTGATGGCTTGACGGTCCGCAACACCGACTTCATCAATGCCTCGGGTGACGATACGGTCGCCGGCAATGATTTTGCCGCGATCCGCGTGTTGTCCCCGATTGCCGGCAGCGACATCACGCTTACCGGAAACCTGTTCCAGCGCTCGTTCGAGGATCATGTCCGGATCGAGAACGGCAACAGCACGATGGGCGGCGGTGCGGTGCTGGCTACGGTCACGGTTGAAGACAACAGCTTCGACGACAACGATGCCAGCGGCCAGGGCAACGATGCCTTCCTGTACCTCGCCGACAACGGTTCCGACGCCACCATCAATGTGATCGGCAACAGCTTCTTCAATTCCGACGGCGATCATGTCCAGATCGCGCTGAACGGAACGGCTTCGGCCGATGTTGCAATCGGTGGTCCGGGTGCCGGCGACGGCAATGTCATGACCTCCAACGGCGCCGGCAATGTTCTGGGCTCCGGGATCACCTTCAGTTCCGGCCAGGGCGCTGGTGCAACGCCGTTTTCGGGAACCCTGACATATTTGATACAGGGCAATGACATTCAGGATGCGGTTGCCGCGGCGATAAACGTCAACCTGACGCCATCCTCGACTGCCGGGTTGCGCTATTCCGGCTCCATCGACGCCAACATGGTCGGCGCGTCCGGCGACGGATTCTCCGGCGGGTTTGGAATCATCGTCAACCAGAACGGCGCCGGCACATTGAATGCCACCATATCGAACAACACCATTCGCCAGTACGACGGGGACCACGGGTTGCTGTTGCAGGCGCGTGACGGCAGCGGCCGCCTGAACGCTGAAGTGACAGGTAATTCGATCGCCGAACCCGCCGATGTGTTCGTCTTCGATGGTCTCGGTATCAATGCAGGCGCCACCAGCACCGATACCAGCGTGGTCTGCGCCGATGTTCGCAACAATACCCTGACGGGCGCTTCGGGCACATCCAGCGGCGGCGCAGATTTTGGCGTCTTCACAACCAGCGGCGCGCCGATGGGACCAACGGTCATTCTGCCCGGCTACGGCGGCATGCCAAAAGACGGGACTGCGGTCGTCGGCTTCGTGCAGTCGCAGAATGTGGGTGCCCCCTCAGGCGTGGCGTTTTTCTCGGGCAACTCGGTCGGCGTGCTGGGTACGGGTACGAGCTGCCTGTGAGCCCGATATCAATAACCCTTCGAAGGGCTGAGCCTCGATGCCATGCATCGGGACGCCTCGGGTCTGGAGCTAGCGAAAGGTTCCTGGTAACTTTCCGGAACGAAAGCTCATCAACCGCAAAGAATGTAAAGCATGTCAGAGCCATTTTTAGCTGAGAAGAGCCATTTTTAGCTGAGATCAGAATGGTGGGATTCAATTTCCCCCCTCGGGGCTGGGCTTTTTGCGATGGTCAGATTCTGCCTATCAACCAGAACCAGTCGTTGTATTCGCTGCTGGGCACCACCTATGGCGGCGACGGGCGGACCAGTTTTGCCCTGCCCGAGTTGCGCGGACGTACACCGATCCATGTCGGACAGAGCAACGGTGGCGCCGATCATCGGCTTGGGCAGAAGTCGGGCGAGGAAACACACACGCTTGCAGCCAACGAAATGCCCCAGCATACGCACACGGTCGTTGCGGTTGATGCCGACGCCAACAACCAGGTGCCACAGGACAACCTGTTCGCGCGTGCGCTGAATCTCTGGTCCGACGCCGATCCGCTCGTCCAGCTCGAACCCGGGACCGTCAGCAACACCGGAGGCGGGCAGGCGCATGAAAACATGCAGCCGTTCTTGGCGCTGAACTTCTGCATCGCGCTTCAGGGTCTCTTCCCGTCTCGAAATTAGGAGTATCGGAAATGTAAGAACCATTTGTTGGCGAAATTCGCATGTTTGCCGGTACCTTCGCACCTCGCGGATGGGCTTTTTGCGATGGGCAGTTGCTCGCGGTGTCGCAGAACGATGCCCTTTCAGTTTGTTGGGAACCATCTACGGTGGTGACGGCCGAACGACTTTCGGCCTGCCGGATGCCCGGGGACGGATTCCGATCCATGCCGGACATGGGCCCGGTTTGAGCGAGCGGCGCCTGGGCGCGAAGGGCGGCGCAGAAGCGGTCACGCTGACCGTCAACCAGCTGCCGTCACACACTCACGGGATGCATGCCTCGTCCAGCAGCGCCTCCGATAACAACCCACAGGACAAATTGACGGCCGATTCGGCTTCCACCGAGGTTTACATCGAGAGCACGCCAGCGGTCAACCTGAGCAACGATGCGATCACTTCGGTGGGCGGGAGCCGTTCCCATACCAATCTCATGCCTTTTCTGTGCGTACATTTCATCGTCGCACTGTTTGGCATTTATCCTTCCAGACACTAGGGGAGCGACAACATGTCCGAACCATTCGTTGCCGAGATCCGGATCTTTGCCGGAAACTTCGCGCCTCGCGGCTGGGCCTTCTGCAACGGCCAATTGCTGCCCGTTTCGCAGAACACCGCGCTGTTCTCGTTGATTGGAACGACCTACGGCGGCGATGGCCGTACGACCACCGCGCTGCCCAACCTGGAAGGCCGCGCGCCGATGCACCCGGGTCGTGGTCCTGGCCTCACCGACAGGCGTCTGGGCGAGCGGGGAGGCGTCGAATCCGTCACCCTGTCCGAGGCCCAGATGCCCAACCACACCCACACGCTCCGGGCCGCCAATTCACCGTTCGGCGGTGTCCAGGCACCGGCAGCCAATCGGACCTTCAATCGCTCCGGCGGCGGCAACGCCTACCATCCTGCCGGCTCGACCACGGTTCCGCTTTCCGGTCGTGCATTGCCGAATACGGGTGGAAGCCAGTCACACAACAATCTCCAGCCGTATCTGGTGATGAGCTTCATCATCGCGCTGGTCGGCCTTTACCCGTCACGGAGTTGATGCGTGGCGCAGGTACGCCGCATGGCTGAACCGGCGCCGCAGCTGGTTGAGGAAACCGATGACGATCGCGAGTTCATGGCTCGGCTTTACGCCTCGACGCGAACCGAAGAGCTGGCGCCGGTGCCGTGGTCTGATGATGAAAAGGCGACGTTCCTGCGTGGTCAGTTCGAGGCGCAGGATCGCCATTATCGCGAACATTACGCGGATACCGATCGCAGGGTGATTCGGCTCGACGGCACGGCCGTCGGCAGGCTTTATCTGCAGCGCCGCGAGGGCGAGTTTCGAATTGTCGATATCGCGCTTTTGCCTGAATATCGCGGACGGGGCGTTGGTGGGGCCTTGCTCGAACAGGTCTTCGACGAGGCCGCTACGGCGGCCAAGCCGGTCCGCATACACGTCGAGAAAAACAACCCTGCCTATGGGCTTTATCAGCGCCTGGGCTTTCGGAAGCTAGAAGACAAGGGTGTCTACGATCTTCTGGAATGGCGGCCGGCCCATTGACCGGTCGGTCGCGGGCTTACGATAAATTGAAGGAACCGAGAAAAAGAATGCTGGAAAAACTCTCCGCAGACAATTTTGAAGACTTGACCGGCCAGGCGTTTCATTTTACGCATGAACATCTGCCGGATACCGAAGCGCGTCTCGTGCAGGTGCAGCCGTTGTCCGACCAGCCCGGGCCTGCCGGCCGCACGCCGTTCTCGCTGCTGTTTGCCTGCGATGAACACGCCGAGCCGGTCCAGTCCGTGTTTCACCTCGAGCACGAAGCACTGGGTGGTCTGGACGTGTTCCTGGTCCCGGTCGGCCGGGACGAGCGCGGGCTTTTGCTGGAGGCGGTATTCACCTGAGTTCGGGTAGCGCACCGATTCCGCTATACGAAGGCTCCTTCGCGTCCGGGGCTCAAGGGGGATGGACGCACATCATATCGTCTTTAAAGCACCCGACCGGGTTGGCCGATCGGGCATTCAGAGGAGGTTTCACGTGACTGATTCAAATGTTCCGTTGACAGTGGTCAGCTCGCTGGCCACGAACTATCACTTTGGCCAGATTGCAATCGGCGACAACACGTTGACCCAAGAGCCCAAATCCTGGGGCTACTGGTTCGTGGTCGTGGACCGGCGCACGCTCAAGGTGGTCTACAACCAGGTGCAGAGTTCGGCCAACACCGCACCGGATATCGGTTCGAACAATTCCCCGGATTACTTGTTGATCGTGGCGACCATGAGCATCGGCCTGAACAATCAGCCCCAGGGCGACCTGTTCAAGTTCATGGATCTCAACGGGGCAGGTCGTGAACTCCGACGCATCGACCAGGTGGCGCAGCAGCTCAACTGCGGCAGCCTCGGCACGTTCGGCTACGCGCTGGTCGGTACGCTCGGGGACATGAATCAGCCGGGCTTCGAGGCCAGCCAGATCAGCGCGCCTTCGGACGGACCGATCCTGACCTGCCAGCTAATGCCCAACGAGATCGACGGCGAGACCTGCTACACACCGGTCGAACTGAGCAACGCCTGAACCCACTCGGGGGCGATTTCGTGAATCCCGCGGTGCCTGGCCGGCCTCACCTGCTGCTGTTCGGCTGGTACCGGCCGGGCACCGGCTTCACGCGGGTGCTCGAAGCGCTCGTTCCGCATCTGGCCCGGGACTACAGGATCACCTGGATGGGCGTCGGTTATCGGGGGCCGGTACGTGAATGGGCGCCCGGTATCCGACTTGAGCCGACCAACCTCGAGGGCGGCGACATGGTGGGCGCATACGCCGCGCGGTTGCGCTGGCGCGAGCTCGCGCCCGACCTGGTGTTCGCGCTCAACGATCCGTGGTACCTGGAGCACTACAGCCGCGAGCTGACCCGACTGCTCGATGCGGTTCCGATGGTTGGTTACCTGCCCCTGGACGGCCGTCTCGATACGCCCGGCGAGTTGAGCCGACTGACGGGTTATCGTTGCCTGCTCACCTACACCGAAACTGCGGCCGGCAACCTGCGCGAAACGCTCGAAGCGGCAGGCAATCCAATCCCGGTCGAATGTCTCGGCCACGGCGTGGACACAGTTCGATTCCGCCCGGATCCCCGGATCAATGCCGAAACCATATTCGGACCTGGCCCCGAATCTCCCGACCGGGACCTGAAGCGCCGCCGGATGGAACTGGCTCGGCGTTTTTTCGGTCTTCCCGATCCGGCCTTCGTCGTTCTCAATGCCGCCCGGCCCGATCCGCGCAAGCGAATCGACCTGACGCTGGAGGCGTTCGCGCGGTTCGCCCGCGACCGGCCGAACAACGTCAGGCTTTGCCTGCATCAGGCGCTGGGACACCCTGAGCAGGTCGAGCCCTTGCGCGCCCGGGCCGTCGAATTGGGGATCGAAGACCGCGTCATTTGGCATCCCCCAAAGCCCGGCCCGCTCAG
>Ga0209938_1001065_pt1 | contig 14489 bp, 12 predicted proteins | sample SalPonR2_C_D1_MG_FD_185708 | JGI IMG/M metagenome (GOLD analysis project Ga0209938, IMG submission 185708) | Salt pond soil microbial communities from South San Francisco under conditions of wetland restoration - Salt Pond MetaG R2_C_D1_MG... ... | reverse complement strand
CAGTGGTGAAGGAACAAAGTTGCTGATCATTTTATCAGCTTGTATTTACTTGACCTTCAAATAGATGTATTTGCATTAAAGTATCAGTTACACGCGTCCTTCACCAATTGCCAATTGCTAAGTTTTAAAGTTAAGACATTCAGGAGCAGGGATTAACTGATCTTTATATCAAATGATAGTAATATGACGATCCAGGACAAATTTATCAGCCCTTTGATGGCCTTCGGATTTGAAAACTATTTCGCGCTGAGATGAAAGCGGCCGGCGAACCGATTGAAATGATCATTCGCTATACGGATTTGAGTGAAGAGAAAATTGAAAGACTTAATGCCGGTCGGTCATCGTACAGCATCATGCTTTCGGCGCCGGCTCGCCTTTTGTTCTCGACATAAAGGAGTCATGAAGAATACGCAAACAAATAGTTAGTGCAACTTCAGAGCCGTGAATATGTTACGCCACGTGTACGAGCAGTAAAGCAAAATACAGCCGCCGTTGCTCCATTTCCTCTTGCTCTATATGGTGGTGGAGGTAACGGGCGTAAATATCTGCTATGTTATTCTTCTTCCTCATGGTATTCTTCCGGTCGATAAGGTGGTTCTATTATTGAGTTTAAATACTTTGGAAATAATTCGTAAAGTATGACAACTCAAAAATACAACCGGATTAAGCGGGTTCTGAAACAGAAGAAAAAACTGGTAAATGGCTGGCTGACCAATTAGGTGACGATATCTCGCTGGTGCCGTAACGTTCAACAACCAAGTCTGAAAACGCTGTTTCAAATTGCTGAATTGCTGGATATAGAAGCTAGAGAATTAATTGAAGTTAGACAAGCCAGCGATAATAAATAATGTATTCTCCATATCTTTCCACCATCACCAACACCAAATGGCAATGTCCATAAACACCTCCCTCCCCTGCCTGCTCCTACTGATTTCCCTGTTCCTCTGCCGTCAGGCCGACGCCCAGGCCATGTGGCTGGTGCTGATTTTCGGTGACAAGGCCGCTTCGGAGCAGTTCCACTTCAGTATCGACGCCGGCCTCAATGTTTCCAACCTGAATGGTTTTGAGGACGGCGGGACAAAACAGGGCATCAATTACGGGGTGGGCGCCCACCTGAAGCTGAGCGACCGCTGGTCGCTGGTTTCGGAGTTCAAACCCTTCTCCACCAAGGGGGTCCGCAATGTGGAAAATCCGATCGAGCTGCCGGAGGAGGCCGTCGACAGTGAGGTGAAGAGCAAAGTCAATCTGAATTATCTTGATATCCCCGTACTGGCGCAATACTGGCTCAACGACGGCCTGTACTTTTCGACGGGTTCTCAGATCAGCTTTCTTCTTAGCGCCCGACAGCGAACCTCCATCATCCTGTCGGACGGCACGACCGTGGATGTCAGACAAGACCTGAAGGATTACTTCCGGGGCATCGACTTCATTATCCCCCTGGAGACCGGTTACAAATTCATCCTGAACGAAGAGAAGAATAAACAGCTGGACGTACGGCTGCGCTACAACTTCGGGCTCAGCGAGGTATTCGAAGCGGATACGGGGCTCTCCGCCCGCACGTCCACCTTTCAGTTGATACTGACGCTGCCGTTTTTAAAGGCGGAAGGGGAGTGAATGTTCAAGCTTTGTAAGCGCTTCGAAAAAGCCATTTTGTTGTTACACGGAAGTGCACGGAGAATTCATAAAGAATCGTACCATGTCCCAATTATTCCAATCCATTTCCTTCCGTTCCGTCTCCGCCCCTAACCGGATTGCGGTATCTCCTATGTGTCAATATTCAAGCGACGACGGTTTTTCCACCGACTGGCACCTCGTACACCTGGGTACGCGCGCTGTAGGGGGCGCCGGCATCGTTTTTACCGAAGCGGCGGCCGTTTCACCGGAAGGCCGGATTTCCTACGCCGACCTGGGTATCTGGAAAGACGAACACGTCACCGGCCTTACGCGGGTAACGGACTTCATCTGCGCGCAGGGCGCCGTTCCCGGCATACAACTGGCCCACGCCGGCCGCAAAGCCGGCACGGAAAAACCCTGGTTAGGCCGGCAGCAACTGCCCATAGGCGAACGCGGCTGGCAGGCCGTCGGCCCCAGCGCCGTGCCCTTCCGGGAAGATGATCACCCACCGAAAGCGGCGACCCAAACAGCTATCGAGAAAGTAATTCAGGATTTTCGCGAAGCGGCCCGTCGATCACTTCGGGCAGGTTTTCAGGTCGTGGAAATACACGCGGCCCACGGCTACCTCCTCCACTCTTTCCATTCACAGGCATCCAATCACCGCAAAGATGAATACGGCGGCGCTTTTGAAAACCGGATCCGGCTGACGCTCGAGGTCGTCCGGGCCGTGCGCGAGGTTTGGCCGGAGGAATTGCCACTCTTTGTTCGCATCTCCGCCGACGACTGGCTGCCCGGCCGGCCCGGCTGGACCATTGATGACTCCGTTCGGCTGGCGCAAACGCTCAATAACCTTGATGTCGACCTGATCGACGTATCTTCCGGAGGAAATCACCCCGAACAGCAAATCGAGATCGGCGCCGGCTACCAGGTACCCTTCGCGGAGCGCATCAAAAAAGAAGCCGGCATACCCACCGGCGCCGTCGGCATGATCACCACAGCGGCCCAGGCGGAGACGATCCTCCGTACCGGTCAGGCCGACCTCATCCTCATGGCGCGGGAGTTTCTGCGCAATCCGTACTTTCCTTTGCAGGCGGCGGATGAGCTGCGGGTGAAGGACTTTGCGTGGCCGAAGCAGTACGAGCGAGGGAAAAGGTGAGCGGGAAACGAGGAGACAGGATGGATACAATTTGGATATCTTGTCAACTACTCTTTCCGGAGAAAACTGATTTCGCTGGATACTATCTTCTCCGGGGATCCTCGGGTAAATATCGATGAAACGCTGCCCATCCCAGATGTGGCTGCCTAATCTGTCGTTGTCCAGAGGATTGGCCTATGCCATGGCCTTCTTTTAAGAAGGAATGGCCCAGGTATTACGTCCCTTCGTCAGCTACCATCCCAGCCTGAGCAGATTCACCGTCACCGATACCTGCACCGATATGATTTTTTCTGCCGCCCGGGACTTCGGCTGGCAGCCCAAGTCCCTGAATGAAATAATTTATTTACATAAATAATCATTGTACCCTTGGCTTCGTACCTCCAGAAACGCGCCCTCTACCCTCCCCTCATCACGCAACCGCCCGCAGATGATTTACAGCTGGTCGTCGTCATTCCCGCGCGGGAAGAAGGTTTGTTGTTGCGCAGCCTTGACAACCTGTATCACTGCGATCCCCCTGCCTGCGCCGTAGAGGTGATCGTCGTGATCAACAGTTCGGAGGAAGATGCGGAGGAAGTGAAGGCTTACAATCTGCAAACCCTGTGGGAAGCTACGCAGTGGAGCGAAAAATATAATACCGATAAGCTCCGTTTTCACCTCCTTCACTTCCCCGGCCTCCCCGCCAAACACGCCGGCGTCGGCCTGGCCCGCAAGATCGGGATGGACGAAGCCTGCCGGAGGCTGGAAGGGGCCGGCCACCCCAACGGCGTCATCGCCTGCTTCGACGCCGACAGCCGCTGCGACGCCAACTATCTGACTGCCCTGGAGGCCCACTTCCGGGAACATCCCGACACCCAGGCCTGCTCCGTATACTTTGAACATCCGCTCCAAGGCGACGATCATCCAACGGAGGTGTACCGTGCCATCGCGCAGTACGAACTGCACCTTCGCTACTTCATCGACGCTCAGCGCTACGTCGGCTTTCCCTTCGCCTACCAAACCATCGGATCGAGCATGGCGGTACGCTGCGACGCCTATCAGCAGCAGGGCGGTATGAATCGCCGGAAGGCGGGAGAGGATTTTTACTTCTTGCACAAATTCACGGCACTAGGCCACTTTTCGGAACTGAACAGCACCCGGATCATTCCCTCGCCACGCCCATCCCACCGCGTTCCCTTCGGGACGGGACGGGCAGTAAGGGAAATGCTGGAAACCGGTGGTACTTACCTGACTTACGCACCGGATAGCTTTGAAGATCTGCGGGTGTTGCCGGAAATAATTCCTGAATTGTATAAACTGAAAGATGCTGACTGGCCGGCTTTCGCCAAAAAGTTACCGGACAGCCTCCGGACATTTATGGAAATGATCGATGCAAGAAAAAGAATAGCAAATATCCGGCGTCATACGAACTCACCGGAAACCTTTGCTAAGCGGTTTTATCGTTGGTTCGATGCTTTCCAGGTAATGAAATTCATGCACTTTGCCCGGGACCGGTACTATCCGAATGTGCCGGTAGCGGGGGCGGCGAAAACGTTTACGAAACTTTTAAAGTTTCGCAAACGTATGACGGTTCTCCAGGAACGGGAAGCGGATCCCGTCAAAAATCTTTTACTTGAGTTTCGAAGGTTTGATCGGAGGAGAGGAGACGTTTACTAAACCTCGGAGGTGTGTTGATTACCCATAAGTCCGGTTTTGGCTACTTCTACGGTTCATCCGTTCGTCAGTTTTACTGTTCTGCGGTTCTGAATGTCTACAAAAAGGTAAAAAACTGTTTCAAACAGGCCGGAACCGCAGAACAGAGGAACAGAAAAACAGAAGAACAGAGGAAGTTTGTACCGGCTAAAGTTGTGGGTAATCGATACACCTCGGAGGTTTCGTAAACATTAGTGCAGCGCCGGCCGGATCTCCAGTCCATCCACCACTTCAGACTCTTTATCAATCCACCATTCCAGGCGCTCGTACACCTTGTCTTCCGGAAAGTACTGCAGCGCCATTCTGACGTAGATGTGGCCGTGTTTGGCTTCGGAGGTCCACAGCATTTTGTAGAATTTCTTCAGTTCCGGATCTTCCAGCGCCTCCTCGATGAGGCGAAAGCGCTCAGCGCCCCGCGTCTCAAAGACCGAGCCGATGAGCAGCCGGTCGAGGAAGCGCTCCTCGATGCCCGAGTGCATACGCTTGACCAGTCCTTTGATATAGGGATCTTCGTGGATGGAGTGCGCCAGCTGCACGCCGCGGCGCTGCATGAGATCGTACACCTGCTGAAAGTGCTCCAGTTCTTCGACGGCTGTATCGATGAGTTCGGGGATAATTTCCACCCGGTCCGGATATTTGGCCACCAGGCTCATGGCGGCCGCCGAGGCTTTGCGCTCGCAGTCGGCGTGGTCCTGCAGGAAAGTATCGAAGTCGTTGAGTACGGCTTCCACCCATTCTGGCTTGCTGGGGGATTTGATGTCGAGATTGAGTTTCATGAGAACAAATATAAAAAAAACGCGCCACCAACCGTACTTGACGGTTAATGACGCGTTTTTGATTTAATGATGCCGTTGCCGGACGGCATCCATCTTAGTGGAGACGGTGAGAGTCGAACTCACGTCCAGAGAAAGCACTCATTAGCCTTCTACATGCTTAGTCCTCCGTTGAGATTTTCGAGTTCAGGGAAGGTTGAAGGACGAACCTATACCTGAACCTTAGATCCGGTTTCTTTCGCTTCCGAGTCAGATCAGTCCGGGGAAGCTAGCCTACGGGTGATGGTTTGCGGCACGATGTGTAGTAGGCGTCAACCGTGCGGCAAAATGGCTTTCTAAGACCTTGTCTTAGGCAGCCATGGCATACTGTGTATTGCCATGTAAAAAGTTGTTGCAGTCAGTTTCTAACGGAGTTGAACTACGTGCTCCGGCATGCTTACTAACCAGTTTACTCTCCTGTCGATTCCAATACGTCCCCATATCTTGAATCTCAGTTAAGCTAATAACTGATTAATAATTCCTTTTCAAATTTTGCTCCGCCTCTTTTGGCAGCGCATACAAAGATATAAACGGTGTTTGACTTTCAAAAGTTCCAGGGAAGCTAATATTTTTAAACAAATTACTTCCGAGGTATCACCTGATATATCAGATTTAGAAACGAAAGGCGATGCGAAATCGTTCACACCACCTTTCTTTTTCTGTCGGCGGGGGAGCACCCCACCGGAATTTGGATATAACTGGGATTCCGAAGCTGTTTTGTGTTTATTTGTCTTTTTAGACGCAGCTATTTCGAAAAGTCACATGTTGGGAAGTCGGCCATACGGCTCTTCGCTTCGCTCCGAGAAGTCGGAAGCCTTGAACCTCGAGCTCCCACCCTACTCTACACTGAGGGCCAGGAAAATGACGGCAAGCGTCAGTCCGGCCTGCGAGAGGCGCCAGACCGGGTCTTCAACCGGCAGGCTCCGGTATACCAGCCAGTAGGCGCCCAGCAGGACGACACAGATAAAGCCTGGCCCTGCGTTTTTCCCGGTCTTCAAACCCCTCCAATGCCCCGCGCAAGCGCTGATATACGGCATACTTACGGCTATCAGGCAAATCCGGCAGTAACAGCTCCAGGGAATCGAAAAAGCTGGTCTGGGCGGAAAGGCTGAACGCAATGGGGATCAGTATCAGGCTCATCCAAATGGATCGCATCGGTTTCGGGCATATTGGTTCTACCCATAAAATACAAATTTCTGATAAAGCGCGCATGGTCATTTCCTTAGGTCCGGAATTCTGCTAATTTTGTGCCCCGAAGGCCCTGCGCCATTCGCCATGCCCTAAAACAAAACACCATGAAATTCGGCATCATCAAAGAAGGAAAAACGCCGCCCGATTCCCGGGTGCCGCTCACTCCCAAGCAGTGTGCTACGCTGCTGAAGGACTACGCAATCGACATCATCGTGCAACCGGCTCCGGGTCGCTGCTACGACGACGAAGAGTACGTGGCCGAAGGTATTCGGCTCAGCGAAGATTTATCAGACCGGGATGTATTGCTCGGCGTAAAAGAGGTGCCAAAGGAACAGTTGATTCCGGAGACAACGTACTGTTTTTTCTCACATACCATCAAAAAGCAACCCTACAACCGGGACCTGTTACGGACCGTCTTGAAAAAAGGCATCCGGCTCATCGATTACGAAGTGCTGACCGATGAGCGCGGCCGCCGCCTGATCGCCTTCGGTCGCTTCGCCGGCATGGTGGGAGCTCACAATGCCCTGTGGACCTATGCACAGCGCAGCGGCGCCTTCTCTCTCAAGCGCATGAAGGATTACCACGATTATGCCGAGGCCAGAGAAGCTTATAAAAAACTGGAACTCCCGGCCGTCAAGATCGTGCTGACGGGCACCGGCCGTGTGGGTTCCGGCGCCGCCCAGGTGCTGCGCGATATGGGCATCCGGCAGGTGCCCCCCCGGGACTTTCTGCAAAAGAAATTCAAAGAGGCGGTCTTTACCCAACTGCGCGTGCATCACTACATCGCCCGCCAGGATGATAAACCCTACGAAACCAGTGATTACTATCGTCATCCCGTCGGCTACAAAAGCGTCTTCGCGCCCTATTATCGGAATGCCGATATCATGATCAACGGCATCTACTGGGACCGCCGCGCCCCGGCCTTCTTTACCGCGGAGGAAATGAAACGAGACGACTGGAACATCAGCGTCATCGCCGATGTCACCTGCGATATCGCCCCGGAAGCTTCCATCCCCTCTACCCTACGTGCCGCCACCATCGCCGATCCCGTATTCGGATACGATCCCGAAACGGGCCGGGAAGCCTGCCCCTACCAGAAACACGTCATTGATATGATGACCATCGACAACCTGCCCAACGAACTGCCCCGCGACGCCTCACAGGCCTTCGGCGAGCAGTTTGTACAACACGTGTTACCGGAATTCTTTAAGGAAAAAAGCCGCATCCTGGAACGCGCGACGATCGCGAAGGACGGAAGGCTGGGCATGTTCTTCCAGTATCTGGAAGACTACGTTCAGGGATAGATAGGATGTTCGGTTCGCTGCCCTCACCAAAAAGAGGATGTTTGCTTCGCTTCGCTCAGCAAATAGGGGATTTTCGGTTCGCTACGCTCACCAAAGGGAGGGATGTTTGCCTCGCTTCGCTCGGCAAAAAAGGGGGGGCGCTCCGCGAAAGGCGCGTTTATCCTCAGCATCTTTCCAAACATCCAGTTTTCTAAATGCTCTAATTTTGAGGACCCTTCTACGTCCCATTGGTAATTACATTTTCCACAAAGTTCTGATCAAAATATCACGTTGGGACAAAATGGGACATTATCAAAGCGGGAAACACTGCTTATCATTTCTCCACTCCAGTTTTTCTGGAGTACAATAACTATTCCGAAGACTCTAAGGTGGTGAATCGAAGAGATAATACCGTATAAGAAATTACAGCTCAGCACTCTTATCTATACGAAGCAACTCTTCGCGAAGCGAACATCCCCCCTCGACGAGCACAGCGAGACAAAAACCTCACTCTCACCCCTCCCCCTCCAAATACTCAACCACATTTCGCTCCACCCTTTCCAATATCCGCTCCGTATCGGCTTTGACGAATTCCCGCCCGGTGATGCGTTCGAACAGTTCGATGTAGCGGTCAGAGACCTCCCATACGAAATCGCCGGGCATGACCGGCATTTGCTGGCCTTCTTTGCCCTGAAAGCCGTTGACCATTAGCCATTCGCGGACGAATTCCTTGGAAAGCTGCTTTTGGCGAATGCCTTCTTTTTGCCTTTCTTCGTATCCTTCGAGGTAGTAGTAGCGGGAACTGTCGGGGGTATGAATCTCATCGATGACATAGATTTCGCCATCTTTCTTCCCAAACTCGTATTTGGTGTCCACCAGAATCAGCCCCTGTTCGCGAGCCATTTCGGAACCGCGCTGGAACAGCGCCCTGGTATAAGCCTCCAGCTTTTCGTAATCGGCGGCGCTGACCAGGCCGCGTTCGATAATCTCTTCTTTGGAAATATCCTCGTCATGCCCTTCCTCGGCTTTGGTCGCCGGAGTGATGATCGGCTCCGGGAAAGCATCGCTCTCCCGCATACCTTCCGGCATAGGCGCCCCGGACACCTGCCGCCTGCCCGCCCGGTACTCGCGCCCGGCGTGGCCAGCCAGGTAACCCCGGATGACCATCTCTATCTTGAAGGGCGTACAGGCTTGTCCTACGCTAACATTGGGATCGGGCGTGGCTTCCAACCAGTTGGGCGCAATGTCATGAGTTGCTTCCAGGAAATACGCCGCTATCTGATTCAACACCTGCCCCTTAAAGGGAATGGGGCGTGGCAATACATGATCGAAGGCGGAGATGCGGTCCGAAGCAATCATCACCAGGCGATCGCCGATGGTGTATACGTCGCGGACCTTACCGCGATAGAAATGGGTCTGGCCGGGAAAGTGAAAGTTGGTTTCGAGGATGGCCTGCTGTTCGATACTGGGCATAGGTGGATGCTTTTTCCGGCAAAAGTAGGAAAAGTTTGGAAGTTTAGTCGCCACTCCTTCCTACGGACCGAATGGTCGGAGTGGCTGGTTTAGAAGTTTAGCAGGCCTGAAACCGGGAATTTCATTTTCAAACCTGCTAAACTTCTAAACTCCATTGGATCAGGGATACACCGCCAGCGTTCCCCGCATCCTCAGGTAATGCCCCGGGAAAGTACACACGTACTGATAGGCCCCCGGTTTTTCCGGGGCCCGGAAATAGATCGTCTCCCGGGCGCCGGGGCTCAGCAGCTGAGTGAAGTGCAGCACGTTTTCAGTGTTGGGGACATAGTCGAGGCGCTCCCCCTGCAGATCGAGGTCCAGGGCCTGCTTTCCGACAGCGTCAGCTTTACCCGGTGCGGTGATAACGATGTTGTGCGGCATGTCGTCGTTGTTGTAAAAGGTCAGCTTGACCGTACTGCCGGCTTTGACCGACAAGCTCTTTTTATCGTACTTCAGTCCGGGAATAGTGGAGATCATCAGACTAAAACCGGGATTCCTCCAATCCGCCGGTTTCTGGGTAACGCGCTTGGCAGCCCGATTGCGCGGCGTACGGACATTTTCGTTAGCCACTGTCGCGGGTTTCTTGGCGGGAGGATCTGCTTTTTTTACTTCTTCCTCCACTTGTTGTATCGTCTCTTCCCTGGTCTGAGCAGCCGGTCCTTCCGCCTCCTTTATTGCAGCACCGTCTTCACTGTGCTGATGGCCATTGGTGCCGGCGACGCTACGGATTTTGTCCAGCGCGGATTCCGGCAGGGCCAGCGGTTCTCCATCAGGGATGGCGTTGAGCGTATAGTGGCTTCGGAACTAAGTAATTGGGTATATAGACGAAGTTATTTTTCGGCTGAGCAAGGCGAAGGTTCGGGATCGTGGCCTTAGCCACGAAGCCCGGTTCTTTAACGCAGCTCAGCCGGAAAATAACGAGTATAGATGCCCCTAATTATTTAGTGCCGAAGCCAATAGTAAGCTGTATTGTGTAAGAGGGGCATGTTCCCGTTATAGGATTCTACACCCGGGGCTTTAATTTCGTGAATGTATCTGGTGCGCAGGCTGTCCACCACCAGGCAGGCATTCTCCGTCTTGTTGCCATACCTGTCGAAACGAGGCGCCTGAAAAGAGACAAACAGCTTTTGCCACAGCCCCGGCGCCCGCGAAGCATTGAGGCGCGGTGCGTAACCCTGATAACCTTTTTGACCTTCAGGACGGGATTCGTCCCAGCGCTGGTAGATGCCGCCGCAATCGCCGTAAGATACCGATTGTTTGCCCCAGCTATCCAATAAGCTAAGGAGAAACAGTAATAGTCTTGGAAGATTTACAGGCGTCCCTAAAAGCGCCTGTGGTTTTATAGTTCTTCAATCCGGGCTAGGATACCATCAGCATTGAATCCTCCCTGCCTTCCAGGGTGGAGGAGCCCATGAGGAAGGTATCTACTGCTTTTGCTGCTTCGCGCCCCTCGGAGATAGCCCAGACCACCAGGGACTGCCCCCGGCGCATATCGCCGGCTACGAAGATCTTTTCCAGGCTTGTCTGGTATCCCTCGTCCCTGACGTTGCCTCGCTCCGTCAGTTCAAGGCCGTACTGTTCCAGCATGCCTTCACGCTGCGGGTGCAGGAAACCGGCGGCGATGAGGGCCAGCTCGCAGGGAATTTCCTGTTCGGAACCGGGGACCTCCTGAAAGCTGTAGCGTCCGGTTTCTTCGTCCATGCTCCACTCTACTTTGACAATTTGCAGGGCGCGCAGGTGTCCTTTTTTGTCGCCGAGGAAAGCCTTGGTATTGATGGCCCATTCCCGCTCGCAGCCCTCTTCGTGCGAAGAGCTGGTGCGCAGAATCATGGGCCAGTTGGGCCAGGTGGCGACATCCCTTTCTTTCGGCGGCATCGGCATAATTTCGAGTTGGGTAACCGATTGGGCGCCGTGGCGGTTGGAGGTGCCCACACAGTCGGCCCCGGTATCGCCGCCACCGATGACGACAACGTTTTTCCCGCTCGCCATAACACTCATCGCCTCGTCTACCGGCTTACCGGATACGCGGCGATTGTTCTGCTCCAGGAAGTCCATTGCAAAATGCACCCCTTCCAGGTCCCGGCCGGGAATTTTCAGGTCGCGTGGGATCGTTGATCCGCCACAGAGGACGACGGCATCGTTTTGCTCCAACAAGACTTGAGGGTCTACATTCCCCCCCACATCGGCATTGGTTTTAAATTGGATACCTTCCGCTTCCATGAGTTGCACACGTCGCTGAATAATCCTTTTTTCCAGCTTGAAGTCGGGAATCCCGTAGCGCAACAGGCCACCGATTTCATCGTTACGCTCATAAACAGTCACGCTATGGCCCGCCTTGTTGAGTTGTGCGGCGGCCGCCAGGCCGGCCGGTCCGCTGCCCACTACCGCTACTTGCTTGCCCGTTCGTGTAGAGGGAGGCTGCGGTCGCAGGTAGCCCTCTTCAAAAGCTACTTCCGCGATTGTTTTCTCGATGTGCTCGATGGCTACCGGTGGCTGGTTGATCCCCAATACGCAGGCCGACTCACAGGGGGCCGGACAGATCCGGCCGGTAAATTCCGGAAAGTTATTTGTATCGCTCAGTATCTCAAAGGCCAGCTTCCAGTCTTCCTCGTAAACGGCCTCGTTAAACTCCGGAATGATATTCCCCAGCGGACAGCCGTTGTGGCAAAAGGGAACTCCGCAGTCCATACAACGGGCAGCCTGCTCCTTCGTCTTTTCTCTGGGAAAGGTATCGTAAATCTCTTTATAATCTTTTACGCGCTCTTTCGGCTTTCTCGCCTTCGGCAGTTCGCGCGTGTATTTCATAAATCCCTTTGGATCAGCCATTGTATGTTCGATTCTGTTTTTTAATTTAATTTTCCGATTCCGGCAGAAAAGAAGCGCTTATCCATCTTTACGATTTGGAAATGTGTAAAGTGGAGCTTCGCGCTTCTGTCTGGTCACGGCATCAGGCACTTGCTGCTGCGATCTTCACGTCCATCACCGGTTTCATCTTGCGCTTTTGCAGGACGGCCTTATAGTCACGCGGCATCACTTTCGTGAAATGCATCTTGTGCTTATCCCAGTCCTGAAGAATTTCCAGGGCGCGGGAGGAACTGGTGTAGCTAAAGTGATTGCGGATCATGGTCCGGAGCATATTCCAGTCTTCTTCCTCCATAGGGTCCAGGTCGACCATTCCGGTATTGACGTGGCGTTGAAAGGCACCTTCCGGGTTGTAGACGTAGGCGATGCCCCCGCTCATTCCCGCGGCGAAGTTTTTCCCGGTTTCGCCCAGCACGATGACGATGCCGCCGGTCATGTATTCACAACCGTGATCGCCGATGCCTTCCACGACCGTTTTGGCGCCGGAATTGCGCACGGCGAACCGTTCACCGGCCATGCCTCTGATATAGGCTTCGCCGGAGGTAGCGCCGTAGAAGGCGACATTGCCGATGATGATATTTTCACTGGCTTCGAATTTCGCTTCCCGGTCGGGGACGACGATGAGGCGCCCGCCGCTAAGTCCTTTGCCGAAGTAATCGTTGGATTCCCCTTCCAGGGTGAATTCCAGACCGGGAGCGGCAAAGGCGCCGAAGCTCTGCCCGGCGGAGCCGCGGAAGCGGAATTGTATGGTCGCGTCCGGTAGCCCTTCGCCCCCATATTGCTTGGATACTTCGTTGGAGAGCATGGCTCCCACTGCCCGGTCGGTATTGCGAATGGGGAAGCTCGACTCCACACGTTTCTTTTCATTCAGTGCAAAACGAGCATATTCGATCAACTTCCGGTCGAGCACCTGATCGATCCCGTGATCCTGTTCTACCTTTTTATACTGAGCGATACTGTCATCAGCCGGCTCTTTATACAGGATAGGACTGAGATCGAGTTTGCGATATTTCCAGTATTGGATATCTTTTTTCAATTTCAGCATTTCCACTTTTCCCACCATCTCGTTGACGGTTCGGAAGCCCAGGGCAGCCATGATTTCGCGCAGGTCCTGAGCCAGAAAGGTAAAGAAGTTAATGACGTGTTGGGGATCACCGGTAAAACGCTTACGCAGTTCGGGGTCTTGGGTGGCGATGCCTACCGGGCAGGTATTCATGTGGCATTTACGCATCATGATACAGCCCTCGACCACCAGCGCAGCGGTAGCGACGCCCCATTCTTCTGCCCCCAGCAGAGTGGCGATAGCCAGGTCGCGTCCGGTGCGAATTTGTCCGTCGGTCTGCAGCGTTACCCTGCCGCGCAACTTGTTCTTCACCAATGTCTGTTGGGTTTCCGCTAATCCCAGCTCCCAGGGCAGGCCGGCATGGCGAATCGAGGTGATGGGGCTGGCGCCGGTCCCGCCGTCATGTCCGGAGATAAGAATAGCGTCGGCATGAGCCTTGGCCACGCCGGAAGCAATGATGCCGACGCCGGCTTTAGAAACCAGTTTGACATTAATACGCGCCTCGCGGTTCGCGTTTTTCAAATCGAAAATGAGCTGGGCCAGGTCCTCGATGGAGTAGATATCGTGATGCGGCGGCGGAGAGATCAATCCTACGCCGGGTGTAGAGTGGCGCACGCGACCTATCCAGTCATCTACCTTATGACCGGGCAGTTGCCCGCCCTCACCGGGTTTGGCGCCCTGCGCCATCTTGATCTGCAACTCGTCGGCGTTGGTCAGGTAGTGGCTGGTCACGCCAAAGCGTCCTGAGGCGATCTGCTTGGTCGCTGAGCGCTCCCAGTCGCCATTGGGTTTTTGCTCGAAGCGAACTTCATCTTCTCCGCCCTCACCCGAATTACTACGGCCGCCGATCCGGTTCATGGCGATGGCCAGCGTTGAGTGAGCTTCGTGGGAAATAGAGCCGAAAGACATAGCGCCGGTTGCGAAGCGGCGGAGGATGTTTTCCACCGGTTCCACTTCTTCAATAGGGATGGGTTGGCCTTTACGGAAAGTGAGCAGCCCGCGCAGGGTCAGCGCCTGCTCATTCTGATCATTGATGAGCTTGGCGTATTTTTGGTAGGCCTTATAATCGTTTTTCCGGGTGGAGTACTGCAGCAGATGAATCGACTGCGGGTTGAAGAGATGCGCCTCTCCGCGCCGCTTCCATTGATAGACACCGCCCGCTTCAAGTTGTAAATTGGGGAGGGACTTTTTGGGGAAAGCCAAACGGTGACGGGTTCTGATGTCCCGGGCAATGCCGTCGAAGCCAATGCCCTGAATACGGGAAACCGTTCCCTTGAAGCAGCGATCGACCACCTCCCGGCTAAGTC
>Ga0209938_1001064_pt1 | contig 14493 bp, 14 predicted proteins | sample SalPonR2_C_D1_MG_FD_185708 | JGI IMG/M metagenome (GOLD analysis project Ga0209938, IMG submission 185708) | Salt pond soil microbial communities from South San Francisco under conditions of wetland restoration - Salt Pond MetaG R2_C_D1_MG... ... | reverse complement strand
CGGGCCGGTTCGCGAGCGAGCTCCCTCCCACAGTCGAACCCATTGCCGGCGCTGGATCGAAAGCCTGTTGGAGGCCGCTTGCGGGCGAAGGGTGGCCTGACCGGTTCGCGAGCGAGCTCCCTCCAACAGCCGAATGGAACGCCGGCGCCGAATCGAAGTCCCGTGGGAGGGCGGCTGTGCCGGGCGAAGGGGTGCCGGTTCAGGGCCGGTGCGGCCGCCCCAGGTAGTCGGTGCTCTGCATCTCGATCAGGCGCGAGCGGGTGCGCTCGAACGGCGCGGCCAGGCGGCGGCCGGTGTAGAGGTCTTCGATCGGCACGTCGCTGGAGGCGATCAGCTTGACGTTGCGGTCGTAGCAAGCGTCGATCAGGTGGATGAAGCGCCGCGCGGCGTTGTCGTCGTCTGCATCGAGCTGCGGAACATTGCCGACGAGCAGCGTCGAGAAGCGGTAGGTCAGCTCCAGGTAGTCGCCCGAAGAGCGCGCGCTGCGGCACAGTTCGTCGAATTCGAACCAGACCAGCGAACCGGCCCGGGCGCGGGCTTCGATCGGCCGGCCCCGGACGGTCAGCTCGACGTGCCGCTCGGTCTCGGCATCGGGCGCAAGCGCTCGGAATTCCTCGGCCAGCCGGTGGTCGGTGTCGGCGCCGGCCGGCACTCGCCAGGTCGGTTGGCGGGTCAGTTCGCGCAGCCGGAAATCCTCGGCGGCGTCGAGTTCGAACACCTCGCAGTGCGCCTTGATGTTCTCGATCGCCGGCTCGAAGCGCTGGCGCTGCAGGCCGCCGGCATACAGGTCGTCGGGTGCGGTATTGCTGGTCGCGACCAGCGTGATCCCGAGTTCGAACCACTGGCCGGTCAGCTCGCCGAGCAGCATCGCATCGGCGATGTCCTCGACATGGAACTCGTCGAAGCAGACCACGCGCGTGCGGCTGCGCAGCTCGCGGGCGATCGCGTCGAGCGGACGCTGCCGCTGGCCCAGGCCCTTCAGTCGGGCGTGCACGTCGTCCATGAATCGATGAAAATGCGCGCGCTCGACCGGTTCGCCGGCTTCGCGCAGCGAGTGGACGAGCAGGTCCATCAGCAGGGTCTTGCCGCGGCCGACCTGGCCGTGGATGTAGAGCCCCGGCACCGCGGCGGGCGTGCGGAACCAGCGGGGGCGCGCGGCGAGGAGCGCCTCGAAACAGCGCTGAAGCCGGTCGGCCAGCGCCCGCTGCGCGGGGTCGGGATCGAGCCGGCCGGCGTCGACCAGCGCGGCATGACGCGGCGCGGGACCCAGGGACGCGGAGCGTTCGGTCACCGGCGCGGCTCAGGGCAGGTGGCTGGCCACCGCGTTGCGGATCAGGCCGCGCAGGTCCATCAGGCGACGGTGGAAGAAATGGCCGCTGCCCTCCATGACGACAAGCTGAGGCGGCGTGTCCAGGCCCTCGGCCCATTGGATGACAGCGCTCGGCGACACGACCTCGTCCTCGTCGCCCTGGACCACCAGCCATGGGCAGTTCGGCGGCACCAGGTCGGCGAAGCCGTAGCGTTCGACCGGCGGTGCGATCGAGATCAGCATCCGGACCGGCAGGTCCTGGGCGGCCTTCAGCGCGATCCAGGAGCCGAACGAGAAGCCGGCCAGCCACAGGTCCGTATCCGGCCGGGTCCGGCGGGCCCAGTCGACCACGGCGCGCAGGTCGGACAGTTCGCCTTCACCGTCACCGAATTCGCCGTCCGATTCGCCGACGCCGCGGAAATTGAATCGCACCGTGGCCAGCCCGGACTCGCGCAGGCTGCGTTCCATGATCGTCACGACCTTGTTGCGCAGTGTGCCGCCGTGCTGCGGGTGCGGGTGGCAGAGCACCGCGGTGGCCGGTCGCGCCGCGTCGGGTTCGGGCACGTCGGCGATGCATTCGATCCGACCGGCCGGACCGGTCAGGAAGAACTCGGTCTGTTCGTTCGGGAACGCTTCGGGATCGATGGGCCGGGCTTCGGACATGATGATGGGTGCATGCGCAATGGAAACGGGGTTCGGGCTCGCCCGGCGACCGCCGGGCCGTCGGGCTGCTGCACGCCGGGCGCGCACGCCGCGGCGGGTCTGCATAATAACCGAACCGACCCCGCGAACGCTCTCGCGGCGGCCAACCGCTGTTTCTGCCCTGCGCGAGGCGACGATGAACCATCTGGCCCACCTGGTGCTGGCCGGCGAGCTTCCAGACGACCGCCTCGGCGCGCTGCTCGGGGATCACCTGAAGGGCCGCACGGTGCTGGAAACGCTGCGGCCCGGGCTGGCCCGTGGCGTCCGGCTGCACCGGCGCATCGACACCTGGTCCGATGCCGATCCGGCTGTCCGCGGCCTGCTGGCGCGCTTCGAGCCGCCCTGGCGGCGCTACGGCGGCATCGTCCTCGACGTCCTGTTCGACCGCGAGCTGTCGCGCCGTTGGGACGACTTCGTCGGCCCTTCGAGAGCGGCCTTCGGCCGCGATGTCGACCGGCTGCTGGCCGCGCATCGGCACGAATTTCCGCCGCGCCTGGTGCGTTTCTCGATCTGGGCCGAGGCCGTCGGACTCTGGCATCGGCTGGACGATCGCGCGCTGCTGGCCGAGGTCTTCGCCCGTATCGCCGACCGCCACGGCCGGCGCGAGCCGCTGGCCCGCGGCCTGGAACTGCTCGATCGATTCGAGCCGGAGATCGGCGAGGCGTTCGAGGCCCTGTTTCCGCGGCTGCAGGCGCAGGCCCGGGCGTTCCTGGCCACCGCCGGCTGAGGGCGCGACCCGCGGTCGGGCCGCGGGTTCAGGGTTACCGGGTGATCAGTCGATCTCGGCGAGCATGTACTCGACCGAGGCGCGGACCTGTTCGTCGCTGAGGTCCATCCGGCCGCCCTTGGCCGGCATCGTGCCGATGCCGTTGATGGCGTGGTCGACCAGCGTGTCCTCGCCCTGCGGCAGGCGATCGGTCCAGTCGGCGGCGACCAGCATCGGCGCGCCGGCCGCGCCAGTAGTGTGGCAGGCCGCGCAGACGTTGTCGTAGATCATTTCGCCGTCCATGCTGCCCTCGAAGGCGATCTGCGGCGCCGAGTCGACCTGCGCCGCCTCGGCCGCGGCCATCGCCGCGGCGCGGCCGGTCTCGCCGGCGTAGACGCCCGCCACCGGCGCGATGCGCTGCTGGATCTGCTCGACACGCGCCGGATTCTCGTGCTGGGCGATCTGCCGGTGGAACTGCAGGGCCACGAAGATGATGATCACGGCGAAGACCGCCAGGGCCACGATGACCAGGCTGAACCGCTGGAGGAAGATCCGATCGTCCTGTTCGCTCACGCGCTAACCTCTTGCTCGATGTCGTCGGGTGCGCGGCGTCGACCCGGTTCGGGCGGACCCGCGCAAAGCGCGCAATTATAGCGGATGGCGCCGGCTCGGCGCCGATCGTGCACTCACGTCGTGCAAGCCGGGGAAACGACCGCTCGATCCGCCGAATCGACCGCTCGTCGGGAACGGCTGGCGCCGGGCGAGCCGATGTGCATGATAGCTCGTGGGATCAAACGTGGACGTCCGTGCCATGACGAATCAGCGTGGATTCACGCTCATGGAGCTGCTTCTCGCGATCGCCGTGCTGGCCATCGTGACCACGGCGGCGTTGCCGTCGTTCAATCAGTTCATCCAGACCAACCGGCTGTCCGGCCAGTCCAATGAGCTCGTGACGGCGATGCAGTTCGCACGTTCCGAAGCGCTGAAACGGGGTGAAGTCGTTCGCGTCTGCGCCAGCAGCGATGGTTCGGCCTGCGGTGGCAACTGGAACCAGGGGCTCATCGCGCTGGTCGACCCGGCCGACACGGCGGAAGTGGTCCGGGTCTGGGGCGCGCCGGGGGATCAGATCGAGTTCACGCCGAACGGCGGGTCCATCGATTTTCTCGGCAACGGGTTCGCTGCTGCGGCGTTGGACCTGGTTCTGCGGAGTGAATACTGCCCGACCGACACCGAGAATGCACGACGCGTCACCGTCGAACGGACAGGCCGCGTCGCCAGTCAGCGAGAGGAGTGCTGATCGTGAAGAAGACTCGTTCCTGCTGTGCAGATTTCGTTCGACTGCGGTCGAACAGGCAGTCCGGGGTGACGCTGATCGAGGTCCTGATCACGCTCCTCGTGCTGTCGGTTGGCCTACTGGGCCTTGCGGCGCTCCAAGGCTTCTCGCTGCAGGCTGGCCAGGTCTCGTATTTGCGCACTCAGGCGACCAACCTGGCATATGAGGTTGCCGACCACGCGCGGGCTCACCGGGCCGAGGTGGCCGGATGCAACCCCGGTTCGTCATTCACTTCCGGGCTGGCGCGCATCGAGACACGAGCGGCTCAGGTGCTGCCGCAAGGCGACCTGGAGACCACGATCGATATCCAGGGCGCGTGCAACAACAACCTCGGCATCGAGTTCTCGGTCACCGTGTCCTGGCTGGACGATCGTGAGGCCGGTGAAGAGGCCGAATTCGCCATTACTACCCAGATCTGAGAAGTTTTCCGATGATGAATCGATTCAACCGCCGGTACCGAACGTTCGCTGCTCCGACTCGCGTACGCGGGCTCAGCCTCGTCGAACTGATGATCGCGTTGCTTCTCGGTCTGCTGGTCACGGCCGGCCTGCTGCAGTTGTTCAACAGTTCGCGGGTCACGTTCCAGACCAGCGACGGGATGGCCCGTGTGCAGGAAAGCGGTCGATTCGCGGCCGAGCTGATCAAGCGCGAGTTCCGGCAGGCCGGGACCCACGGCTTCTGTGCCGCGCGCATCGAGATCACGAACCATGAGCCGGCCGGCTGCCTGGCCATCGGCGACAACTTCTTCCCGGATGACTGGTCGTTGACGGGCTGGGAATTCGGTGGCACCGGCATCAACGACGATTACACCCTCGAGGACGACCTTGACCCGGGTGGAGCGAGCTCCGGCGATTGGGACTCGACGGCGCCGTCGGGCAACCTGCCGGGCGTGCTGACCGGCCTGGCCGCGCCGGGCAGCGACGTCCTGCTGGTCCGGCGGCTCGAAGTGCTGTCCGGCATCACGGCCGATGGAATCCAGGACCCGTCGACCAACACGCTGAACCTCAACGATAGCCATGGCCTGCCCGACGACGCAATGGTTCTGGTGACCAACTGTGCCAGTGGTGTCGACCTGTTCCAGAATTCCGGCGACAGCGATAGCTTCTCGAAGTCGGCGCTTGTCGATTGGTCGACCGCCTACGACGAGAGCATGCAGGCATTCCACGTCCAGGCCGTGGCGTACTACGTGGGCGTCAACGCAAACGGCGAACCCGGGCTGTTCCGTCGGGTGCTGGGCTGCGGCGGAGCTGAAGATGCCGAGGAACTGGTCCAGGGCGTCGAGTCCCTGCAGATTCTCTATGGGTACAGCGACTCGGCGGCCGCCGGTGGTGACGGCCAGAGCGTCGACCGCTGGCTGCGGGCCGACCAGGTGCCCACCGACGGTTGGCCGCAGGTCGTGGCCCTGCAGCTCGGAATGAGCATCCGCTCGGTGGCTGTCGCCGACGGCGACCCGTCCGTGCAGACCTTCCAGCTCTCGAACATGAACCTCGAGACGCCCGGCGACGGCCTGATGCGCCATCCCTTTTCCACGACGATCGCCCTGCGCAATCGTCTGATCGTGCTCTGACGAGGTGCCTGACATGCATGGACTTCGAACCGGTAGTCCGCGTCGCCAGCGAGGTGCCGCGCTGTTCATCAGCCTGATGTTCCTGATCATCCTGACGGTGATCGGCCTGAGCGCCGCCAACGTGGGCGTGTTGCAGGAGCGGATGGCCAGCAACGTGCGCGAATCAAACGAGGCGTTCCAGGTGGCCGAGGCCACGCTGCGGTCGATCGAACGCGAACTCGGCCGCATCGTCAGCGGCGCGACCGGCGGCGACCTCGTCGTCGAAATCTGGGAAGACGCCCGCGACACGCTCGACATCGGACGGCATTCCTGCACCCTGACCAAGCAGGCAGGCGGCGAGCCGATCCTGGCGATCGAGGACGAGGACTGGATCGAGATCGACGTCGTGGGCGGCTACGACTCCTGGTATTACATCGCCGCGCTCACCGACGCCGGCGAATCCGGGGTGATCTTCGGTTCGGCCTGCCGCCCTATGAACGAACTGAACGACACGGCGATCGAGGAGTACTACGTGATCACCGCGCGCGCCCGCGCCCGCGGCGCGGCCGAACGGAGTCCGGCCGAGGCCATCGTCCAGAGCATCTACTTCTATCCGGAATGACGCTGCAGCGGCAGCACGGAGCTAGACCCATGAAACGCCTAACTCAGAACATGTTCACCGCGGTCGCGGTTGCCGTTCTCGGCTTCGGTGCCGGCGCGCCCGCGCACGCCGACGACCTGGACATCGCACAGAGCCCGCTGTTCGTCGCCACGAACGTCGAGCCGAACGTGATGTTCACGCTCGATGACTCCGGATCGATGCAGTGGGAATATATGCCGGACGGCCCCGAGTTCCAGTTCACGATCTTCATGTTTCCGCGACCGAATGGCCTGTACGGGGGTGCCAACTACGCCAACCAGGTGCCGTCGTTCCGCGACAACAGCCTGCACCACTACTTCGGTCGCTCGGCCGCGAACAATGGGGTGTTCTACAACCCGGACATCACGTATCGCCCGTGGTCGCGTCCAGATGGCACCGACCTGCCGGACGCGGATCCGGAGAATGCCCTTTACAACACCGATCTACCCGGTCTGGGCGGCCTGGATCTGACCACGGAACAAACCGCCAGCGCGACCTGGTTTCGCGGCAACGCCTTCAACGAAGGAATCTGTGATCCGTGTGGCGGAAACCGTGATTTCACGCCGATCACGTACTTCAACTATCTCGGCGGGCCTCGGACACTCCGGTCCAGCTACCAACTGGTCGAAATCGATGTCGATACGACGCCGGCCGGCGCAACCTTCACCAGCCCGGGCGGCGTGACTCGGACCCGCGACGAGGAAATACAGAACTTCGCCAACTGGTTCCAGTACCACCGCTCCCGCGTGTTGACCTCGCGCGGTGCGATCGGTAATGCCTTCACCCAGCTGCCGGACCAGGCGCGTGTCGGCTTCGCGGCGATCAACCAAGGGACGACCGAAATCGACGGGGTCAACACCCGCGCGGTCCTTCGCCCGGTCCGCCCGTTCAGCATCGCCGGTCGTGAAGCGTTCTACAACGAGCTGTACGGTCGCGTGATCAACAACTTCGGCACGCCGTTGCGTCGTGCGGCCGATTCGGTCGGCGAATACTTCGAGCGGGCCGACGCGCGCGGTCCGTGGTCGACCACGCCGGGTTCGACCGGCGGCGAGGACCTGGCCTGCCGTCAGAGTTTCCACATCATGATGTCCGACGGCTTCTGGAACGGCCCGAACCCGGGTGTGGGTGACGCCGACGGCACGCCCGGCGCGACGATTACCGGGCCGGATACGGGCGCCGGCCCGCAGTCCTACCAGTACCTTCCGGTCCCCCCCTTCGCGGACACCACCGAACTCGATACGTTGGCCGACGTGGCGATGCATTACTGGAAACGGGACCTGCGGCCCGACGTGGCGAACCGGGTGTCCACCACGCCGGAAGACCCGGCCTTCTGGCAGCACCTGGCCAGCTTCGGGATCGGGCTGGGCGTCGAGGGCAACGTCAACCCCGATGACGCCTTCGCGGCGATCGATACCGCAACCCCGATCAACTGGGGCGACCCGTACGCCAGTAACCCGGCCAAGATCGACGATCTTCTGCATTTCGGGCTTAACGGAAGGGGCGGCTTCTTCTCCGCCAGCGATCCGCAGACCTTCGCCGACCAGCTCGGCGCTATCCTGACCGAGATCGTCGCACGGACCTCGGCCACGACCGGCCTGTCGGTGTCCTCGACCCGATTGACCGAAGGCTCGATCATCTACTCCGCCGAGTTCGACAGCGAGGACTGGAGCGGCAACGTCAAGGCCATCGATGTCTTCGAAGGCACGACCGAGTGGGAAGCCGGTCCGCAGCTGGATGCCCGGACCTGGAGCGATCGCACCATGTTCACCTCGAAGTCCGGCGGTGCGTCCGGCAACGTCGCGTTCGATTTCTCATCGCTCCAGGACGAAGGTCTGGCCGGTCTGGTCCATCCGGACGACGGGATGGCGGAAGCTATCATCGATTATGTCCATGGATACCGGGGAGACGAAGAGGACGGGGGCAGCGGGTTCCTTCGGGCGCGCAACACGGTCCTTGCCGATATCGTCAACTCCCGGCCGGTCTTCATGGGCGAAGGCAACGAAGGGTGGGCCCGCCTCGGGGGTACGGCGGGAAGCGCCTATCCGGGCTTCGTCGACGACAAGGTCGATGAAACCCCGGTCGTCTTCGTCGGCGGCAACGGCGGTATGCTGCATGCGTTCGATGCCAGTGAAGGTTCCGGCGGCAAGGAGCTGTTCGGTTTCGTGCCGCGAGCGGTGCTCGACAAGCTCGGCGATCTGGCCGATCCGAGCTATGGTCACCAGTTCTTCGTCGACGGTCAGATGGTCGTTCGGGATGCCTTCGACGGTAGCTGGAAACGTGTCCTGGTCGGCGGGCTGGGCGCCGGCGGGCGCGGCATCTATGCCCTCGACGTCACCGATCCGTCTTCGCCGGAGGTGCTGTGGGAAATCACCGGCGACGACGAACCGGACCTGGGCTTCACCTTCGGCGATCCGGTGATCACCCGAATCGGCAACGAAACCAGCGCCGATTGGGTTGCGATCTTCGGCAACGGATACAACAGCGACGACAACACCGCATCGCTGTTCGTGGTCGATCTGTTCGACGGCACGATCCGCGACGAGATCGAGCTCGAAAGCGCCAGCGGCGACAACGGGCTCTCGGGTGTGGCCCCGCTGCTCGACCCGGAGACGCGTCTCGTGACCAGCCGGATCTATGCCGGCGACCTGAACGGCACGGTCTGGCGGGTCGACTTCGACGGCTCGGGATCGCCGTCGGTCAAGTACCCGAACGGCCTGTTCACCGACCCGGACGGTCGCCCGATCACGTCCACGCCGGGCCTGGCCGCGAGCCCGGCCGGCGGCCTGTTCGTCTACGTCGGCACCGGCAAGCTGATCGAGCCGGCCGACCGCCTGGTCGGCGGCACGGCGGTCGAGCGGTTCTATGCGCTCCGAGACCAGAACACCGCGCTCGGCACCTCGCCGGCCTTCGGAACCCCGACGCTGACCGAGTCCGGCGGCGAGCGGGTCCTGACCGGCGACATCGGCGAGGACGGCTGGGTTCTCGACCTCACGCCTTCCGGATCGCCGACCGGAGAACGCGTCCTGTCCAGGGCGCGGATCATCTTCGGACAGGTCATTTTCTCGACCTTCGAGCCGGAGGACGATCCGTGCGCGCCGGGCGGCGTTCAGCGGCTTTACGTGGTCGATGCACTCAGCGGTGCCGGCGCACTCGACAACGTCTGCCCGAACTGCGGCGTCGTCGAGGTCGGTATCGGTGCGCCGATCGATCCGCCGATCATCATCAAGCCGCCGTCGCTGGTCGGCGATGATGACGACCCCGACGATCCGTTCGATCCGGGTGGCGGCATGCCCGACCCGGATACGGTGGGTTCGAGCGACGGTTGGTGTTCTGAATTCGGTACGCTGAATCCGGCCACCGGTGAACCGCTGCTGATCGGTACCATCTGTGACGGTCGCCAGGTCTGGCGGCAGGCACGTTGAAGGAGGCTATGACCATGCGTATGACCATGCTGAAGAAGGCGGCAGGATTCGCCCTGGTGCTGGTGGCGTTCGTCGCAATGCCACTTCAGGCGCAGGAGGCGGCCCTCGATGACGACTACGATCTCGCGGTCGGCATCCCGCAGCCGAAGTGGGTCGGCGAGGTGAATGAAGCGGAGGGACTGGTGGAACTCGATGGCCAGATGTATCGACTGGCCCGAGGCAAGGCGCTCGCAAAAGTCGCCGATCAGGGAAAACGATTGTCCCTTGCCGATCTCGAGCCCGGCATGCAGGTGCTGGCTGCCACGGATGGAACCCAGGCCGAGCGCGGTCGGGTGCCCTTCGTTCTCGCCATCTGGCAGATCGACTAGGGAATCGACATGCTGACATCGATAAAGCGAAATCGCGGCTTCACTCTGATCGAGCTGATGATCGCCGTGGCGATCCTGGCCATCGTGATGGGGATCGCGATCCCGAGCTACACCCAGTACGTGATCAACTCGGGCCGCGCCGACGGCAAGGCCGAACTGTTCCGGGTCGCCCAGGTGCTGGAGCGCTGTTACACGCGCTACAACAGCTACGTCGCCGATGAATGCGCACTGAGCGACGGCGATACCACGGACTCGGAGAAGGGCAAGTACCAAGTCACGATCGAAGCGACTGCCGCGACGTTCACGCTGACCGCAGCCCCGCAGGGCGGTCAGGCTCAGGACGATGAGTGCAAGTCGTTTACCCTGACGCACACGGGGTTGCGCGGCCTCGACGGTGATCCCGACGGTACGGTCGAGAAATGCTGGTAGTGCGCGGTGGGGAGTACGCGGGTCCCGCTCTGCTGAAGGGATCGGGATCGGAAGGCCGGCCCGGTGAGCTTCGCTCGACTTGAGTCCGGTTGCCTGGCCACGTAGTCTCGGTGGTCGTACCGACTCCGGGTAACCGTTCATGCTCGAACGCGCCGACCGCGCGCCACCGCTTCCCGACTTCTGCCAGCCGCAGGCCGTTCTGCTGCTGGTCCTGCTCGGTCTGCTGCTGGCCCTGCTGCTGACCCTCGCCGGGACCGGGTTTTCGACGTTCTGGCTCCGCCTTGGCATCCATGCGGTGTTCGTCGAGGGGGTCGTGCTGTTTGCCTGCCTGCTGCTGTGCACGGCGCGCAACCTGCTCTCGACCCTGCCGGATGCCGTTGCCTACCTGGCCATCTTCGTCGTCATCCAGCTGATCGTCGCGGCCGCCAGCGCCCTCGGCCTTGCGATCTGGCCGGCAACGATCCTGATTACCGACGCCTCGCCCGCACTGCTGGTGCTGCGCAACGTGCTGATCTCGGCGATCGCCTCGCTGGTGTTTCTCCGCTTCCTGATTCTCCATCGCCAGTGGCAGCGCCAGGTCCGCGCCGAAGCCAGCGCCCGGCTGGCCGCGCTGCAGGCGCGGATCCGGCCGCACTTCCTGTTCAACGCGCTCAACACCATCGCCAGCCTGGTCCGATCCCGGCCCGAACAGGCCGAAGAAGCGGTGCTGGATCTCTCCGATCTGCTGCGCTCGGGGCTCACCGAGTCGGCCGAACACCGACTGGACCGCGAGCTGGACCTGGTGCGCGGCTACCTGCGGATCGAGGCGCTGCGTCTCGGCGAGCGGTTGGCGATCGACTGGGCCATTGCCGACGACGCGCCGCTGCACGCCCGGATTCCGGCGCTGCTGATCCAGCCGCTGGTCGAAAATGCAATCGTCCACGGCATCGCCCGCCTGGCCGACGGCGGCCGCCTGCAGGTGTCCGTCGACGCGCCGCGCAGCGGCCAATGGCGGGTGATGATCGAGAACCCGGTCAGCGCTCGCCAGCCCCTGCGCGCCGACCGGGGCCACCGGATGGCGCTGGACAACGTCCGCAAGCGACTGGCCCTGGCGTTTGCCGACGAGGCCCGCTGCCGCGTCGATGTCGATGCCGAACGTTTCCGCATCGAACTGACGGGACCGGTGATCGAGTGAACCTGGCGCGCCCCCGGATCAGGGCGGGCCGGCGCTCGGCGCGGGCTCGGTGTCTTCGGCCTCTTCTTCGACCTCCGGATGCATCTCCAGCGCGGCCGGCGAGGTCGCGAAATGCGGCACGAAGTCGCCCTGCTCGGCCATCGGGATCGGCTTGCTGACGCTCATCCGGTAGCGGATGAAGCCGGCTGGGGTCAGCGCCGTGGCCACGAACCAGAACAACAACGCCTCGGGCCCGAACCGCTGGATCAGGAACCCCGCCACGATCGGCCCGACAATCGCGCCGCTGCCCCACAGCAGCTGCAGGCTGGACGTGGCCTCCAGCACCTGGCCGGGAGCGACGTGGTCATTGGTGTGCGCGGTGGCCAGCGAGAAGATGCTGAACGCGAAGCAGCCGTAGATGAACCCGCCGACCAGCACGCCCCAGGGACCGTAGGGAACCAGGAGCAGGGTGGCCGCCGCGCCCACGGCCGTCATCGCGCAGGTCATCATCAGCACCCGGCGCCGCTCGATCCGGTCGGACAGCCGGCCCACCGGCCACATCATCAGGATGCCGCCGAGGATGGTCAGCGCCATGTAGAACGACACGCCGCGGGCGTCGAAACCCAGCCCGCCGACGAATACCGGACCGAGACTCCAGAAGGTGCTGATCCCCAGCCCGGAGAATACGCAGGCCACGACGCCCACCGGGGAGGTGTCGTAGAGCTTTCGCAGGCCCAGCCGCTCCGCCTCGACCGGCGGCGGTTCACGGACCTTGGTCAGCGCCACCGGCACCAGGCCCAGCGACAGCAGCACCGAGGCCAGCGCGAACAGTTCCAGCCGCGCCGCATCGCCGGTCAGCAGCAGCAACTGGCCCAGGCCCAGGCCGATCAGCGTCGTGGTCATGTAGGCCGAAAACACGTGTCCGCGTTGCTCGTTGGCGGTCTGTTCGTTCAGCCAGCTCTCGATCGCGATGTACAGGCCGACGATGCAGACCCCGGCGAGAAAGCGCATCAGGAACCACGGCAGGGGGCTGACGTACAGGCCGTGGACCAGCGTGGCGATCGAGGCCAGCGAGGCCAGCGCGGCGAAAGTCCGCACGTGGCCGACGCCACGGATCATTCTTGGCACCAGGAAGGTTCCGGCCACGTAGCCGACGAAGTAGCCGGACATCACGATGCCCAGCGTGCCGGCACTCAGGCCTTCGAGCTGGCCGCGCACGCCGAGCAGGGTGCCGAGCAGCCCGCTGCCGGCCAGGATGATGGCGACACCGAGCAGCAGAGTGAATACGGCGGTGATCGCGTGCATGCGCCGAGGCTCCGAGGGGGTGGACGTCCGCCCGCGTCATGCTATCAGTTTGCAGCGCGGGCCCGAGCCGAGCGGGCATACTATCGGGATGGAATTCCGCCTGACGGCCCGAATCTTCGACGGCCCGGCCGGCCCGTGGCTGCGCCTGATGCGCTTCGACCGCCCGATCGGCATCGCGCTGCTGCTCTGGCCGACCTGGTGGGCGCTGTTTCTGGCCGGCGGCGGCCGGCCGAGCTTCAAGAACCTGGTCGTTTTCACGCTCGGCGTGGTCGTCATGCGCGCCGCCGGCTGTGTGATCAACGACTACGCCGACCGCGACCTCGACCCCCACGTCGAGCGAACCCGGGCCCGCCCATTGGCCGCCGGCGAGATCACCGCTCGCCAGGCCCTGAACCTGTTCCTGGTCCTGATGGCCGTCGCCTTCGGCCTGGTCCTGCTGACCAACCCCCTGACCGTACTGATGGCCTTCTTCGGCGCGCTGCTGGCCGCGAGCTATCCGTTCTTCAAGCGCTTCACCCACCTGCCGCAGATCATCCTGGGCGCGGCATTCAGCTGGGCCATCCCGATGGCCTTCGCGGCCGAGCTCGGTCGTATACCCGAGGCGGCGTGGTGGCTGTACGCGATCAACCTGGCCTGGGTCGTGGTCTACGACACCGAGTACGCGATGGCTGATCGCGAGGACGACCTGAAGGTCGGCGTCAAGTCCACCGCGATCTTGTTCGGCCGCTTCGACCTGCTCATACTGGCCGGCCTGATGGGTCTCATCATTGCCGGACTCTGGTTGTTCGGCACGCGTTTCCTGCCGCACCCGGCGTGGTTCGCTGCCGTCGTCATCGTGTTCGGCCTGCTGCAGATCCAGCTGTTCCGGATCCGGAACCGCGACCCCAAGGCCTGCTTCGACGCGTTCCTGTCGAATCACTGGGTGGGGTTCACGATCTGGATGGGGGTGATGGGGGCGATGTGGTTGAGGTAGGGTTTCTGGCGTGCTGCCGGCTTTGATTTCGAATTCAATTTCAACTTCAACTTCAACTTCAACTTCAAAGGCGTTTCGCCGCTCGCTTCGCGAGCTGATGCGAGTTACTTTTGTGGCGACAAAAGTAACCAAAAGCGCTTTTCCCGCAATGGCGCCCGAGCTGCGCTCGGGTTCCCTGCGATGCTCGGTGCGGGCGGGGTCCGCTGAACTCGCTTCGTTCGCTGCGCTCTCTACGCTCAGACATGCAGCGGCCCTTTATCCGCCCGCCCCTGCGCTTCTCGGCGCCCTCGAGGGGGCCTGAAACCATCGCTTGACCGACGTTTGTCGCTCCGGTTTGGGGCTGCACCTGTTCCAGGTTGCAGCTTTGATCGAAAGCGAAAATCTCGAGCCGTTCTCGGAGAGAGGTTGAAGCGAAGCGCTCTACTGGGCGCAGGTTGGCCTTTGACGTGCCCCGCCGTCAGCGCCGCCGGAGGCGCGGACCGGATGGCGGCGCTTGTGATGATAATCGGGGCCGTCGCAATGTCTGAGCGCAGGGAGCGTCAGCGACCGGAGCGAGTTCGACGGACCCCGCCAGCCGGGAGCACCGGAGGGCACCCGGCCGCAGGCC
>Ga0209938_1001063_pt1 | contig 14497 bp, 10 predicted proteins | sample SalPonR2_C_D1_MG_FD_185708 | JGI IMG/M metagenome (GOLD analysis project Ga0209938, IMG submission 185708) | Salt pond soil microbial communities from South San Francisco under conditions of wetland restoration - Salt Pond MetaG R2_C_D1_MG... ... | reverse complement strand
GCACGTATTTGTCAGCCCGGGGCATTGATATCCCGGATCTGGACTATGTTATCAATTATGATCTGCCCGAAGATCCGGAAAACTATGTGCACCGGGTGGGGCGAACCGGCAGGGGCACCCGCAAGGGCCAGGCGTTTTCTTTTTGTAGCCCGGAAGAAGAAACCCTGCTGGCAAAGATCCAGGCGCTGCTCAAAAAACCGATTCACCTGGTGCCCATCTCCTTGAAAATGCATGCGCAGATCCATGTAGATCCAAAAGATACAGCCGGTCTCAGGGATATGATACTGGCCGAAGAAGCTGCCGGGGAAAAACGGAAAAAATCCCGGAAAAAATCAAAAAAAGGATAACGCGGAAAGCCTGCCCCTCTGGTGACCCTTCATTTTTTTGACAGGAACTGAAGCGTAAAGCACTAAGGCTGGGACCGGATTTCCTGTTTGAGCATGCAGCAGGCGATTCGGTGGGCCGGCGTTCCGTCCGCCAGATAATCCAGGTTACCCGGCTGGATGATTTTGTTCATGACACAGCCCTCGGGTATGGTCAGGTCGAACAGATGGGTTTCGTTAACCGGAGGGGCCGGCACCATTTTGTTGTTTACAATGGTAAACGCGTGCAGCGGATAATCTTCACACAGGGGGCAGCGGTACACCCGGCCGTTTGGAAAAACAAAATAATTGTCCGCCACAATGCCGGCGCATGCAAAGGTATCTGCCGTATCCAGAAACACCTTGGGATAGGTGACAATGACACCGGTTTGCGCAATGGTTTCGGCAACTTTTGGAATGACCGACAGCCAGAGCGTTTTTGAAACCTGGGTGTTTTTTCCGGTGCCAGCAGATTTTCCCCGCATGCCGATAACCTGGATGAAAAACCGGTCAATATCAAGGGAGGCCACCAGATCCGGCATCCGGGAAAGTTCGTGCAGGTTTTTGTCCGACACCGTATATATCATGGAACAGACAAACCCCTTTTTTTTTGCCCGGTGTATACCTGACACAACCGCATCATAACTGCCCTTCCCCCGGATGATATCATTGGTGGCGCATGTGGCCCCGTCCAGGGAAAAAGAGATGGCATCCACATCTGCCGGGGTGATTTTTTCCAGGATGTCGTGGAATAGAAACCCGTTGGTGTCAATGGTGATGGAGTGAAATTCCAGCCTTCGGGCGTGTTTTACAGCAGCTGACAGTTCTTTGTGCAGGGTGGGTTCTCCCCCCAGAAAAATCAGGTTGGTCTGGAAAGCCTTCTGGGCAAACAGGCCCAGCCACCGCTGGATGGTGTCAATGGAAAGGGTGTTGTTTCCATGCTGATCCGGGTTGATGTAGCAATGGGAACAGGACAGGTTGCACCGGGTCAGGATGTGAAAAAAAAGGTTGGAAGCGTCTTTGGAAAAGGCAACGGTTTTTTTTTGCATCATCTATCCCATGCACTGCTTGGTGAATTTGGGATCAAACGGCACGGGATATTGTCCGTCAAAACAGGCTTTGCAGAAATTCTGCTCCGGATTTTCTACCCCGGATGCCTCCAGCATGCCTGCAATGGACAAATAGTGCAGCGAATCCAGCCCCAGATAGTCCCGCAGTTCATCCACCGGTTTCTGGGCTGCAATGAGTTCGCCTTTGGAGGAAAAGTCAATGCCGTAGTAACAGGGAAACTTATGGGGTGGACAGGAGATCCGCATGTGTACCTTTTTTACCCCCAGTTCCCGCAGGGCCTTGACCCGTGTCTTGGCAGTGGTGCCCCGGATGATGGAATCTTCAATAATGATGATGTCCTTGCCTTTGATCAGCTCCCGCACCGGGTTGAGCTTGATGCGTACGGAAAAATCCCGCATGGACTGGGTGGGCTGGATAAAGCTTCTGCCCACATAGTGGTTGCGGATCATGCCCATTTCAAAGGGAATGCCGGATTCCCTGGCATAGCCGATGGCGGCATAGTTGCCGGAATCGGGAAACGGCATGACCAGATCCGCATCCACATGGCTTTCCCGGGCCAGGCGCTGTCCGTGGTTTTTGCGCATTTCATAGACGTTTTTGCCGTCGATGGTGGAATCGGGGCGGGCAAAATAGATATATTCAAAAATGCACAAGGATTTGTGCCGGGCTGCTTTTGGGTGGCGGATGCTTTTGATGCCATCATCGTTGATAATGATGATTTCTCCTGGATCCAGCTCCCGGATGAATTCCGCCTGGATCAGATCAAAGGCACAGGTTTCCGATGCCAGTACATAGTGGCCGTTGAGCTTTCCCAACGCCAGGGGCCGGAACCCGTTCGGGTCTTTCATGCCGATGATTTCCCCTTTGCAGGTGAGCAGGATCATGGAATAGGCCCCCTGGATTTTGGAAACCGCTTTGAGAATGGCCGTCTCATAGTCCCCTTTCACCAGGTTCTTGATGAACAGGTGTAAAAACACCTCGGAATCCATGGTGGTCTGGAAAATGGAGCCTTTTTCCTCCAGTTCCTTTCTCAGGGTATGGGCATTGACCAGATTGCCGTTGTGGGCCAGGGCATAAGAGCGGTGGCGGTGGTTGACAACAAAGGGCTGGGCATTGAGCAGCACCGAATCCCCGGTGGTGGAGTACCGGACATGGCCAATGGCAGATCCCCCTTCAATCCGCTCCAGGTCATCCATGTTGAAAATTTCCGGCACCAGGCCCATGCCGTTGTGGGAAAAGATCTTGTCGTTGATGCCCCGGTTGACAGATATGCCGGCACTTTCCTGGCCCCGGTGCTGGAGGGCATACAGACCGAAATAGGTAATTTGGGCCGCTTCCGGATGCTGGTACAGCCCGAAAACCCCGCATTCATCCCTGGGCCGTTCACCGGGGGGGATGGTCATACAATCAGACATTTTGTTTATGATACTCCTGGATGGGTTTGACGGACAACCGTTCTTTTTTCAATGCCTTGATGGCGCCCAGGATGGCCCGGGTACCGTCGGTGGTGGTGGCATAGGGAATCTTGTATTTGATGGCGGCCCGCCGTATTTCATAGCCGTCCCGCTGGGTCTGGCTGGTGGCACCGGTGTTGAGAATGAGCTGGATCTCCTTGTTTTTTACGGCATCCACCACATGGGGCCGGCCGGCCGACACCTTTTTCACCGGGGTGGCCGGTATCTGGTTTTCTTCAAAAAATGCAGCAGTTCCCCGGGTGGCCATGATGGTGAATCCCATATCATGAAAATCTTTGGCCACAGGCAGGGCCGCCTTCTTGTCCTTGTCCTGGACCGAGATAAAAACGGTGCCGGATTCCGGCAGTTTCTGGCCTGCGGCGATCTGGGATTTGGCAACCGCTGCACCCAGGTCTTTGTCAATGCCCATGACCTCGCCGGTGGATTTCATTTCCGGTCCCAGGACCGGGTCCACGTTTTCAAACCGGTCAAAGGGCATCACCGCTTCCTTGACACAATAATAGGAAGGTATCACCTGTTGGGTGAACCCCAGCGCTTTGAGGGTTTTGCCCAGCATCACCTTGGTGGCCAGTTTTGCCAGGGGAACGCCGATGGCCTTGGATACAAAGGGGATGGTTCTGGATGCCCGGGGATTCACCTCGATGACATACACCTTGTCATTCATGATGCCGAACTGGATATTCATCAGCCCTTTGACATTGAGTTCCTTTGCAATGGCTTTGGCAGCACTGGCCATCTCGTCGATGTGCTGCGGCGCAATGGCATATGGGGGCAAAACACAGGCAGAATCACCCGAATGGATGCCGGCCTCCTCGATATGTTCCATCATACCGCCGATGACCGTGGTTTCTCCGTCGGATATGGCATCTACATCCAGCTCAAAGGCTTCTTCAAGGAATTTGTCGATGAGTACGGGCTTGTCCGGTGATGCCTGCACCGCCAAGTCGAAAAACGCCTCAAGATCGTTTTCATCATACACGATCTTCATGGCCCGTCCCCCCAGAACAAAGGACGGCCGGACCATGACCGGGTAACCGATATCCCTGGCAACAGCCAGTGCCTCATCATAGGAGTGGGCAATGCCGTTTTCCGGCTGAAGCAGCCCCAGTTTGTCCAACATGGCCTGGAACAGATCCCGGTCTTCCGCCCGGTCAATGCTTTCCGGAGAGGTGCCGATGATGGGGACCCCGGCTTTGTGCAGGCCGGTGGCAAGATTCAGCGGTGTCTGGCCGCCGAACTGCACAATGACCCCGAAGGGTTTTTCCTTTTCCACAATGTGGCGCACATCTTCATGGGTCAGGGGCTCGAAATACAGCTTGTCCGAGGTGTCGTAATCAGTGGACACGGTTTCCGGGTTGGAGTTGACCATGATGGATTCCACCCCCTCCTCTTTCAGGGCAAAGGAGGCATGCACACAGCAGTAGTCAAACTCGATGCCCTGGCCGATGCGGTTGGGGCCGCCCCCCAGGATGACCACCTTTTTTCTGTCGCTCACCCGGGCTTCGCATTCAGTTTCGTAGGTGGAGTAATAATAGGGTGTGGCCGCGCGGAATTCCGCGGCACAGGTGTCAACTAGCTTGTACACCGGCACGATTCCCAGGTCTTTTCGTTCCTGTTCCACCTGTTTTTCTGTGAGATTGGTGAGATAGGCCAGCTGTTTGTCGGAAAATCCGTATTTTTTGGCCTTTTCCAGCAGTTCTTTGGGCAGATTTTTGCCGGCCAGCTTGATCTGGTTTTCCAGTTCCACGATCTGGCGCATCTGGTGCAGAAACCAGGGATCGATATGGGTGAGTTCATGGAGTGTGGTGATGGGCATGTTGTGCTTTAATGCGTATTTGATATAAAACAGCCGCTGGGAGTTGGGGGTGGACAGCTTGTATTCCAGGTCGGTGCCGGCCAGAGAATCCGGCAGATGGTCTCTGCCGTCGGCCCCGAACCCGGCCCGGCCGATCTCCAGGGACCGCAGCCCCTTTTGAAAAGCCTCTTTGAAGGTCCGGCCGATGGCCATGGTCTCCCCCACGGATTTCATGGCAGTGGTGAGCACATCCCGGGTTTCGGGAAATTTTTCAAAGGTCCACCTGGGAATTTTGACCACGCAGTAGTCGATGGAGGGTTCAAAACAGGCCATGGTTTCACCGGTGATGTCGTTGGAAATTTCATCCAGGGTGTACCCCACCGCCAGCTTGGCGGCGATCTTGGCAATGGGAAACCCGGTGGCTTTGGAGGCCAGGGCCGAACTTCTGGACACCCGGGGGTTCATCTCCACTATGATGAGATCCCCGTTTTCCGGGTTCACGGCAAACTGCACATTGGAGCCGCCGGTATCCACCCCGATCTCCCGGATGATGGCAATGGCGGCATCCCGCAGCACCTGGTATTCCTTGTCCGACAGGGTTTGGGCCGGGGCCACGGTGATGGAATCTCCGGTGTGCACCCCCATGGCATCCACATTCTCGATGGAGCAGATGATCACCACATTGTCGGCATGATCCCGCATCACCTCCAGTTCATATTCCTTCCACCCCAGTACCGATTCCTCCAGCTGGATCTGGCTGATGAGGGATGCGTCCAGGCCGGTCTTGGCAACGCGGTTCAGCTCTTCCATGTTGTAGGCCACCCCGCCGCCGGTGCCGCCCAGCGTGAAGCTGGGCCGGACAATCAGGGGGAACCCGATCTTTTTTGCCACTGCCTCCACCTCGGCAAAATTGTGGGCAAATCCGCTTTTGGGGATGCGCAGGCCGATCTTGTTCATGGCGTTGCGGAACAGCTCTCTGTCTTCGGCCTTGTTGATGGCGTCAATGGAGGCGCCGATCAGTTCCACGTGGTATTCTTCGAATATCCCGGTTTTGGCGGCTTCGATGGCGGTGTTCAACGCGGTCTGGCCTCCCAGGGTGGGCAGTACCGCATCCGGCCGCTCCAATCTGATCACCTTGCACAGGGTGTCAGGGGTGACCGGTTCGATATAGATCCGGTCTGCGGTTTCCGGATCGGTCATAATGGTGGCGGGATTGGAGTTGATGAGGATTACCTCGAATCCTTCTTCCTTCAAGGCTTTGCAGGCCTGGGTGCCGGAGTAGTCAAATTCGCAGGCCTGGCTGATGATAATGGGACCGGCCCCGATAATCAGAATTTTTTGGATATCATTACGCTTTGGCATGGGTCATCACTTTGGCAAACTGGTTGAAAAGATAGGCGGCATCATGAGGTCCGGGAGAGGCTTCCGGATGGTACTGCACAGCAAAGGCTTTCAGGTTGTCGTCCAGGATACCTTCCAGGGAGTCCTCGTTCAGGTTGATGTGAGACAAGGCGGAAGACTGGTCCTTGAGGCTGTTCAGATCCACGGCAAACCCGTGGTTCTGGGAGGTGATCTCGACTTTGCCGGTGGCCAGGTTTTTCACCGGCTGGTTGGCCCCCCGGTGACCGAATTTGATTTTATGGGTTTTCCCCCCCATGGCCAGTCCCAGCAGCTGCATGCCTAAGCAGATGCCGAAAACCGGCACAGACCCCAGCAGCTGCCGGATGGTGTTCACCGCATATGTCAGGGGCTCAGGGTCTCCCGGGCCGTTGGACAGGAAGATGCCCTGGGGCTGCAGCATTTTTATGACCCCAGGGGATGTGCCGGCGGGCACGGTGAGCACCTCGCATCCGGCCCGCTCCAGGCAGCGGATGATATTGTATTTTATGCCGAAATCCAGTGCCACCACCGAATGTTTTTTCCCCCGGTGCCGCCAGATAAAAGCATTGGACAAATCGTCTGCAGGCACATAATCCGGCTGGTTGTATTTCCAGAAATAGGGTTTTTTGGTGGTCACATGCTGCACCAGATCACTGCCGGCCATGGATGGCACCTGCCGGGCTTTAGCCACCAGAGAATCCGGATTCATGTCCAAGGTGGAGATCACCGCCCGCATGGCACCGGATTTGCGGATGTGCCGGGTCAGAGCCCGGGTGTCCAGATCTTCCACCCCCAGGACATGGCTTTTGATCAGATAATCCGCCAGGGTCCCTCTGGATCTGAAATTGGAAGGAAAATCCTGGTATTCCTTGACGATAAAGGCCGCTGCCTGTATCCGGCTGGATTCCACATCCTCGGGGCTGATCCCGTAATTGCCGATAAGCGGGTAGGTCATGGTCACCATCTGGCCGTAATAGGACGGGTCGGTGAGGATCTCCTGGTACCCGGTCATGCTGGTGTTGAACACCGCCTCTCCGCCGGCTTCCCCCGGTCCGGTAAAACTTCTGCAGGCAAATGTCCTGCCGTCCTCCAGGGCTAATAATGCTTTCATTTTTTTAACCTGTTCACAGCTTGCATTAACATCACGGATCCGAAGGCCTGTCCGGATCATATTTCCTGATCGCGCTCCCTTGTTGAAGCCCCAATAAATATCATAAAACACAGCGTTTTAGCAAGGCAGTAATAACGAATCTGGATATTTGCTATAAGATTCCCATTTTTCGTTCCTGGATGTGCCTTGTGTCCATTCATGGCGCTTCTTCTACAAACCTGCCCGGCATTCTTGTCAGTAACCCCGGGAGGTATCCTGTGAACGGACCGTCAGAGCCGTAAGGGGCCTGGCAAAATATGCCGGGATGCTTTCTATTGGTGAATGGATCGCTGGAATCCATAATTCACATGGAACCAGGTTCCCGAGGGGTCTCGGGCCGAGCACAGGATACCTCCCGGGGCGGGGCTTTGAACAGATTATCGCAGCAAAAGGAACTTCTCTATAAGTTCTTATATGAAAGCCATCAGCTAACCGCTTTCAACCTTTGTTGTGTCCGCCAGGGCATGGGTGTTTATATGAAAGCTGTTAGCCCTTAGCTGTTAGCCGTTAGCTATTAGTACGCAAGTATTCACTTTCACAAAACAAAAGTTCCCCTGCAGTTACCACCGGTTAACCGCTTTCAACCTTTGTTGTGTCCGCCAGGGCATGGGTGTTTATATGAAAGCTGTTAGCCCTTAGCTGTTAGCCGTTAGCTATTAGTACGCAAGTATTCACTTTCACAAAACAAAATTTCCCCTGCAGTTACCACCGGTTAACCGTTTTCATTTTTTGTTGTGCCCGCCAGGGAATGGGGGTTATTTACAAGGGAATTTTTTATTTTTATTTTGCAATCCGGCCTGAATGAAGGCATTCAGACCGCAGACGCCGGCCGACAATCCGTTCAACCGTTCCTCCTGTAGAGATCACCGTATCCACGTCCAACCCGGTTTCAATGTTCATTTCATCCAGCATCACTGCCAGGTCTTCAGTGGATACCAGTCCGGACAAGCCCGGGTCTTTGTGGTAATAGTCACCGGTGCCGGCCACAGGGACACCGTCAACAAAATTGGCAGGCTGCCCGCCGATACCTCCTAAAGTGGATTCAAAATGGGTGATGCCGGCCTGTATGGCAGCCAGGACATTTGCCATTCCCCATCCCCGGGTGGAATGGAAATGGGCAACATGTTTCTCCGGATTTGGCATCGCATCCAGCACGGAAGAAAAATAGGCAAAAATACGGTCCGGTGTAGCTGACCCATTATGATCCGCATGTTCGATCTCGTCAGCTCCCATGTCCAGCCAGTGCCGGGCAAAGGCCACGGCCTTCTGCATATCTGTTCTTCCGGTTTTGGGGCACCCCCAGATACCATTTATGACACCGCACACCTTCATGCCTGATGATTTGACAGTCTGGATACATTTTTCTGCCATTTTCCAGTATGCAGCGATACCCATGCCGGTATTGGCCTGTTGATAGGCATCACTGACAGAGATGACCATAAGAATCCTGTCAGGGCCGAAACCCTCCCTGTGGGCTGCCAGTGCCCGGTCCACCGCCCTCTGGTTGATGGTCACTGCTGAAAATTCAACATCCGCCAGAAGGGAGGTGAGGGAGCGGTGGGTCCGTATCAGCCGCAGCAGTTCTTCCGCATCGGCAAACTGGGGCAAGCGGCTGGGACTGGCAAAGTTGGTCACTTCAAGCCGTTTAAAACCGGCTTTGACAAGCTGCTGGACCACCCAGAGTTTGGCATCGGTGGGAATCAGCCGCTCTTCCCGCTGAAACCCTTCTCTGACAGTGGTGTCATGAATTGTAATATGACCGGGTAAACCAATTTTTTTCATAATGATTTCAAACCTTTTTACTGTTACTATGCGGGCTTTAGCCGTTTTTTAGTCCCGTTGTTTAAAGCCACCGTCTTTCAGACGTATTGGCTTTCAGTCGGCGGTTAAGCCCGGCGAGCTTTAAACCCACCGGCTTGCAGCCGGTGGGCGTTTGGTCAACTTTCGGAGCCGGAAAATCCTGTTCATCGTCGCTCGACTCTGAAAGTTGATTGTATGATTTTTCCGTACAAATGTGAACACAAACCGTGCAGCCGCTGCATCGATGGGTATCAATTTTCACTATGCCTTCAGAGAAAAAAGTTTGTCTCCCTTGCCGTGAACCGGCAGCATCATACCGCTTTTGGCTTTATATATCGAACATCCGGCCGTGTTGATGAATGCGATACAGCGTCATTTGCAGCAGGTCATTGCAGCGGATAGAGTAGCTTTTCACCACATCATCCGGCAGATACATCTCGTGCCAGTACCCCTTCACTTCAAGTACGGCATCGGTCCTGATTTCCCTGGGTACATTCAGGTCGGAGTGAACCTGTTCCAGCAGGACTTCCAGCCGGTTGCCCACAACCACTTCCAGCCGGTTGCGCAGGTGGGAAGGAAGGTGCACATACAGTCCTGTCGAATCGGCATAGACTCTGGAAACCATTTTTACCGGGCCGTCGGCTTCTTTGTAAAACCCCATGACGCTCGGAGATCTGGGGTTCATTCTTCTGTCCCCAGCGTTTCACCGCAGTTACCGCAGAAGGCAAAGGCTTCAGGCAGATAACCGGTCCCACAGGCAAGACAGCGCTTTAACGGGGCCCCGTGCATGTAGGAGTGGCTCCCGCCGTCGGCTGATTTTTGCCTCATTGCCCGGTAATCCACCTTTCTTTTTTCCAGAAAAGCGCTGAACCCTTCGATGGGCTCACCGGTGGCATAGTGGACCGACAGCCAGTCCCGGGCGTGCTGAAGCGTGGTCCAGGCAAGATCGCCCCAGAAATTGCACTGCACCTTTGTGTAGCGCATGCAGTCCGGAAATTTATCAATCAGCTTGGCACAAAGACCGGCAACCGCATCATCCAGTTTTTCCATGGGAACCACATCATTCACCAGGCCCCACTCCAGTGCGGTCCGGGCATCGATCTCATCTCCCACCATCACCATCCAGCGGGCACGTTTGTCTCCGATGGCCAGGGGAAGCCACTGTGTGGCACCCCCTGCCGACACACTGCCGGTACGGGTACCGGGCTGGACAAAACGGGCATGATCAGCTGCGATGGCCAGATCACAGGCCAGGTTGATTTCGTTTCCACCCCCTGCCACAACCCCGTTAATACGGGCAATGACGGGCTTTCCACACGTCCGGATCATGTAAAGCATTCGTTCATAATACTCCCACCACGCGTAGAATTCATGGGGCCGCTTCGGATAGATAGTGGCATAGGTACCGGCATCCCCCCCGGTGCAGAAGGCCCTGTCTCCGGCACCGGTGATTACTGCTACGGCAATTTGATCGTCCACGGTCACGTCGTGAAGTGCTTCACAGATTTCATACAATTCGGTTCCTGTGTATGCGTTGTATTGTCTGGGCCGGTTCAAGGTAATGGTGGCCACCCACTCCTTTTTGTCATACAGGATCTCTTCAAAATCGAAATCCGCAACCGGTCTGCCCCTGAAAATTTTTTCATACTTGTTCATCGATTCCTCCTTGTCTTGTAAGAAATTTTGAAATCAGCGATTATCTTGGTACTCTGCTTCATCACCTCATAATGGGATTCAGGCCATAACCAAAGTAACAACAGACTTTTCAGGTAGGACTGGATGGTTCATCTCAAGCCACTTCCGCTAGAAAAACATTGGTTTTTCGCACCTTTTCCGCAAACTGAGACAGCTCTGGGGTTACCGGCTTGAGGGCATGAATATCCGCTTCTGTCAGCACGCCGGCCATGGAGGGCACATGCATGCCATCGGGAACATCGACCCCTTCCACCAGGGCCTGGTGCTGGATAACGCCCCCTTCACCGATGCGGGCCTTGAAAACAACGCTTTTAAAACCGACAAAACAGTTGTCACCAATATGACAGGGTCCGTGGATGACTGCGCCATGGGCCAGGGATACCCCGTTTCCGACGTGCACCGGGGAACCGCCCAGGGCATGGATGATCACCCCATCCTGAATATTGACCTCGGAACCGATGACAATGGCCTCCACTTTCCCTTCCGGACAGGGTTCATCTGCACGGATGACGGCATTGGGTCCCACAAACACCTTTTCACCGATCTGCACGTTACCGATCACCACGGCTGATGGATGGATCGTTGCTGTTGCATGCACAATGGGTTTGTCACCTGCGTGATTTCGATAAATCATAACTTTTCCTCCATTTGTTCAATTTGTTTAATTTCGGTAAGCCGATGAAGCGCTTCCTTGTATTTTTTTGCTGTCATCGTGACCACATCCTCCGGTAATCGGGGTACCGGGAGCTGTTTGTTCCAATTGATTTCATTCAGATAATCCCTTACAAACTGTTTGTCGAAACTAGGGGGGGAAACACCGGGTGTGTAGGTGTCTATCGGCCAGAATCGGGATGAATCCGGTGTGAACAATTCATCAATAAGTATCAGCTCGCCATCTAAGAGACCAAATTCGAATTTGGTGTCGGCAATGATGATGCCCCGTTCTCTGGCGAATCCGGAAGCAAATTCATAGAGCTGCAAGCTGATATGGCATACTTTTTCGACAAGGTCAGTCCCGATCAAATCGGCGGCCCTGTCAAAGGAAATGTTTTCATCGTGACTTCCTGCCGCGGCTTTGGTGGATGGTGTAAAAACCGGTTCAGGCAATCGGCCCGCTTCCTTCAGGCCTCCGGGAAGAGGGATGCTGCACACGCATCCAGATGTTTGATATTCCTTCCAGCCGGAACCTGCCAAATATCCCCTGACAATGGCTTCAATGGGCAGGGGCCGGGTTTTTTTTACCAGAACCGTACGGTTTTTAAGCTGCTGTTTTTTCCAGTATTCGTCGTCTTTCCAGTCGTCCAGTTTCGGTTCCTTATCCACGATATGGTTGGGAACCAGGTCCCTTGTTTTGTCGAACCAGAAATTGGACAATTGGGTCAGGATAATTCCCTTTCCCGTTATGGGATCTGGCAGAATGTGATCAAAGGCTGAAATGCGATCGCTGGCAATGATTATTAGATGGCGGCCGTCCCCGGCATCATAAACGTCCCGGACCTTTCCCCGGCGCAGAAAGGAAAATGATTTTGTCTTGCTTTTCAAGGCTTGATTCCCTTTATTCATATGTTTAAAAATGTTAAAAAAAAAGGCCGCAGGCTGTTCTCATGAACAGCCTGCGGCCTTATATTTTTTACGCGCCTTCTGGAAAATCTTCAGAAAGCCCGTTCCAACGCTAAGACTTTGTTATTTTACCCCCCGGATAAATTGTGCAACACACCTTTTTCCGGCAGATTCATCTCATCTTAAACCATAAAGAGATGATGCTGTCAATATGTTTTATCATCAACCCAAAATTCGAGCCCTGGCGTATCTTCGCGCCGCCAATGGTACTTAATTTCTGTCCCGTACAATTGGGGCAGAGACCAGGGTGAAAAGGATCACCCTTTCACCGGTGATAGTGCTGATATCGGTATGCAGACTTCTTACCGTGATCCCCAAAATTTTTTCCACGGCTTCCGCAAGCAGCGGCCTCCCCTGTTCCAGCAGTGCAATACGGATCCGTTTAACCAGTTCCCTGCCATCCTTATGTTCTTGCATGTCAGCCAGTTTTAATTCCGCCTGGGTGAGCACATTCTTGAGCCTTACCAGCACCATGTCATCTATGATATAAGCCCTGGTTTCCAGAGGGCCACGGCCCATGAACTCTTTTTCAAACTTGATCACGGCTTCGCTGATTTCAGCTTCCATCTGGCCTTTGGTTTTTTTTTTCATTATGTAAGGTCAAGTCATTTGATAGTTAAAGGTAAACCCATGTGGGCATTCTTTGCTGAAGAAAGGTATTCAGTGTTCAAATGGTATGGGCCGTCCTGCCAGGCAGCGGCCGATCTGATCCAGATCTCCCTGTTTGACCCATGTCCACTTTTCCCGGAAAAGCCGGTCGCTCAGATAGTTGCTGTCTGGATCATTGCTGCGCTGTACATATTTTTTCAGGTGTCCGGGGCCACCATTGTACATGGCATACAACATTCCGGCCAGAAAATCGTCATCAATTGCCCGGTCTGGTTGTTTTTTTTGCCAGCGCACCGCATACCGGGTGAAATACAATGCCAGGATGTCACACCCGGTCATGGCATTGTAGGCAATGTCCCAGCGCAGTTTTTCCTGGTCGTAGATGCCGCGCCATACCCGTTCATTGATCTGCATGATGCCAACTGATGTCTGGTTGTAGGAACGCAGGTAGATAATGGATTCCTGTGCTTCAACGAATTGCCGAAAACAACTTTCCTGCCACGCAGTGGCGAGAACCGTCCTGCGGAACATGACATGGCGTTCCGCAGGAATTCGGGTATCCTGCAGTTCCTCTTCGGTCTGTTCTTTTATCAGGCGGATGGTCTTTTCAAGATAGGCAGCCGGTGATTCCTGGTTCAAGAGCCATTGCCGGGCATGAACCATGTGCTTTTCCGGAGTATCGGCCCATGCAACAGCGGTACCAGAAATCAGCTGGCCCAGCTGCAGCAGCTGTTTCCGTATGAAAAGTCGCCCGGTCTGATCTGAAACAGGCTGCCCTATCCCCAGGGTGTTTTTCAGGTGGGGGGATATATCAGGAACATAATTCAGGGAAGGAACCTTGCCTTCGGCCACCAGGGTTGCCAGCTGGTGCAGCCCCTGCTTGCTGATGTCCAGCCCCAGCAAAGGGCCGAGGCGGTCCAGGGTCAACAGGGAGTCGGCAGCGGAAAAAAAAGCCAGATATCCCAGCATGGATTCTGTTCCGGATTCCTTGAAGTGATGCCTGAAAATAGGGGACATCCGCTTCCAGCTCATAATAAATTGTCTGCGGACAAAATTGTCTGCTCCGGGATAGGGCTTTTCCAGTTCTTCGGAGAAAGCGTACCGCAGCCGCAGCAGCAAGTCCAGGAGAATCTGTTGTTCATCCGGCGTAAGGGGCCGTGAGGAGAGGGCCGTGATCAGGTGAACCACAAACGCATCCCAGGTTTCCCAGGCGTTGATGAAAGCCTGCTTATGGGATTGGGAAAAAACAACTGGTGCAGAAGGTGCGGATTTCTGGAAAATGGTGTCCGGAATATCCATCTGCTGCTGAAAAGACAAACCGCTGTTTCCGATGGCAATTGGTCCGGGCCGCAAACTGTCAACAATCCTGAGGACATCCTCGGGTTTGTCTTTGGGCAGGACGGCTCTCAGAAACTTTTCAAGCGCGGCCCGGGGGATACCCAGGTCGATGGCAATGCCGCTCAACAGTCCCGGCAGGTGACCCTGGGTCCGCTGCCAGATATAATCCGCCAGCCGGGCCGGGGTGCGGTCGAGGGTTTCC
>Ga0209938_1001056_pt1 | contig 14536 bp, 15 predicted proteins | sample SalPonR2_C_D1_MG_FD_185708 | JGI IMG/M metagenome (GOLD analysis project Ga0209938, IMG submission 185708) | Salt pond soil microbial communities from South San Francisco under conditions of wetland restoration - Salt Pond MetaG R2_C_D1_MG... ... | reverse complement strand
TCACCGATCCGGCCAGCTGGATCGCCCCGCCGAACAGCAGGAACTTCTCGGTCAGCGTGGTCTTGCCGGCATCCGGATGCGAGATGATCGCGAAGGTGCGGCGGCGGGCGACGTCGTCGGCGAGAGACATGGCGATGGCACAGGATCGAAAACAGCCGGCCATTGTACCGCCGGACGCCCGAAAACCCCAGTTCAGGGCGCCTGCAGGTCCAGCGGCCGGTTCTTGGTATCGACCATCCGGAACGGAATCGAGACGAGCTGCATGCCGCGGTTGACCTGGATCGCGAAATGGAGGTGCGGGCCGGTCGAGAAGCCGGTGTTCCCGGACCGCCCGAGCAGCTGGCCGGCGCGGACGCGCTGGCCGTCGTCGACCGACACGCCCCGGTAGTCGAGGTGGGCGTAGACCGCCATCGAGCCGTCGTCGTGCAGGACGCGAACATAATTGGCTCGCGGGCCGTCGCGGTCGGGGTCGTCGCCGGCACGGTGGAAGTTGCGCGCCGTGTCCATCACGACGCCGGCGCGCGCGGCAACCACCGGCGTGCCGACCGGGATCGAGAAGTCCACCGCATGAAGACTGTGCGGCCGGTCGTGGCTGAACGCGCCGCCGAAGCCCTGGCCGATCCGGATCGGCGTTTCGGCGCCCAGCGGCACGCGGTAGACCGGGTCGCCGGGCGTTCCGTGCTCGAGCGCGCCGGGGACGGCCTGCATTTCGATCCGGTAGCGCCAGCCCCGGTGTTCGTCCAGCGGTCCGAGCACCACCGATCGGTGCCCTCGCGCCGGCAGTTCGATCAGGGCGGGCAGGGCGGGATCGCTGAGCACGTTGTCGGTCCTGGCCAGTGCGATGGCCACGGTCACGGGGCCGTGCAGCCGGTTCTCGAATCGCCACTCCGGCGCACGCTCGGTGCCGACGTTGCGCATGGCGACGGCATCCTTGGGCACGGCCACGGCGCGTTGTTCGGTGACGGCATGGTCGCCGTCGGGTCGACGGTCGGACAGGTGCTGGATGCCGTTCTCGTCAGTCCAAAGGTAGACGGACTGGGCGTGAGCAGGGGCCACGACCAGGCCGATCAACAGGACGGCGAGCGATACTGGGTGCGAGCGGAACATGGGCGGGAACTGGCTGCGGTGTCGATGGAGCGTCAGACTATCCGAAGCGGGCCGGGTTCGGCGGGGATGCGGCATTCGCGCCGATCTGGGAGAATGCCCCGCTTTACGACCCTGGAATTGCCCGATGACGATCGTCCCCCGGTTTCTTTTCGTCCTGGCGCTGATGCTGGGCTCCTTCGCCGGCTTCGCCACCGAAGACCCTCTTTCGGCCCGCGAGCTGTTCGGCAAGTCGTTGGTCAAAACCATGAAGATCTCGCCTGACGGCAAGCACGTCGCCCTGACCTACGAAGAAGGCAGCGAAGTCAAGCTCGCGGTCATGAACCTGTCGAACGAGCGCATCGTCGGCGGCTTCGAGTTCGGCGACAACATGCACGTGCTGAACTTCTGGTGGGGCAGTGATACCCGTGTGGTGATGTCGGTGGGCGAGGTGACCGGTAATCTCGACAATCTCGGCCGACCCGGGATGCTGTTTGCAGCCAACGTCGACGGCACGCGTCGTCAGCAAATCTTCGGCCAGAACCTGTCCGGCTTCCAGGTGCTGGATCCGCTGCCGGACGACGATCGGAATATCCTGATCGCGCGCTACCACGCCGCCGATGGCGGTGAGCCGAAGGGCAATCTGCTGGACATGTACGACGGGGAACTCGATTTCCTCGGTGATCAGCCGGTCGATCCCGACATGGCCGGACTGGTGGCCGATAACGACGGCAAGCTGCGCGGCGCCGTCGCGGTCAAGGTCGGCGACACCCTCGACGACATCCAGCTGCGCTTGTACGCGAAGGTCGATGACGATTGGGAACAGATCGAACTCGATAGCCAACGCGCTCGGCCGTCGGTCAATTTTCTCGGTTTTTCGTCGGACAACGAACAGATCTACTTCTCGTCGAACCACGACATGCCCAGTGGTGACCGCTACGGCGTGTTCCGCTTCGACCTGACCACGCGGCGCGCCGAACTGCTCTACCGACACGAGCATGTCAACGCTCGAGGCTTGCTGCGGACGCCGAGCGGCAAGGTGCTGGGCGCGTGGTCGAGCTTCGGACCCGCCGATTACTCCCTGTTCGACGATCAGGTCGAAGCGCTGCCCGAAGACGCGCGAATGCTGGCGGGCTTGCTCAACGCGTTTCCGAACGACAACGTGTTCGTGACCTCGTCGACCCGCGAAGGTGACAAGGCGGTCGTCTTCGTTACCGGCGACCGCAATCCGGGTGAGTTCTACCTGTTCGATACCGGCAGTATGCAGCTGCAATTCCTGTCGGCCTCGTTCCCGAACCTCGACAAGGACAAGCTGGTGCCGATGGAACCGGTGCGCATCGAGGCGCGTGATGGCCTGATGCTGAATGCCTTGTTGACCCGCCCCGCTGATGCAAAGGAGCAACTGCCGTTGATCCTCAATGTGCACGGTGGCCCATTCGGCCCCTATGACGCCTGGGGCTTCAATCCCGAACCGCAGTTTTTCGCACAGCACGGCTACGCCACGCTGCAGGTCAATTTCCGGGGCTCCGGCAACCGGGGCGACGACTTCCAGCGCGCTGGCTGGCGCGAGTGGGGCGGCAAGATGCAGGACGACCTGACCGATTCTGTCCAGTGGGCGATCGACCAGGGCATCGCCGATCCTGAGCGGATCTGCATCTACGGCGGCAGCTACGGTGGCTATGCGACCTTGATGGGTGTGGTCAAGACGCCGGACCTGTATCAGTGCGGCGTCGGCTACGTTGGCGTCTACGACCTGGTCTGGTTCCGCGATGGCGACGGGTCCGATTTCTCCATGGGCCAGGGCGCACAGGCACGGCGTAACTTCGAACGGTTCATGAGTTCGGCGGTCGGCGAGGACCCGGAATCGCTGCGCCCGGTCTCACCGGTGCACCACGTTGACAAGATCAAGGCCGACCTGTTCATCGTCCACGGCGGTTCGGACGTGCGCGTGCCCATCGGCCACGCCGAGCGACTGCGCGAGGCGTTGGACAAGATCGGCAAGCCTTATGAGTGGATGGTCAAGGAAGAGGAAGGTCACGGCTTCTACGACGTGGACAACCGCGTGGACCTGTATACGTCGATGCTGGCGTTCTTCGACCGGCACATCGGCGATACCGCAGAGGCGGCGACCGCATCGGTCGACACCCCGTAAGGTCGCGCGATTCGTTTCGATTCGGGCCGGCCACCGGCCCGGATGTCCGTTTCAGCACTCGATGACGTTGACGGCCAGCCCGCCCCGCGACGTCTCCTTGTAGTGCGATTTCATGTCGCGGCCCGTGTCGCGCATGGTCTTGATGACCTTGTCCAGCGAGACGCGGTGCTTGCCGTCGCCGGCCATCGCCATCCGCGTCGCGTTGACGGCCTTGACCGCGCCCATCGCGTTGCGCTCGATGCACGGAATCTGGACCAGGCCGCCGACCGGATCGCAGGTCAGGCCGAGGTTGTGCTCCATGCCGATCTCTGCGGCGTTCTCGACCTGGTCCATCCGGCCGCCGAGCGCGGCGGTCAGGCCACCGGCGGCCATCGAGCAGGCCACGCCGACCTCGCCCTGGCAGCCGACCTCGGCGCCGGAGATCGATGCGTTTTCCTTGTACAGGATGCCGATCGCGCCGGCGGTCAGCAGGAACTCGAGCACGCCGTCCTCGCTGGCCGAGTCGACGAAGCGCCGGTAGTAGTGCAGCACGGCCGGGATGATGCCGGCCGCACCGTTGGTCGGGGCGGTGACGACGCGGCCGCCGGCGGCGTTCTCCTCGTTGACGGCGAGCGCGTAGAGGTTGATCCAGTCGAGGCTGTCCAGGTCCTCTCGATTCGCTCGCTCCTTCAGCCGCGCGTACAGCCGGGGCGCACGCCGCCCGACCTTCAGCCCGCCCGGCAGCACGCCTTCGCGCGACACGCCGCGTTCGACGCAGCCCTGCATGGCCTGCCAGAGGGTCAGCAGCCCGTCGCGGATCTCCGACTCGCTGCGCCAGACCGCTTCGTTGGCCATCATCACGTCGGCGATCCGCAGATCGTGCTCGCGACATGTCGCCAGCAGCTCGTCGCCGCTGGAGAACGGGTAGGGCTGCGGCGTGGTATCGGCCACGATCCGGTCGGCCGCCGCCTCGTCCGGGTTGACGACGAAGCCGCCGCCGACCGAGTAGTACTCCCGGCTCAGCAACGTCGCACCGTCGCCGTCCAGCGCCTGGAAGCGCATTCCGTTGGAGTGGAACGGGAGGGTCTTTCGCTTGTGGAACACGAGGTCGCGGCGAGGGTTCAGCGCGACCGGGTGGCGCTCTAGCAGCCGGACTTCACCGCGGTCGGCGATGTCCTCCATCCGGGTCGGAATGTGGTCCGGGTCGATCTCGTCGGGCAGGTGGCCTTCCAGGCCCATCAGCACCGCCAGGTCGGTGCCGTGGCCGCGGCCCGTATGGCCGAGCGAGCCGAACAGTTCCAGCTTCAAGCCGGCGACGTGCGCCAGCCGGTTCTCGCGCTCGAGCGCGCGCGCGAACAGGCAGGCGGCGCGCATCGGCCCCACCGTGTGCGAGCTCGAAGGGCCGATGCCGATCTTGAACAGGTCGAAGATGCTGACCGCCATCGCGGCCTCCCGCAGTGGATTCCAGGGCAGTCAATTATGCACCTCGATCCCGATCCCTGCCCGCCGGTCGTTCGGCGCCGGGCGGGCGCTGTGCTCTGCAGTGCCTGGAGGTCAGGAGTTCGAAGCGGTGCACCGGGGCGCTCCGGTCCGGTTCGAGGTCGGGGTGTCGATCAGGTCGTCGGCGACCGCGCCGCCGTGCCGCGCCGGATTCGCCGGATGCCGATCGCGATCACTGCAGCCATCGTGGCGTAGAGGCCGAAAGTGACAAGCGCCGCGACGACGTCGGTGGACGGAAGCAGAAGCCAGGTCCCGACCTGGACGATGCCGACGACCACGAAGGTCCAGCCGAGCAGTCGCTGGATCGCGATGCCCCCGGTCCGCGCGCACCCCGGCTCGGGCTTCTTCGGCAGCCCGTTGCCGATCACGATCAGGACCAGGCCGTTCGTGATCATCGCGTAGCGGGTGATCCAGTCTTCGGGAATCGCGCCGATCGTGCCCATGGCGCTGGCGCCGAGCGCGCCGGCAATCAGCAGCCCGGCGCCGACCAAACTGTTCAGGACGATCCGGCGCTGCTCCGGGCGGTCGCCGGTCGGCATCGCACCGAACAGATGCAGCGCCAGCCAAGCCACCGGCAGGGTGGCCATGCCGGCCAGCCAGACCAGGGCGCCCTCGGGCCGAGCGATCCAGGCGAGCGTCCCGAACGCCAGGGCCAGCACGATGAGGACCTGGAAGGCGATCATGCGAAGTGTCAGTGGGTTCATCGTTCATTCTCCTCAGGACGCCGGGCGTCCGATGCGGGTGCCTCTTCGGCGGGTTCCCCGGTGCGGGCCGCGTCGAGTCCGACGGCCTGGGCGAAGCCCATCAAGGCCTCTTCGAGCACCGACATGCGCAGCGAATATTCGATTGAACGACCGTTGCGCTCGGTGCGCACCAACCCGGCGTCCTTTAGCACCCGGAAGTGCACCGACATGGTCGGCTTGGAAACCTCGAAATGCGAGGCCAGGTCGCCGGCGCTCATCGGGCCCGGGCGGAGCAGCTTGAGGACTTCTCGTCGGGTCGGGTCGGACAGGGCTTTGAAGACGCTGCTCACGTTTAGTAAATTAGCTAAATATCTAATCGATGTCAAGCCGCCCTCCCGGCCGCGAGCTTCGCCTCGACGCCGCGACGGGCTTCTATACTGCCGACTCCACGACTGCGAGCCTTGCCATGCACCGTTCCCTCCCGACCGCCGTCGCGGTCCTCGTCCTCTCCCTGCTGCCGGGACCGTCGCCGGCCGACGTCGCGTCGGTGGCGTTGTCCGATGCGGCAACGACGGCCGTGGCGCGCGCTGACGGAGCGGTTCGCGGACCGGTGCCGTTCGACTGCGGCGATCTGGCCTACGACGACGGCACGGCCGAGGACAGCATCTTCTTCGGCGGTGGGCAGGCCGGCGAGACCGATCACTTTCTCGGCGTGCGCTTCGAACTGGCCGACTTCGGCCTCGAGCCCGGCGGCGTGGCGCTGACCGGCTTCTGCATCTCCAACTCGCTCGATTTCTCGGTATTCGGCGGGCCCTGGTCGAACGAAGTCTTCGTCTATCGCGACGTCGACGGCATTCCCCAGCTCGACGATCCGGTCCGTCGAGCCACGGTGTCGACCGGCGACGGAACCGGCCAGGTGGTCGTCGAATTCGCCGCCGCCTGGATGATCGATGAGCCGGTGTTCTGGATCATGACGCGTGGCGATCCCATCCACGCCGGCGAGGACTTCAACATGGAGTCCGACCAGTCGTCCGAACCGGCCGAGCGCAGCTGGATCGCCGACCGGGGCGTGGAATTCATGGTTCCGACGCAGCAGAACTTCATGATCCGGGCCAGCGTCCTGCAGCTGCCCGGCAACGTGACCCCGGTACCGGCCATCGGCGGGGTCGGGCTGGTGCTGCTGATCCTGCTGATGCTGGGCATCGCGATCCGGGCCCGGCGCCGGGTGGACGCGCGAAGCCGCTGATGGAATACTTGCCGATTCGGCACGACGGAACGACTCCACGATGTCACTGGTGTTCTACACGCGAGAAAACTGCGGCCTCTGCGATCAGGCCAGGGCCCTGCTGGACGTCGGCGGGCTGGCCGATCGCGTACGCATGGTCGATATCGATGACGACCTCGACCTGATCCAGCGCTACGGCGACCAGGTGCCGGTGATCCTCAACGAAGACACCGGCGAAAAGATCACCTGGCCGTTCACGGCCTCCCAGATCCGGGATCTCGTCGAGGACGACGGATGATCGACGGATGAGCGGCGGGCATTTCCATACCGACCGCGGCGAGGTCCGCGCGCCATGAGTGCGCCGATCCTGCTGCATATCGAGGCCGACCAGCTGCAGAACGCGCTGCTGTCCGGCATCGCCCATGTCCAGGCGCGGCGCGACCTGCTGAACCGGATCAACGTTTTTCCGGTACCCGACGGCGATACCGGCACCAACCTGCTGTTCACGCTGCAAAGCGTTCGCAAGCGGATCAGCGGTCGCCCGGCCGCGGCGGTTCCCGTGGTGCTGGACGACATCGCCGACGCGGCGCTGGACGGTGCCCGCGGCAATTCCGGGGCGATTCTCGCCCAGTTCTTTCACGGCCTGAGCGAGAGCAGCCGCGATTGCCACCGGCTCGATGCCCACCAGCTCGCCCGCTCGGTCAAGGCCGGCGCGGTCTCGGCCTGGTCGGCGATGTCGAAGCCGGTGGCCGGCACCATGCCGACGGTGCTCGAGGATTTCGGCGATGCGCTGGTGCAGGGCGTCGAGGCCGGAGTACACGACATCCGTGATCTGTTCGGACGGGCCAGGAAGGCCGCGCATGCCTCATTGAAGCGCACGCCCGATCAGCTGCCGGTGCTGCGCGAGGCCGGCGTGGTCGACGCCGGCGCCCAGGGATTCGTCGACCTGGTCGACGGCATCTGGCGCTATGTGCGCAGCGGCAAGCTGCCCGAGGGCGTGGAGATTCTCGCGGTTGATGACGCGGACGCCGCGCAAGCGCACGCCGAGTCCGGTCCGCTCGACCATCGTTTCTGCACCGAGTGCCTGATCGACGGCGACGGGCTGGATGTCGACGGGCTGCGCGAGCGCCTCGACGCGATGGACGCCAGCAGCTTGGTCGTGGCCGGCGGCGGACGGCGAGCGCGGGTCCATATCCATACCAACAAACCCGGCGACGTGTTCCGGGTCTGCGCCGAGTTCGGCGAAATCCGGCAGCAGAAGGCCGACGACATGAGCCGCCAGCACGGGCTGATCAACCAGCGCGGCGCGATCGCCGTGGTCACCGATTCGGCCGCCGACCTGCCGGCCGCCGAGATCGACCGGCTGGGCATCCACACCGTGCCGCTCCGGCTGTTCTTCGGCGACACCGAGTACCTCGACAAGCTGTCGATGCAGCCGAGTGCGTTCTACGCGAAGATCGCCGATTCCGACCAGCATCCGCAGACCTCGCAGCCGCCGCCGCGCGACTTCCGGCGGCAGTTCGAACTGCTGACCAGCCACGGCCACGAGGTCCTGTCGATCCACATTTCCGGCAAGCTCAGCGGCACGCTGCAGTCGGCCGAACAGACCGCGCGCCGGCTTGGTGACGAGGCACCGATCACCGTGTACGACTCGCTGAACGCCGCCTGCGGCCAGGCGCTGCTGACGCTCTGGGCGGCCGAGGCGGCCGCGGCCGGCTGGTCGCGGCGCGAGATCGTCTCCGGGCTCGACGAACTCGGGCCGAAGACCCGCACCTTCGCGCTTGCCCGGGACCTCACCTGGGGCGTGCGTGGCGGACGCGTCAAGCCGTGGATGGAGGGCGTGGCCCGCCATCTTCGGCTGAACCCGGTGCTGGCGAACTCGGTCGACGGGCGCCTGACCGCGCGCGGCGTGGTCCGAGGCCGAGGCGAACAGGCGGTGCGCCGCTTCGCCCGCTTCCTGGTTCGACGAATGGAGGCCGGACTGACCTACCGGATCCTGATCAGCCAGGCCGACTGCAAGGACGACGCCCGCCTGCTGCGCGAACTGTTGCTGACCGCGCACCCGGAAGTCGACGCGTGCTGGATCGAGGACGCCAGCCCGGCCGTCGGCGTGCACGCCGGGCCCGGCTGCCTGATCGTAGGCCTCCAACCCTGGACCGCACCGGACTGAATCGATGCCGACGAGCGCGCTCATCGATCTCCTGCTGCTGGCCGCGATCGGCTACCTGGTCGGCTCGATCTCCGGCTCGCTGGTGCTCGGGCGCCTGCGCGGGATCGACATCCGGACGCAGGGTTCGGGCAACGCCGGTGGCACTAACGCGCTGCGCACGGTCGGCTGGCCGTTCGCGCTGGGCGTGGTGCTGATCGACCTCGGCAAGGGCGTGGTCGCGGCCTGGCTGCTGCCGATGTCGGCCCCGCTGCTGGCCGACGGCATCCCGGCGCCGCTGTGGCTGGCCTGCGCCTGCGGCTTCGCCGCGGTGCTCGGCCACGTCTGGCCGGTGTATTTCGGGTTTCGTGGCGGAAAGGGCGCAGGTACGGCCGTCGGCGCCGTCGCGGTGCTGGCGCCGTGGTGCATCGTGCCGCTGCTGCTGGTCTGGTTGATCACCCTGTTCGGCACCGGTTTCGTCGGCCTGGCCACCATCCTCGCGGGTCTCAGCCTGGTGCCGTCGATGTACCTGCTCGGCCCGAGCCCGCTGCCCCTGGCGCTGGGCGTTTTCGCGATCGCGCTCGCCGTGCTGCTGGTGTTCACGCACCGCAGCAATCTCCAGCGACTGGTCAGCGGTACCGAGAATCGCTTCGAGAAGGCGCGCGTGCTCAAGCGTCGCAGGTAACGGGGCGCTTCGCCCCGTCCTCGCTGGATGAACGATCCTGCACTGCAACTCCTCGCCCGGCTGGCCGATGGCCGATGGCACGGCGGTCCGGCGCTGTCCGACGTGCTCGGCGTCAGTCGGGCGGCGGTCTGGAAGCAGGTCGAAGTGCTGCGCGGCACCGGTCTCGAGATTCGATCCGACAGCGGCCGGGGCTACCGACTCGCTCGGCCGGTCGAGCTGCTGTGCGCCGAGCGGATTCGAGCTGCATTGCCCGCCGGGATCACCGTCGAGGTGCTCGAGCGCAGCGCATCGACCAACGCCGAACTGGCCGGACCCGGGTTCGCCCATCGCCGGGCCGTGCTGGCCGAGTGGCAGCAGGCGGGACGCGGCCGGCGCGGCCGGCACTGGATCGCCCCGCCCGGCGGTGGCCTGGCGCTGAGTTTCGGCATCCGCTTCGAAGTAGGCCTGCCGCGGCTGGGCCCGTTGAGCCTGGTCGCCGGCCTGGCCTGTACCGAAGCGCTGGAGCGCATCGGTGTCGCTGGCCCCGGACTCAAGTGGCCCAACGACCTGATCGTCGACGGCGCCAAGCTCGGCGGCCTGCTGGTCGAACTGCAGGGCAGCGTGGATGGCCCGTGCAACGTCGTGATCGGCGTCGGCATCAACGCCTGGCTGCCGGATGCACTCCGATCCGCCATCGATCAACCGACCGCCGACCTGGCCGGGCTGGGCGTCGATCCGCAGCAGCGCAACGCGCTCGCCGCCGGCCTGATCGAGGCGCTGGATCGCGCCTGTGAGCGGTTCCAGCGCGATGGTTTCGCGCCGTTCGCCGACGCCTGGGCCGAGCGCGACGTGCTGTTCGGCCGGGCGGTGGACGTGCACGACGCCGACGGCTCGGTTCGCCGGGGCACCGCCGACGGGGTCAGCGAGCGGGGCGGCCTGTGGCTGCGGACCGACGACTCGCGCACGAACGAGTCGCGCCAGGAACTGGTGGCCGGCGAGGTGAGTCTTCGTGTCCGGCACTGACCTCTGCTGGCTGGCCGATCTCGGCCACACTCGTGCCAAGTGGGCCCGGATGCGGGCCGACGGCGGCCTGGCGGACGTCCGTTCGACGACGACCGGCGAGTTCGCCGCACGGGCCGTCGAGGCCGGCGTCATCCGGGTGGTGATGACCGCAGTGCCGCCGGACGCGGTCGTCGCCCCGGTCCTCGATGCACTGATCGCCGCGGGCATCGACTGCCTGCGCATCGGCCTCGATTCTCCACCGCTGCCGGTCGCGCCGGCGTACGGCTCGCTCGGTGTCGATCGCTGGCTGGCCTTCAACGCCGCCTGGCAGCTTCGACCCGGCTCCTTGTGCGTCGTCGACATCGGCACTGCCGCCACCGTCGACGTGATCGACGGGCAGGGCCGTCATCGCGGTGGCTGGATCCTGCCGGGCCCGGACGCCGCACGAGCCGGGCTGCTGGCGCGTGCCCCCGGCCTCGAGCGGCCGCGTGAAAACCCGACCACGCCGCTGATGCCGGCTCATTCGACCGCACAGGCGCTGGAGCGCGGCGTGCTGCTGCAGCAGGCCGGCGCGCTGCGGCTGGCCGTCGAGGCCGCGACTCGGGAACTGGGCGGGCGACCGCACGTCGTGCTGACGGGCGGCGCCGCCGCGACGGTACAATCCGAACTTGAGATCGACGAGCTGCGGCCCGACCTGGTGCTGCACGGACTGGCACTTGCCGTGACGCGGATGGACCTCGACTCATGATGGCCTGGCGCATTGCCGCGGTGATGCTGGTGGTCGTGAACCTGGCGGTTCTGGTCCTCGGACAGATGCAACCGCCACCAGCACCCCGCCTGCCGCCGCCGGCTCCCGACCCCGAGATTCCCCAGCTGGAGTTGATTGCGCTCGAATGGCAGGAGCGTCAGGGTCCGCGCTGCTTCACGCTCGGCCCGTTCGCCACGCTGGTCCAGCAGAGCCGCGCCGAAGACCGCCTGCGGCCGTTCGCCACCGAAATCCGCGCTCGACAGACCCAGGCCGACCGCGATCGCGGCTGGTGGGTCTTCGTCGCTGCACCGAGTCGATCGGGCGCCATCGAACTGGCCCAGGAACTCGCCCGCCGCGGTGTCGAAGACTATTTCGTCGTTGCCGACGAGGACCTGCCCGACGCCGTGTCACTGGGCCTGTTCGAACGCCACGAAAACGCCCGCGAACGCCGGGCTCGCATTCGCTCGATGGGCTTCGATGCCCAGCTCGCCGTGCGGAGGGAGGACACGCCCCAGTTCTGGCTGGATTACCGCATCGACCCCGGCGAACGCTCGCCGTGGCGCTTCATCCTGCGCTCCAGCCCGGGCGCGAGGCACTTCGCGATTCCGTGTTTTTGAGTGGAATACGAGCGGGTAGCAATGTGCACACTGGAATTCGCTTTCGGCGGGCGAATCAACATCAAATGACTAGTCGGGTATCTTTCGAAGAAGGCTGTGGCCCAACGAAATCTGATACGGAGATAAGCCGCCAGTATCAAGGGCGAGTTGCACGTACTCTCTGGCTAGGTTTTTGTTCTGAAAAGCCGGGAACTCACCCGATAAAAGCCTTGCAAGCCTGAGCTGTGCATCGGCATTGCCAGATTCTGCGACATCTTGTAACTTGCGGATCGTTTGCTCCTGCCAATTAAGAAAATCACCCTTGACGTTGCTGGAATCTGACTCATTGAATGCTGGCGGGAATGATGGAAGAAGTATTGTCGCTTGTACACTGCCGAGTTCGGAGGCTAAGCCAACCAGTTCATCTGTTCGGAATGAGCTTGCTCTTTGGATTTCACGGCACAAATTTATTGCCGAGTCCAAATCTATCTCGGTAGCCATTTCCGAAGGAACTGACTCCAGAGAAGGAAGCGAGTCGCAGGAATTGAGCATTCGGAATGCTGTAAGTGCCGAATCTTTGTTGTGAGTTGCTTGACCTTCTTCACGCAGAAACGAATCTAAAGGATCTGGCCCGAGATCAGGGAAACCTGCAACGACAAGCGCAACTGGCGTTATACGTTCTGGTTGAGTGCTGCCCGTTTCGGAGGTAGAGCGGTGCGGTTCAGGAATTGGGGTGCTTGCCAGGCTTCTCAGATCGTTTTGGTCTGTCGGATTTATTGAACCAACGGAACCCAAATCTGGGGTTTGCCTTGCGTAATACAGAATCAAAATTGCTGCTAAGGCAGTCAGGAAGAATACTGAGGCTTTCTTCATTTGATTGTCCTTATTTAGTTCCCTAGCTGTCATGAGCTAGGGATGGAGATTAAGATGGAAGATTTATTCCGCAGCCTTGTTCATCCCAGGTTCTTATCAGAATTTCACACCCTCTATATTCTCTAGCTTGAACGAGAAGGCCGTTGTACTGATCGAGCAAAGATGGAGCGATCCTGTCCCACGCAACGTAGAATGAACGTACGATGCCGAGATCAAGATCCCTAAACCAATCAAACCAAGGTGCGCCGATTCTGTTAGAAGCGGCGATTCCCATACGTGCGTCGATTTCATCTGCCGCTTGATTGCAAAGCTGTCGGTCGCTCATATCGTTCCGGGCTGTTGGAAAAGTGTAAGAAAACATATTGCAAGTGCTCCTGATGCTCTGTCTGTAGGAGTCTTCGCAAAATCCTGGATCGTTTCCTATGTCGCTGTAGCACGTTCGAAGAGCAAGTAAGCTGTAGCCAAAGTATATGTTCAAGACCCCGCCATTGTAGGCGGACGAAACGAGTTGATCCATTCCCCAAGGGTTTTGAATTTCATCTACAACCGGTGGTCCGCTTTGAATGAACTGTCGTGTACAACCTTCCGGAAAACCCTGTTGCGCCATCAGTGCACAGTAGGGCGAGTTTGGAGTGTCGCTCCAGTCTCCAGGGGTCACTGTTCCATCGCCGCCCCCAGACCCGCTTTGCGGGCTTTCAGACCACCAGAAGTTTTCGGGAATGCCAGGAAACGCGCTTACGGGAATCGGGATTGGGTCTAAGGGTTCGCCAACGATAACCACTGTTTCGAAATCAGGATCAGGGAGCTCTTCTTGCGCAGATAAATCAGAGTAGATTGCCAAGCTTACACAGGCCGATAGGAATAGATTTTTCTTTTTCATCGCAATTCTCCTAATTCAAGAAAACAGGAATGGTTTTTTCCACCGCGCTTGCTGCCCGGGTCTTGTGGGGTGATTTGGCAAAATTGCTGCTTTCGCTTGGATATCTGACAATTGATTCAGTTTGCTTTCTGCGTCTTTTACGGCTTCACCGGCTGCAGAGAAGATGCATAGGTTTAGTTGTGGTCCCCGAAAATTAGGAAGTACGTTGTATAGATACTTTCCGTTCCGAAGCAGGAAGAAAACTGACCAAGGAAAAGCTTTTTTGGACGGGGTGTAAGCTGCTGTATTCAACATGACTCGAGAGAGCCTTCCATTGCCATCGCAGAATGGATGAGAAATCAACAAACCTAACGACAATAGAAAATGGTGAAAGAATTTCTCTCGCTTTTCTTCTGGATAGGTTGAAGTTCTCGCTCGCTTTAACCAGTGAGTTCCTGCCGAGGCTGGCGTTAAATGCGCGCTCTTTGAGAAGGGCGTAGTGAGCGCGATTCCTTCGCTCCTGGGTATAAGCGCCATCGGATTTCTAGACCCGTGATTCGTAAAGAGCGGCCGAAGGGTTGTCCTGATTACGTGACTGCAAAGTGCGCCCGCATCTGAAAGTGCGACCTCGTTTTGTGCTTGAATAATTATTTCCTTTGCGGGAATTGAATTTGATTTCCAATCAATCCTTTCTCGTATCCAGTCCTTATGCCATCGCCATTGTTCCGTGAACAATGAGTGCGCGAGCAGCTCTTGCGCTGTTTGATGTGTTTGTTCGGCGAGAGAAAGCATTGCTTCTATTGGAATCTGCGCTGCCAGTTGCTCGCGAAGCTCCAGGAATTCTTGAGAGCCTGGATTGAGTTGGTTGGGGAATTGCATTGTCGCGGCCGATAGAAGTAGTACACATGTTTGCTCAGCATTCCTCTGCCGCCAATAGGAAAATGCCTTTCTCTTTTGTAGGAAAAATTCTAATCGTGAAGCGGAAATTGCTTAGGGAATTTTCTTAAGAGGTGACCTTCATCACGC
>Ga0209938_1001053_pt1 | contig 14600 bp, 10 predicted proteins | sample SalPonR2_C_D1_MG_FD_185708 | JGI IMG/M metagenome (GOLD analysis project Ga0209938, IMG submission 185708) | Salt pond soil microbial communities from South San Francisco under conditions of wetland restoration - Salt Pond MetaG R2_C_D1_MG... ... | reverse complement strand
GGTATGCCATATCGGACCCGGACAGCCTGAGGTTGCTCGACCGCGATGGCGGGCACATCGAATCCGAGCTCCCCTACAGCCTTTCAAGAAAGTCGGGTCTTCCGTTGCTGGAGCCGCGCCTGCTGCTGCGGGGCGAGTACCGCTATATGGCCGGTGCAGGGCGTTTCCGTGAATGTCTGACCGGGCTGGATATGCCGGTGGCCGCCGTGGACGACAACCGCGCGCTCGAAGAAGCCTACATCGCGGCACGGGAAGAACCCGGCCAGACACTGATGGTAAGCCTCGAGGGCCGGATTGCGCAGCGTCCGCCGATGGAGGGCCTGCACTCAGTGCCGACGCTCGTGCCTGAGCGATTCATCGGTATCTGGCCCGATCTCGGCTGTCCCGAGCCGGTGAACGCCGCGACACTGGAGAATACTTACTGGCGACTGGTCTTGCTGGATGGTTCAGGCATCGAGCGGTTCGATAACCAGCGCGAGCCGCATCTGATCTTCCGTGAATCGGGTGAACTGGCGGGTTCCGACGGCTGCAACCGTATGATCGGACAATACCGGGCCAGCGGTCGCTCCATCGAGTTTTCTCAGCTTGCCGCGACCCGCATGATGTGCGCTCAGGGCATGGAGCAGGCGCAAGACTTCCGCGATGCGCTGGAACTCGCGCGCCATTTCAGAATCATCGGCAACCAGCTGGAAGTGCTGGACGCGGACGAAAAACTGTTGATGCGCCTTGAAGCCGTGGCTCTGGATTGATCCGGCCTGTCAGGCATGCAAGAATCGCATGACGCCATCCCGGCACCAAAGGTTTCCGAGCCGGTGCCGTGCAATATCCATCGAGGTAGACAAAAGATGCTGAACAAAGCCAATTTCATTTTTTCCATTCTGGCAATACTGCTGCTCACCGCCTGTGCAAGTAGTCCGAAAATCCACACGATGCAGGCGCCGGATGTGGACTTTTCGGACTATGAAAGCTTCACCTTCGTTGAGCCGCTGGGGAGCGACAAAGCCGGATACGCCTCGCTGATTTCCCGGCAGCTGAAATTTTCGATTCGGCGCGAGCTGGAGATGACGGGGTTCACGTATGCGGAGCAACAGGCCGAGGCGGACATGCTCGTCAACGCCCATACACATCTCGATGAGAAGATTCGAGTCCGTGAGGTTGCCGATCCGCTCATGGGGCCGACCTACTGGGATTACCGCTACGGGTTCTACTCCGCCTGGCCGAGTTATTCGACACGCACCGAAGTCACGCAATATTCCGTGGGCACGCTGACCGTCGACCTCATCGATGCCGCGGAGCGCGTGATGATCTGGGAAGGCACGGCGCGCAACGAAATCACCGAAAAAACGCGTCGCGATGCCGCTCAGGCAATCGACCGGGCGGTAGCGAAGATATTCGAGCAGTTTCCGTGAATTCCGGGAGCGCTTCTTCCGAAAGCATGCAACATGCGGTAATCGAGCCTGATCCAGGAATGATATCGTGACCAATCCTGACAACGCGTCCAAGACTTTCGTCCCGAACCGCGTCTTCGTGGTGTCGCTGATTCTCGTCGCTGCCTTCGGCGGCTGGGGATTGATCGATCCCGACGGCATGAGCGGCACCTCGCTGGGCTTCACCACCTTCATGCTCACCAGCATCGGCTGGTACTGGCTTCTGATCAGCACCGGGTTCCTGATCCTGGCGGCGTTCCTGGCGCTGGGACCCTATGGCCGCGTCAAGCTCGGCGCCGACGACGAAGAGCCCGAGTTTTCGACGGTGTCGTGGATCGCGATGCTTTTCGCCGGCGGCATGGGCGCCGGCCTGATCTTCTGGGGTGTCGCGGAACCGCTTTATCACTTCCGCGATCCGCCTGGCATGCCGGGCGAGACCGCCGAGGCGGCCCGCGCCGCGTTCATGCTGACCAACCTGCACTGGGGCCTGCACGCGTGGTCGATCTACGGCGTCTGCGCGATGGTGATCGCCTATTTCACTTTTCGCAAGAAGAAAAAGCCGCTGATTTCGACGCCGATCGAATCACTTTTCCCGGGCGTCACCGGCCAGCGCCTGGGCCAGGTCGCAAACGTTCTCGGCGTGTTCGCCGTCGTCTTCGGCCTTGCCGGGTCGCTGACCATGGGCACCTTGCAGATTCGGGCCGGCCTCGGCGAACTGCTCGGCACGCCCCTGAACTTCGGCATGTCGCTGCTGGTCATGCTCACGATGTACGCCACCTACATGACTTCGACCTCGGTCGGCGTCGATCGCGGCATCAAACTGTTGTCCAACATCAACATGGCCGTTGCGGTACTCATGGTGATCTATATCGCGGTACTCGGGCCGACCGCGTTCATCTTCGAGACCCTCATCGATTCGATCGGCACCTACTTCACGCAGTTGCCGGCGATGGCGTTTCACCTGCTGCCGTTCGAAGGGCTGCAGGACTGGACAGCAAGCTGGACGCTCACCTACATGATCTGGTGGCTGGCCTGGGGACCGTTCGTCGGGATCTTCATCGCCCGCATCAGCCGCGGTCGGACCATTCGCGAGTTCTGCGCCGGCGTCATCATCGTGCCCACATTGTTCTCGCTTTTCTGGTTCGCCGTACTGGGCGGAGCCGGCGTCTTCATCGAGCTGTTCGGGGGCGGCGGCATCGCCGAACTGGTCTCGCAGGACGTCAGCCGCGCCTTCTTCGTCTTTCTCGACTTCTTTCCGCTTGGACAGGTGCTGGGCTTCGTGGCGCTGTTCCTGATCTTCATCTTTCTGGTGACCTCCGCCGATTCGGGGAGCTTCGTGCTTTCGATGATGACCAGCGAAGGCCAGCTGAACCCGCCGCTGCCTTACAAGCTGGTCTGGGGCACCCTGGTCGCTGTGCTGACCGTGGCCACCCTTTTCAGCGGATCGGTCGAGGTTGCCAAGGCAATGGCGGTCACCGGCGCGATTCCGTTTTCCGTGGTGCTGCTCCTTCAGGTGGTGGGTTTCCTGAGGGCAATCCGCGCCGAGGGTCCCACTGCCGCCGCGCACGCCGATGTTGTCGCAACTGCAAGCTCGATGCCGAAAAGAGGAGCGTCGTCGTGATCATCATCCGCAGCATCCTGTCCGCCATGGTCCTGGCTTTTCTCCTTGCCGGATGCAATCTTGATCGAGAGCCGTTGCAGATCGGCGGCAAGCAGTCGCCGGAAGACCGGATCGTCGCCGAACTCATCGCCGAACTGGCCGACGCCGAGGGCATTCCTGTCCAGCGGCGGATCGGACTGGGTGGCAGCCGGCTCACGATGGAGGCTCTGAAGCGCGGCGAGATCGATCTTTATCCCGAGTACACGGGATCGGGGCTGGCGCTGCTGGGGCTGGCGCAGCCGCCCGATGCCGATCCTGATTCCGCGATCGAGCTGCTGCGCAAGCGCTATGCGCCGCTGGGGCTGTCATGGAGCGAACCGCTGGGCTTCGAAAGCAGTCCCGGCCTCGCGATGCTGCGCGAGCGCGCACGTGCTTTGGGTATTCGCAGCTATTCCGACCTCGCGCCATATGCCGATCGGCTGGTGATCGGGGTCGACAGCGAATTCCGGCAACGTCCGGTCGACGGGCTGGGCCCGCTCGGACGGCGCTACGGGATAAATTTTCAGCGGATTCTCGAGGTCCCGACGCGCGACCGAAGCCAGCTCTACGAGCAGCTGATGGACGGTGACATCGACGTTGCGCTGATTCATTCGGCCGATCCCCAGATCGAGATCTTCGATCTCCAGGTGCTCGCCGACGACCGCGACTTCTTCCCACGCCATGCTGCCGCCATCGTGTATCGCCAGGCCGTGCTGGAGCGCTACCCGGCGCTGGAAGACATTCTCGCGAAACTGGAGGGCGCGATCGGGGATGCCCAGATCCAGGAACTGAGCCGACAGGTATCGGTGCGCGGCGAGGATCCCAGAGAGGTGGTCCGGCGCGAGTTGATTCGGCTGGACCTGATCGACGGTGAACTCGGCGAGAAGGACCGGCAGGCTCTGAGCCTCGCGGTTTCCCTTTCCGCGAACGCCGACGGGGAGGCCGGAGCGGTATTGCGTCAGCTGCGCAGGTCATTCCCCACCAGCAAAGTCAATCTGGTGCGCTCGCCGGACCCGCTCGGTGCCGTCGCCGATGCGAGCGTGCGGCTTGCGCTGGTAAGCGCCCCGGCTTTCTTTGCGCCCGGTGCGGTGGATCCGGCCAGCGGCCAGCCGCCGTTGCGCGAGGGCTTCGAGGCGGTCGCCCTGGTCGGCACGAGCTTTCTGCATGTGTTTGCGCTGAATCCGGATGTCGAACGCCTTGCCGAGGCGGCCACGATCGTGACCGGTCCGGTGGGGTCGAGCGGCTTCCGGGCGGCGGAGTCGCTCATCGATGGCCTGGAACTGTCCGCCGAGCTTATCCCGGTGAGCGGCGATACGCCCGATGCACTGACCGACGCGCTGATCGAAAGCGATGCCGATATCGCGATCCTGATGCAGCCCCTCGGCAACTCGACGGCCCTGACGCTGCTGCAGCGCGGCCTGCCGCTTATCGAGGTGGACGACTGGATTCAGCGCAACAACCGGCTCGTTTATCCCTACCTGCAGCCGGCACGGCTTGTGCCATCGGATTATGAGCGATTTATCACCGGTCGGCGCGGGAGCTCGGGAGTGACCGGTTTCAGCGGGCCCATCGAGACTCTCGCAACGCAACTCGTCCTGGCCGGCCCGGCCCCACCCCAAGACGTTCGGCTCTCCACGCAGGGACCTGGCGCAAGCTTCATACCGCGCGCCCTCCCCTTGACCGACCAGGCGGTCGAGCGCATCAATTCGGCCACCGGAAAATCCGAGGCGATCTATCCGGTTCTGCCGCAAGCGCGCGCCCTGGCGCCACGGCTGCCGCAGCCCCCCGAATCGCTGAACCCCTCGCCGGCGGCGTCTTTACTGTCCGTGCTGGCGCTCGCGTTGCTGATCTGGATCGCATGGCTGATGCTTCGGCCGGCGCATGAAGCTTGAGTCGAAGGATCCGGTAAAAGTGTTGAATTACGCATCGACAGGTAAAAATGAAGCATGAGCGGATTTTTCAGACTCGCAGGCTTGTTGTTGTTCGTTTCATCGATTGACGGTCACGCCCAGACCGGCAATCCTCATTTCGGCGATACGGTCACTTTTTCGAGCGGCGTCCTCTTTCACAAGGCCGATGCGAGCGTCGGGGCGACCCTGAATGACAATCCGGTCGTCGATCTGAGGCTGCCTGATCTGGGCGTCGGTGACGATAAAACAGTTTTCTGGACCGAGCTGTCATGGAAAATGAGCCGGCGCTGGCAATGGGACCTCACGTACAGCTCATTTGCGGGAAACGGATTCATCGAGGCTCGGAGAAGCGGCAATTTCGGCGAGATCGAATTCGATGCCGGCGCATCCCTCAGTTCCAGCCTTGATGTCGATGTCTTCATCACGGACATCACCTATAGCCTCATCAACACGGACCGTGGCCGATTGGGGATAGGGGCCGGCTTTCATGTCACCCGCGTCGATTTCGGTCTGCTTGCAACCGTTGATGTCATGACGGAAGGCGGCGAATTCGAGCAGGTCGCGCGGTCCCAGACGATGGATGTTCTGGCGCCGCTGCCGACGCTGTCGATGACTGGCGGTTATCGGCTCCTCGACAATGTCTATCTCTCCGCCGATGTAGGCTACCTGTCGCTGAATGTCGACAAATACGACGGCGGCATATTCTCGGTGCGCACACAAGTTGAGTGGCGACCCTGGCGGCGCATCGGAATCGGCGCGGGATATCAATTCATCGACCTCGATCTGGACGTGGACCAGGGCCGTATCGATGAGCGTTACGACCTGGAGCTGACCGGTCCGACACTGTTCCTGACATACGGCTTCTGACACGCAGCTCGCTCCGGCGGTTACAAGGACTAAAGAATCTCCCTCCGGCTTCAGAATCAATGGCCGAACAACACAACGAGGCAAAAATTACTATGCAACAGCTCAGATCCCTCGACTTGCCGCGCGACGGCCATGGCCCCATCGCTCGAGCGGCAAAACTCTTGATGCTGACACTCGTCCTCTGGACATTCTGGCACAGCGGAATCGCCTGGGCGCAGGACGACCGGCTGGCGGCGATCGAAGCCAAGCGCGAGCAGATCGAGCAGATCATGGACGAGTTGGAAAACACGCCCGAGCGACGCCGGGACGGACTGCTTTTTCGCGTCGACGATCTGGCGCGGGAACTGGGCGCGATGATGCTTGCATATCCGGTCGACGGCATCGCGGCCGACGACTCGGCCACCGAAGCAGACGACGGCCCGAAGGTGGGCTTCCGGGCGCACCTGGAATGGTTCAAGGGCTTCCTGATCGACCGATACGAGTCTCTTCAAGAGCGCATCAGGCGAGAGCAAGCACGCTTCGACGAATTCGATGAAAGTTCCGAGGCGGCGATTGCGCGCGCTTTTCAGCAGGACCTGCGCGCAGTGGTGGCAAACCACACCGGCCTGCTGGTCAATCTGCTCGAGCTGGGCGAAAAGATCGGCCAGGTGGACGAAAGTCTGCGCCAGCGAATCAGGCAAACATTGTTGCTGGCCGCCGAAAGCATGAGCGGCCAGATCCTGCTCGACGCCACGACGCTGAGCGAATTACGCAGCATGGTCCGCGCAGATCCCACCAATACGGCCCTCGTCAAGGCCGAGCGCGCAATCGAGCGCAAACAGGTGCGCAACATCGCAACGCTGGAGCAGCTTGTCGGCTTGATGGGCAACATCGGGCTCAATGCAGGCAGCTACCGCGCGCTGTTGTTGAGCCAGCGCGGCTCGATCGGCGTCGACATCCTGGATCGGGAGGTCTTCATGAACCTGCTCGGCAGCCGCATCGAAAGCGCCAAGGATACCTTGCTGACCCAGGGCCCGAACGTCATATTCAAGATGCTGGTCTTTCTCTCGATCGTGCTGGCCGCCTGGCTGCTGGCGCAGTTCGTGCGCGGCATCGTTGCCGCGCTGCTTCATCGGGAGTCGGTCCAGCTTCACCAGCTCATGGAAGCCATGCTCATCTCGCTGTCTTTCGGCATCGTGTTCGCGGTCGGACTGGTCGTGGCGCTGTCGACGATCGGCATCTCGCTGGTCCCCATGCTGGCCGGCCTGGGCGTTGCGGGCATCGTCGTCGGTTTCGCGCTGCAGGACACGCTCAGCAACTTCGCATCCGGCTGGATGATCCTGATCTACCGGCCCTACGACGTCGACGACCACGTGATCGCCGGCGGGGTCGAAGGCACGGTCAAGCGAATGAACCTGGTATCGACCACGATCGCGACCTTCGACAACCAGCGCCTGGTGATTCCGAACAGCAAGATCTGGGGCGACGTGATCACCAACCTCACGGCCAATCGAATCCGACGCCTGACCATCCCGATCAGCATCGCCTACGGCGAGGACCTCGACCGGGCCGAGGCGATTCTGCGCGATGAAATCTCCAGCCATGAGGGAATTCTGCGCAAGCCGGAGCCGAACGTGTTCGTCGACGCCATGGAACAGTCCGATATCCTCATGGTGACCCATGCCTGGGTCCGCACGGCGGATTACTGGACGCTGCTGCGCTCGCTTACCAAGCGGCTCAAACAACGCCTGGACGAAGAAGACATCGAAATTCCGTTCCCGCAGCAAGACATCTACGTTCGCGCACTGCCGGGCTCGGCCACTGAAAAGCAACCGCCCAAGAAACCGGAAGCAAAACCCAAGCCGGAACCGGAACCGGAACCGGAACCGGAAAAATCCTGATCGCCGAAGCGCGCGGTCCGCGCCCGCCGGCGCATGGATGCTGCGCCGGTCGATCCGATCACGGGGTCATTCCCGCATCTCCAGGTCGGGACGCAGCATCGACTGGCGCAGGCGCTGCGGGTAATCGGGCGGAATGAACCACAGAAACGGCAGATTCGACTGCACCAGGCCGCGATCTTCGGGCCGCAGATCGCTGCGCACCGCCAGCAGCACGTCATTGCTGGCCCAGGGGTGATCGAGCCAGTAGCGGTGGCCGGAAATGTCGAAACCCCGTTCCTGGGCGCCCATTGAAACATCGATCACCTCGAGCGAATCGGCTTCCATCAACTGCTCGAGTTGTTCGGGGCTCAGCTCGCCCCGACGGTCGCCAAGTCGATAGCCGCCCCCCATGAAGCGTCGGGCAAGCTTGAGCGCACCGTCGTTGTCGGTCACGGTCACGATGAGCCGGTCGGAAACGCGTTCCAGCGCATCGAGGTGGTCGAGGAATTCCGCTCTGGGCACATCGGAGGCGGCATAGTAAACCGTGCCGATACGGAACCGGCGGGTCCATTCGGCGCTGGACAATTCCGGGTGGCGCTCGGACAGCGTCTTCAGGGCACGCGTCACGAGGCGCCCTCCGGCGCTCCAGGACACGATGTTGATCTTTTTCGCATCGCTGTGCCGGGCCAGCATCTCCAGCAGATCGGTCAGCGATTCCGCCGAGCGGTAGGCGCGGGCAACGTCCCTGCCGGTGCCGTAGGCGACGATGTTCTGGCGGCTGGGCCAGGCGAACGCCATTGCGGTCATGTCGCGGCGCATGAAATGATCCATCTCCGCGGCAAATGCCGTGGCGTTGTAGAAGTCGACCTTGGCACCGTGGACGTAGATCAGCAGCTCATCGTCGGATGCCCTGTCGATGGAATTGTTGAGCATGGAGAAAAAAACGCTCAGGGCCTCGGGGTCCGGCGTCTCGCCGATCCGCCACCGGCCGGTTTCGACAATGCCGGCGATGGACAGCGGTATTTCGTCTTCGGCTCGATCGGCAACCGACGACAGCTCACGCAAATCTTCCCACTCGAGGTCCTCGGTGCCGAAGCCGATCAGGGCAGCCCCGAGGCGCACCATCTCACCCTTTCGATTGTCGTACTCGATGCGCTGCCAGCCCTGGCTTCGCTCACGGGTGGTCGCGTAGTAGACCATGCGCGGCGCCCAGCGCTCACCGGGCGGCACCGCATCGAGCGGGCCGATGCCAAGCTCGGTGTAGACCACCGGCGTGGGCATCAACGACACGTTGGGACTGGTGCCGCAGCCGGCCACCAGCAGCGGGACTACCAGCAAGTAAAGGCAGGCACGAAGTTGCCGCATCGCGATCGATCTCCCGGAAGTTGCATCCATCATGCATTCAGCACCGACCCTGCGTCAATTGACGGGGAAGCGCGAAACGCCGCCGCTTCCGTCATGCCATATCCGGTACTATCCGGTATTTTCCTACCCAGGAGCCTTGCAATGCAACGCTTGTCCTCGCTCGGCTGTGCCACCGCAGTATTCCTGATAGTCGGCTGCGACCAGCCCGTGCAACCCCCTTCGGGCCCGCGCATCACGGGCTCGCTTTTGCATCTCGAGCGCATCGCATTGCCGCCCGACAGCACCATGATCGTCGAGCTGCGTTCCGGCCGGGCCCCGAACAACGTGCTGGTGGCAAGCTACAGCGAGGCACTGGAGGGCCGCCAGGTTCCGTTTGCGTTCGAGCTCGAGATTCCGGCCGAAAGCGCCGAATCGCAGGAACCGCTTGTGTTCCGCGGCGGCGTGCATGCATCGGCCGGGGATCTCTGGCTGACCGAAGCGGTGCCGGTCGAGACGGCGGGTCCGGGCGTGCTGGACCTGGGCGAGCTTCGGTTGCGTCGGAGCGCGCAGGTTGAATTCGGCACGCCGTTTCGCTGTGGGCGGCACACGGTGGCATTCGGCGCGTTGGGTCGGCATCCCCGCCTCATCGTCGACGGCAGGGTGTTCGACATGGCCCGCGAGCGATCGGCCTCGGGCGCGCGCTTTCGATCGCTCGACGAAAGCGAAACCGAGTTCTGGAACAAGGGGCCGCAAGCGATGGTGACGGTCCGCGGCGAGCGCTTGCCGGAGTGCCGCCGGATCGAGGCGCCGGAAACGCCGTTCACGGCCCGCGGCCAGGAGCCGGGCTGGCAATTGCGCATTACCGAAGAAACGATCGAGCTGGAGCGCAATTACGGCACGCAGCAATCGACCTTTCCCCACGTCGAACCGTCGGTCGCTGCCGACGGCGTTGCACGCTACCGGACCTCGAACGGCGACAGCGACCTGGAAATCCTGGTCGAACCCTCGATCTGCCGTGACAGCATGAGCGGCATGCCGCACCCGACCACGGTCCGCTACACGCTGGACGGAGAGGCAGCGCGCGGCTGCGGCGGCGAACCCGAAGAACTGTTGCTGGGCGACGAGTGGCAGGTCGCTTCGATCGACGGCGAAGCGGTGCTCGAGAACGCGGTACCGACCATCGAGTTCCTGGCCGAAGGCAACCGGGTCGCAGGCCTGGCGAGCTGCAACCGGTTCACCGGTTCATTCGAGCTGACCGGCGAGGAACTCCGCTTCGGTCAGTTCGCGGTGACGGCGAGAGCGTGCATCGATCCGGCCGCGCAGGATCAGGAAAGGCGTTTCGTCGAACTGCTGCAGAAAACCGTGCGCTTCGAAATGCCCGCCTTCAACCGGTTGCGCCTGGTCACTTCCGACAACGAGATCATCGAAGCCACGCGCTGATGCGCCCGGCCGATGCCCGGGCCGGGACGGCGACCGAGCCGGGATGCCGGGGCGGGGAACCTTTGAACGAGACCGCGGGCGCGCGCCGGTCCGCTCAGGCGTTCCTCACCCGGCATCGCCGGCGCGGCCGTCGTCGGCCCCTTCCATGCCGGGCATCATGCCCTGGCCGGCAATCAATCGGTAGGCGACGTAGTACTTGTAGATATTGGAGACGTACTGTACCGTTTCCCGGCCGATCTTTTCGGCCACGACCCGTTCGACGTTGTTGAACCAGACATTGGGGTCGAGGCCGCGCTCGTCGGCCAGCCTGCGCAGACGCCGAATACGGCCCGGACCGCCGTTGTATGCGGCCAGGGCAAACAACAGCCGATTGGTCGAGTCGATTTGCGGCGCGCTGAAGAAATTGTCGATCAGGTAGCGCACGTACCTGGCGCCGGCCAGGACGTTGCTTTCCAGGTCGGTAATGTCTTCGATCCCCATGTCCGCGGCCGTGGCCGGCAGCAGCTGCATCACGCCCACGGCCCCGGCCGGGCTGACGACGCTGTGGTCCAGGCGCGATTCCTGGTAGCCCTGGGCCGCGATCATCAGCCAGTCGAGCTCATTTTGTTCGGCGTATTTGCGAAACAGCTGGGCCAGCTCGAAAAAACGCCGGCGCGCCTTGGACTGGGTCGCGCCGGTGACGAAACGGGTATCGCGGTAATACCGGTCGAACAGGATATTGCCCAGCAGCGTGCCCTTGCGCGCGCTGTCCAGATGACCGTTGAGCACCTGCCTGAATTCATCGGCATTCCGGCGCACGGCAAACGCGATTTCGTTGCCTTCGCTCAGCGCGAGGTCCTCATACAGCCGGATTCGGGGCAATACCCGGGCCCAGAGCCGGGCAATATAGTTGTCGGCAACGGTGTAGTCCACGAGCCCGGCGTTGACCATCTCGAGAACGTCTTCGGTCTCGAAATGATCGGGCGCCGATTGAATATCGATCGGGGCGGTTCCCGCAGACTCGAGCTCCCGGTTGAGGGCCTGCAAATGTTCGAAATAGCTGCTTTGCGGGTTGACCAGAACGGTCTTTCCGCTCAGATCGGAAAGCCTGTCCGGCACGCGCGCTTCCGAATGGCCCACGACGACTTCCGCTACGTTGCGGCCCAGCGGGCGCGTGAAGGCCACCTTTTCCTGCCGCTGCGGCGTGATCGTCAGGTTTGCCGCCGCGACATCGCCCCGACCCTCGATCAGCGCCGGTAGAAGCTGGTCGCGCGTCGTGGGCAGGAACACCACGCTCACCCCCATCCCATTGCGCGACGTACCCTTGTTCAGCACATCTTCGAACTCGTGCATGATCTCGTAGACGATGCCGCGCTGGTCCGGACCATCCAGAAAGTAAAGGGTCTGGCTATATGGCACCAGTACCCGGACAACGCGCCTTTCGATCATGCCCGCAAGGTCGCCTGTCCAGGACGCAGTCAATTCCAGATCGGGTCGATCCTCCTGGGCGGGAGACAGCGTGCAGGCCAGCAGCAGAGCGGCGGTCATGCATGCCAGACCGACCGCCCGCATAGCGCCGAGCTTCCGGTCGACCGGCACCCCACAAGCCGCCGCTTCGTATTGCATCGCCGGTGTTGTAGTCTGAACAGAAGAATTCAGCATTTCACATCATGCCCCATTCCGCCGAGATCGTAAGCGAATTCTGGCGACAGCTTCAGGCTGCGCCGACTGACATAGTAGAGAATTACATCAGTCGGCGCACAACAGCTTGATCTTGAGCGAAGCCAGTTCGATGGCTTCGTCGGTCTCGGCCTCCACCAGCAGCCGCTTGGCCTGCTGGCACTGCTCGGCTTCGGCATGCGCAACATCCTCGACCGCCGCAACGGCCTCTTCGTTGGCGGCATTGCAGTAAGCCGGGGAGACTCGGCGAACGTTGGCCGTATCCCGGACCTGCTCGACGGCGACGCAGTCACCGATGCGAATTTCGCGCTGGTCGGAGACGACCTCGATCATCCCCGCGCTGCCCGTTTGTACCGAATAGACCATGCCTTTTCTCGCCCCGCGTCCCGGTCGCCCCAACGCCGCACCGGCAGCGCTGCCGATGACCGCGTTGCGGACCTTCTTGCTCGACCTTTTGTCGGATGCCGAGATCAGCCCGATCGTGCCTCCGACCACGGCGCCGGTCGGGACTGCACCGGATCTCAAGTCAACGTCTCGGGCACCGGAAACCACCCCGTACTGGACGCTGATGCTTTGGCCGGCGCGCTGCGCCAGGACAGGCTCGACGACAACCGCGGTCGTCAGTGCGGCAACAAGCGCCGCGATTTTTGGAATGGAAATACTGGTCATGATTGTTCGGCCTCCAGTGCCGGTTGAATTCAGGGTCGGAAATCGACTCTTCTTCGCTCGATCAGACCGCCGATCGTCGGCGGGGCTTCATTGCGAGCCCTGACCCAGGGGGCGCGCGGAGATGCTTGACGGACGGACGATGGTTACCAACTGTATCCGAGGCGAAACCGGTAGGTCTGGTCCACCGATGCCACTTCGGCTGCGGTACTGGAATCGTATTCGATCAGCACCTCGGCGGAACCGATGATCTTTCCGATGAGCGGAAACGTGACGCCGGCGGTAGTGTCGACGACTACATTGGAAGTTTGTTGCAGATTCCAGATTCCGTTCTGGTAGAAGTAAGGCTGGAAGCGTTCTCCGAACCAGTCCGAAGTCAGATTCACGGTCCACACCATGCCGGCATAATCGTTGTCGTCGCGTACTCTGAAATATTCCCGGACATACGACATTCCGAGTTCGAGCTCGACGTCGGCATAGTTTTGCCACGAGAATGCGCGCCCGACGTAGGGGCCGAGATAGCTTCTGAGGTTGAGATCGGCGAATCGATCGCGCTCCAGCCTGGCCGAAACGCCCCAGTACCAGTCCTCTTCCAGGAACCGGTCGTACTTGCCCGTGACAGTCCAGTCCGAGGTGTTCTTGACGCCGTTGACTCGATCGATCTCGCCTGACGCCAGCAGTGTGTACCTGTCCTCGAGCCCCGTCAGACGTGTATTGAGACGATAGTCAGCTTCCTCGGTATCGGTATTGCCCTGTTCGACGGTCAGCGCGAAGCTGGCGGTGCCGGTCCAGTCGTAGCCCTTTCCCAGCTCCCAGGGCTCCGGATCGATTCGCTCCAGATCCGCGAGGCTCGCTGGCTCACCCGGCAGGATCAGTTCACCCTCGCGAACCTCGATCGGCACGGCACCAAGCACCCGGCCGTCGGCCAGTTGCAAGGCGTGCTCAGTGCGCACCGTCATCTCGACGATCTGCGCCTGATCGAGCTCGACCGTTCCCGCAAAGTCGGTCTCGAGAGAGACCTTTCCCTCGGCGACATCGGTGACGGTGCCGAACAACACGGATCCGTTGCGCAATACGATCCGGTCCGGCTCCGACTGCTGCTGCGACTCTTCCTCGGCGTGACCGGATGCGGCGGCCAGGATCATGACGCACGTTGCTGCGACCAGGGCGAGGCAGCGTTCCCCAACCATCATTCAGGGGCGACCCCGGCTGTCGACGGCGCGCTCCGCGCCGGCGCGTGATCCACCACGTTCTCGCGCTCCCACGCACGCACCTGTTCCCGCGCACGATCGAACAGGCGCTCGTAATTGCCGCGCGTGACCAGCGCCCGCGCTTCGGGCGACAGCGCATCCCAAAGCGGCGCGTACTGCCGATAGACCTTCATGTAGCTGTCGCGCTCGCGTGGCGCCACGGCATCGGTACCGAACAAAAATCGCGTGGGGTACGCGTTGACCATGGCCGCCATGGCCTCGATGCGGGCTTCGGACGCAACGATGTACTTGGCCACCTCGTCCCAGGAAATATCGAAGTACACGTGATCCAGCCCTTCATCGGCAAGCGCCATCTTCAGGTATTCCAGGTGATTCGGGCTGCGAGTCGTCGCCGAGGCGCTGGCCGACGAGGTTTTCGGCGTGACCACGCGCCCGAGCCCGGTATGTGCCCAGATGATCGTAGACTCCGGATGACGTCGCAGCAGCGCGGCCATCTGGCGCAGATAAATCGGCTCCTCCATCTGGTTGGCGAAGGGCACGTCGATATCGCAATGCAATATGGAAACGAGCCCGGTTTC
>Ga0209938_1001048_pt1 | contig 14639 bp, 11 predicted proteins | sample SalPonR2_C_D1_MG_FD_185708 | JGI IMG/M metagenome (GOLD analysis project Ga0209938, IMG submission 185708) | Salt pond soil microbial communities from South San Francisco under conditions of wetland restoration - Salt Pond MetaG R2_C_D1_MG... ... | reverse complement strand
TCTTGTTATTTTGGTATTGCACGACGATATTGCCTGTGATGGGCGCTGATCTCTTTTTAGAAAAAGGAACAGATAGAACTGTGCTGAGTAACCGCCTGCCCCTGCTGCCAGTCTCTGATAGTCTGAAAATGAAGGCCATGACGGCCCTGCAGCGAGGAGACTCCCTGATCAAGGCCTATCGTTACCAGGAGGCAGAGAAGGCCTTTCGCCAGGCCTTGCCTTACTTCGAGTCTATCGGTGATTGCTATCATACAGCTTTTTGCCAGCTGTGGCTGGGAGAAGCCCTTTACGGGCAGGGCCGCTACAAAAAAGCATTGCAGACAGGCTTGAAAAGCGAAGCCGTTGCCATTGCCTGTCCGGCCCGCGACACCATGGACTTTTATTCGATGATTCTGCAAAATATTGGCGTCTTCTATTCCAAGGCAGGCGATTACAGAAAGCAGATGGCTTATTACCGCCGGGCTTTTGATCATATACTTCAGTATAACGGTCGCCAAAGCGAGCGCGGCGCCGACGCTTTTTACAACCTGGGGATGGCCTACGGCCGGCGGGGACAGTGGGACCGGGCTATTGCTTACTTTGACACCAGCCTGCAGATCGCCGAAGTAACCGACTATCCCGATGGCATCGCTTCCACCTTTCTCAGTCTGAGTTATGCTTATGGCGTCAAGGAAGATTATGCCCGGGCCATCGACTACCAGCGGCGGGCCCTTAAACTGACGACAAGCAAAACAGAAACCGCTCAGGGTTGGAATAACCTGGGGGTGCTTTACAGCGATATGGGCGATTATAGCGAAGCTTTGCATTATCTAGGCCAGGCGCTTACCTTACGAGAGGAATTATACGGTGAATACCACGATGAAATCCTTTCCACCCTGCTCAATATCGCACGCGTTCATTTTGATAGTGGTGAAGAGAAAAGGGCTGGTTTATATATCGACGATGTTCTCCACCGCATGGAAAAGGCGGAGCACAGCGATCCCTACTTTTTAAAAGTAGCCTATCACTACAAGGCCCTCATGCTTCAGTATATACAGCGTTTGGCGGAAGCCGAGCAGTATGCACGGAAGGCCGTAGCCATCAAAACCGGACGGCGTGGCCTCAATACCAGTTCCAAGCTCGTGCTCGGCAGTGTGCTTCAGGCTCAGGAGCGTTACGACGAAGCACTGGACTACGTGCAGGAAGCACTCATGAACGACATCGATGACTTCCGGCCCGCTTCGGTATTTGAAAATCCTCCCTTGCATACCATACAGAATACCAGTATCGTATTGGATCTGTTGTCGCTCAAGGCGCAACTCCTGCAATTGCGTGGGAAACGGGATCGCAGCCAGAATGATCTGTCTTACAGTTTGAATAGTTACCTGTTGGTGGACTCCTTAATCGATTACGCCCGTCGGAACTATCAGGACAATACATCCAAAGAACTGCTGGCTGCAAATACTCGCGAATTGTATTCAGGGGCTGTAGCGGCAGGGTATGAGATTTATCGCCTAAGCGGGGATGAGGCCTATATGGATTTAGTTTTCCATTATGCGGAGAAAACCAAGTCCCTGCTCGTTCTGGAAAAGATGCACGACCTCTACGCCAAATCCTTTTACGGCATCCCCGCGGCCGTCGTGGAAAAAGAACGGGAATTATTGCAAAATATCGAGTTCTACGCCAACCGCGTCCGTCAGTTTCGCGATGCCATCCCTGTCGAACAAAACAAGATAAACGAGTGGGAGAATATTTTATTCGAATTGCGCCGGGAGCAGCAGGCTTTGCTTCGGCAGATCGAGCTGAAATACCCGGCTTATTACGACCTGAAACACGATCTCAGTACCGCCACACCCGACAATATACAGAGGAACCTGTTAAGGCCAAACGAAGTACTGCTAGAGTATTTCCTGGCCGGGAAGTCATTGTACATCTTTGCTATCGGAAAAGAATCCAGGGACTTCCTGCGCGTGACGCTTCCTGCTCCCTTGGGAGAACTGGTAGAGGGGTACCGCCGGGCATTGGTCCGGCAGGAAGCGGCCTTTTACGAAAAGAGCCATTCCTTATACCGCCTGTTACTGGAGCCGGTAGCATCGATAATTGAAGGGAAAGAAATCATGGTGGTTCCCGATGGGGCGCTGGGCTACATTCCTTTTGAAGCCCTGCTCGCCGAGGCGGCGCCAGCAGAGGATTTCCCCGATCAGCGAAAGCTTGATTACGTGCTGCGCAATCACGCCATCCGTTATTTGTTTTCGGCCAGCCTGGCTTTGGAGAGGCAGGGCTTGGAGTCAGCGCATCATTCGGTTCGCGTACTTGGTATTGCTCCGGACTTTGCCGGTATTGCTCCGGAGGTGGCGGATTTCAGCGAAGCGCTTCGGCCCTACCGCAATGAATTTGCGCCCTTGCGGGGCAGCGAGGAGGAAGTCCGCTTGTTAAACCGCTTCGCCGGCGATGTCTGGATTGGAGCAGGTGCTCAGGAAAGCAGGCTGAAGAGGAAAGGAGACCGGTACGGGTTGTTGCACATCTCGACCCACACCTTAATTGATGAGCGGTTTCCCAGCCTGTCCAAGCTGGTTTTTGCCGGGGAAACCTCGGGAGAGGAGGATGGCTTTCTACACGCCTATGAGCTGTACAATATGCACCTGCCGGCCGAACTGATTGTGCTGAGTGCCTGCAATACGGGCATCGGAAAGATCAAGGAGGGAGAGGGCATTGCCAGTCTGGCCCGCGCCTTCGCTTACGCCGGTGCGCCTAACCTGGTGATGAGCCTGTGGCCGGTGAATGATAAAACCACGCCTGCACTCATGGCTCGCTTCTACGAGCATCTGGAGGCAGGGGAAGCGAAGTACCGGGCTTTACAGAAAGCCAAACTTTCCTATCTGGAGCAAGAAAATGAATTACTACTGCATCCTTATTACTGGGCGCCATTCATTTATACAGGCGATGCGGCCCCGGTGGCGTTGCAGGAGGCGCGGGCCTTCCTACCTGCCTTGCCTCTGGGTTTGCTGCTGTTACTATCCGGATTTTTTTTCTGGTGGCGTCGTCGGACCCGAAGCAAAAAACATCAGTTGATGTCCAGCAATAACGCTTCTGCTTTTTCCCGGTAATGCGTGCTTTTTGTCTGATTAGCAAGCGGCTTAAGTTGCGCGATCGCCTCAGCCTGCTGACCCAGTTTCAGGTGAGCCAGCCCCAGGTACCACTGCGCGGGAATCCGATAGGGGGCTACACTGCTTTGCCGGCGTACCTGCTTCAGCTGATTAATAGCTGCCGTAGCTCTACCTTCGGCCAGTAAAGACACTCCGTAGTAAAAGCGAACGTCGATATCAGCAGGAGCCGTCTGAAGGTATTGGACAAATTTTTCATTTGCGGAAGCAAAAGAGTCATTTTCGTAATCGAGGATAGCTTGTCGCAGCAGGTCTGTTTCGGCCTCCGCAGCACCTTCGCGTAAAGGACCGGACTGGGGGATGTTACTCGTCACGGGGTAAAAGTGTCGTTCAAAGGCGGTCTGTGAAGATACAGGCCGGGCATCATACCATACGATACTAAAGGGAATGAGTAAGAGCAAGACGGCGGCGGCGACTTTGATCAGAAATGATGCGAGGCGGGGAGTTGTTTTTTTTGCGTTTACCCGTTGCTCCACCCGGGATTCCAGGCGTTGTAAGGATTGACGGGCATCTTCTTCGTCCCTGACATATTGTAAGCCCTTGATGGCTCGCCGGGAAAAAGCATCGCGGTAAGGATGATCTTCGGCAGGATTCGGCTTCCGGGCATAACGCAGCCATTCTTTTTTGGCAAGCTTCTTTTTTTGCTTTTCGTTATCCTGGTTCATGTGGTTCAGTTTAGGGAGTTTCTAAGGTTGCGCCGTCCGTTTTGAATATGACTTTTGACTTCATTGAGGCTGTAACCATTTTCCTGAGCGATTTCCTGGTAGGATTTTTGTTCGAGATAAAAGAGTACAATACAATGGCGCTGATCCTCTTTTTTCAGGTTGTCAATGGCGTCGCTCAGTTCTTCGAGACGTTCTTCTATATAATGATCCGAACCGGACTCCAATTCCACAAAAGTATCCGGATTAATTTCAGCAATATCTTCTCTGTGGACATCGATTTTGTCCCGGAGTAACTTCAGACAATGGTTGCGGGTAACCTTGTATAACCAGGCCTCAAAGTTTTTGACCTCGTAATGATCAAGTTTGTTAAGCAGGTTCTCAAAGATTTCCATGGCGGCATCCTCTGCATCTGGTTTGTTTTTCAGCATACTCAGACAGTTGCCCAAGACCTTGTGGGAATAGCGGTTGAATAAAACACCTATGATGCGTGGGTTGCGTTTGCGCCGGTAAAAGGCGATCAACTCCTCGTCACTTTGCTCTTTAAATGCTTTGCGGCTACTAAGAGATTTCAGGTTCATATGATGGGAATTACCCTTCGAATATACGGAAAATACCGCATATCCCGGTGAAATAATTCCGGAGCAGGCGGGCTTTCCAGCTTTTCTTTCCCAATTCCCTTCACTCTTCTCTCTTAAAGAATACAAAGCCGTTCTTTGCCCCGATTTGCTTCAACTCTTCAATCTTTCGCAGTTCATCGGCCTTGTGTACTTTGGTGACCACATACACATCTTTATCGATATCACCACGTAAGAGCCATTCTTTATCGTAGCTTTTTTCATTGGTGACGGGCGGCTTTCGCGTGTAGAACAGATGAGCATATGACTTATAGCCGTGAGTGATGAAGTAGGCGTCTTCTCCGGCGTGTTCCTGAAAGAACTCGATGGCGGCGCGCTGGGAATAGCCTTCGATCCGGTTGATGAAGAAAATGAGCGTCAGCATGACAAAAACCGCCGTGCCGCCGAAGAGCCAGCGAAAGCCTTTGGCCGGCTTACCACGATTAAACCAGCGGGTAGTTAAAATCAGCAGGGCCAGCAGCAATATGCCCGGCAGGATCTCCCAACCACTCCAGTGTACATCAGCTTCCAGGTTACCCCGGGCAAAGGGATCGTCGAACAGGGGCTGTAGCATTTCGGCATTCATACCGATAAAAGGCATGGCGATGGTGACGAGCACGAACAAGCCACCGATCACCAACAGCAGCACTTTCATCCAGCGCGCCAGGTCGATCTCACCGCGAAGGACTTTATCGATCGTCAGCGCGGCAAGAAAAGTCAGCGGAAAATAGCACATGGAGGAATAGTGGACGATCTTGGAGCGTACGATGGTGAACAGAATCAGTACCGTCCAGAAAAGAAACTTCATCCAGATGCGAAAGTCCTGCTGATCATTGTGTTCTTCTTTGGGAAAGCGGAAAAAGGAGCGGATGGCAAAGATGGAAGCCGGAAAGCAGCCAACCAGCAGCACGACGAAGTGATAGCCCGGGAAACCCTTGTGCCCGGCGTCGGGAGTGGAGAAAAGCCGGTACTGATACTTGTTGAATTCGATGATGAACTGTGGTCCGTGCTTCAGCGTCTCCAGGCCGTACCAGGTGAGCATGATCAGCGAGGCAGCAAAACTGAAAAACAGAAATTGTGGGATGTTGATATAAAAGCGGAAGCGCTGATACACCCAGTAGACACCTAATGTCAGGACGGTAATCAGATAGGCAACGGGGCCCTTGGTCAGAATGCCCATACCGATAAAAAGGCCGCCGATGAATAAGTAAAACCACTTGTTTTTAGACAACTGAATATGGGCAGTGCCTTCCTTCTTCCAGTAGAAGAGGATGAAGAAGTAAAGCCCCAGAAAGATGAAAAGGTTGAAAAAGGGATCAATAATACCAGATTTGAAATAAAGGAAAGGCAGTACCGAGCCGAAATAGGCGCCTGCCCAGATAATGCCGAAGCGGGTGTTGTACAGCTTTTTACCAATATTGAACAGCAGCACCAGGGTGATGATCCCGCAGATCGCATTGGGAAAGCGGGCGGCAAACGCCCCGACGCCGAAAGCCTCCATAGCCAGCGCCTGCATCCAGAAGAAGAACGGAGGCTTTTCAAAGAAAGCCTGAAAATTGATGTACACCCGGAGGTAGTCTTCCGTCAGCAGCATTTCCCGGCTGATCTCCGCAAAGTTGATCTCATCCCAGTCGAAAAGATGCACGCCTCCCAGGAAGGGAATAAAAAAAAACGCCCCGAGTAGTGCGAAAAACAGAGAGTATTTAAGCCTGTCCGACATGATAATTTGTGGTCTGCTATTTGATTACGGATACAAAACGATTAAATAAGGATCGGGAACCGGGCATTTTGGAGGCTTCTGAAAAACGAAAAAAAGCCTGTCCAAGAACTCTCAGGGAGGCTAAAACACCTCTAAAATGCCGGGCGATCTGCTATTTCTTCTTCCCGCCTCCCAGTTTGTTGAGGATTTTGCTGACGAAATCATCATTGATACCCAGATAACCTTTGACAGCGCTATAGGTGTTGACCAATTTTTTATCGGCCCAAATGAGAAAGCGTTTGAAGCCGTCGTCGGGGCGCGCCTGATAGTTGGTGCCACGCTTTTTAGGTGCCTTCTTTTCTTCGGTGAAATAGTAAAGGGCGATGGATTTGCGGGTCATTTCTTCCGGGCACTGGATGGGATCGGGGAGGCCGTGGTAAGAATCCTCGTCCGTATTGAAAATAACACAGCGGTTGAAGACCGGACTGATGCGTTGGGCGCATTCCTTCATGTCACGTGTCCACAGTTCGAGTTCACCGCGGTATTCGGGTTGCCATCCCTCGTTGAGATAAACCAGGAGATTGACCCGCCGGCGCCAGTTGCGCTTATGAGGGTGCACGGTGAAGTCGGCGTGGATGTTCAGGTAGCCGCCGCGCTGTGATTGATGCAGTCCGCCCCCTTCAAGCGTGGGATCGGCTTGAAGCCCTTCGATGCCGGTGAGTTCACTCAGTGCGGCTACGAACTCGTCGCTGTTCAGTTGGCTGATGACCTGCCGGATGAAATCCGGAATCAGATCCATTTTATTCAGGCCGTGTTTTTTCTCATTGACATGCACGTAGTGTATCCAGCCGTCGTCTTTTACAGCAGGAAAAGCATTCATCGCTTCGTGCGCCGCCCATTCTTCCAGAAAATTATCGAACTGAGCATGAGGATAGGGATTTGCCTGTTGATAGGATTCGGACTGCTCGGTAAACTTTTTTCGACATTTGTCGAGGTCCAGAATTGGCGCCTGGGTGTTTTCTTGTGCCATAAGGTGAACGGATTGCATTTTGTTAATAAGCTGAGGAGTTCGCTGCTCAGCGGCAACAAATATACGGGAATAGTTGATGTTCAAAAACAAGTGGTATGCCAACTGTGTAGTAAAAAGAGCAGAAATTAGATTCAAAAAAGATAGAACAGCATTATGATCAACGATGTCAGTTTTCATTGTCGGCTTATTGTACGGGCGGGTGGTAAGGAGTTTCTCGGTCCCGACGAGATTGAGTTGATGAAAAATATCCGGGAACAGGGGGCTCTGACCGCAGCCGCGGAGCAAATTGGAATCTCTTATGACGAGGCCCGGCGACGCGCCGAGCAGATCAGCGAGCTGGCTAACCAGGATATTATTCTTACCCATCAGGGGGGGAAAGGGGGCGGGAGCGCCGAACTAACCCGGGCGGGAGTGAAACTTTTGGAAGCCTACGACGAATTGCAGGACCGTATGCAGCAATTCCTGGACGCTGAGCTGGATGAGTTTCTAGGGTAACCCCGGTCTGATGGCATTAACCCTATGGAATCCCAGCATCAACTCATTTTCCCCACTTGCGCAGCTGTTTTATTACTGCTCCGAAATCCTTAGGTAGCGGCCCTTCAATTTGCATCCGCTTTTTTGTAACTGGATGATCAAAGGATAATTTGTAGGCGTGGAGACTATTGCGCGACATCAGGGGCCGTTCTTCTTTATGTTTAGCCAGCTGGTATTTTTGCCCCTTCACTTCTGACAAATAGAACCCTTCACGTTTGCCGTAAAGGGGGTCTACTGCCAGCGGATGCCCGATGGCGGCCAGGTGGACTCGGATCTGGTGAGTCCGGCCGGTCATGATTTCGACTTCGAGCAGGGAAAATTGCCGGAAGCTTTCCAGGACCCGGTAACGGGATATGGATGGCTTGCCGGTACGTATGATCGCCATTTTGCCTGCCTGCCCGGGGTGCGGGCCGATGGGCTTGTCGATTTCGGCTTCCCGGGGCGTGGGCAGCCCGTCTACCAGGGCCAGGTAATGTTTTTGGACCTGCCGCTTTTCGAACTGCAGGGACAGATCACGGTGAGCCCCGGCCTGCCTGGCGAAGACGAGTACTCCGCTTGTCTCCCGGTCGAGGCGGTGAACGACCCAGGCCCGGCCGTAGGTCTCGCTGAGAAAGTGTTGCAGGTTGAAAAGCTCGGGTTTGTGCCGGTCGGGAATCGTCAGTACCCCCGGTGGTTTATTGACTACAATGATTTGATCGTCCTGGTAGAGGATATCCACGCGTTGTTTGGCCATGCCTCAGTTGCTGGTTTGAATGAACCCCGGTCGTTCTTCGGGACCATGAATGATTATTCTGGAAAGCAAAAATACGCAGACTCCGCAACAAAATTTCTATCCGTAACGGAAAGCTTCAAGTGCCGTTCGTTTTACGAAAAAAATAGTGTAAAAACAACAATACTAATACGGATTAGAACTGGGTTTTTGGGAATTAGTTTGCTGTCGAGCAGGTTATAAAAATAGAATCATTTTTTAACCCAAACCCCTAATCTCATGAAAACTAAAATTGCAGATCTGCACGTACATCCCGGGCTCAAGGGATTTGCCAATGAGAACTTTCCTGAGAATGAAGGCCGTTGTATCTGGGACCGTTATCCGAGAAAGGAAAAAGAGCTCAAGGAGTTGAACTTCGCCATTCGGGGCGCAATTGAAGAAATTGCCAAAGAATCGCAAGCTCACCTCGATGGTTGCGCCCATGGTCATGTGATGGCCCTTTTTGTCAGTATTTATCCGGTCGAACGGCAAATGTTCGCTTTGGAACAACGGCAACCTTTTCGTCTGCTGTTAAAAGTACTGCTGCCGGAAAAAAAATACGCTTCACTGGGCGCCGCGGTTGCAGGCTTCCCCAAAAAACGGGTAGAAACTATCCTGGAACACAACGTATTCGGAGACAAAGACGATGGCGTCAACTACTACGAACAATACATAGAAGAAAGGGAATATCTGCTCCGGCAGATGGAAAAAACTTCCAGGAATAATCCGGAATTCAAATTTAATATCGCCCGGAATTACCAGGAGTTCCGTAATAATATGAAGAACGGTAAGGCTATTACGGGGATATTGACCGTCGAGGGCATGCATTCTTTTGGTCATTACAGGCACAACTCGACTTTTGCCAAAACCTACGAGCAACTCGACAGCGCTGAAGCGACCTTGTTGCGCGATTCTCTGCTGAATAATATCAGAAATACTAAAAAAAGTGAATACACTCCTTTTTTCATTACTTTTTGCCATCACTTTAACAATTTACTGGCGGGGCATGCGCGCAGCATGTCTGACAAGTCCAACCTGATTTCTTTTTTACCCTGGCCTAATTCACCGGGCATGCGGCATATTTTCAATCAGGAAACCTTTCTCAATGCAGGGTTTTCCGACCTGGGCAGAGAGGTCCTGGAACTAGTGCTGGACAGAAGTAAGGGACGGCGGATTCTGATCGACACGAAACACATGAGTGTTGCCACTCGCCGAACATTTTACCAGTATGTCGAAGAAAGAAGAAGCCAGCATCAGGATATTATTCCTATCATTTCCAGTCATGCCGCTGTTAGTGGCTGGCCTTCACTGACCGAAGCCGGAAAGCATCAAGATGCTGAAAAACAGGATAAGGATGCCTTCTTCAGCCGCTGGCAAATTAACCTGACCGATGAAGATATACAGGAGATTTATCGCTCAGACGGGATCATCGGACTGGTGCTCCACGAAGGGAGAATGCCAGGGAACGATTTTAAGCGACGGGCTAAAAAGCTCAAGAAAAAGATCAAGCGATTGTCGAAAAGGTCTAGTGAAAAGGCCCGGGAAAAAGTGGCCCGGTACGAGATGGAACTTAAGGATCATTACCTGGAATTACTCTGGTCCAATATTTTCCACATTGTCAAAATCGCCAGTGACGAAGCTCGTGTTATGGGCAAAGACCCGGCAGAGAGCTGGAAAATCGTTGCGCTGGGCAGCGATTATGACGGCATCGTCAATCCTTTTAATTCCTACCGGGACGTACTCTGTTTTCCCGAACTGGAGGAAGAAATGGTGAACTATCTTAAAAGCGGTAAGCCCATCAACTGTGCCAAAGAAGGAAAAGCAGTGCGCCTATCTCCGGGAGAAGTGGAAAAACTGATGTTCGGTCATCAGCCTGAAGTTATCGTGCAATCCATTTTCTTCGACAATGTCGATCGCTTTTTATCCAAGTACTTTACGTCTGAGTATCTGGAAAAAGAGGTGAAAGCAACCAGCCCCACGGTGTAAAAGGAAGTTCTGCTTGCAAAAAGGCTATTCAACGCTAGGGGTATTAGGGAAACCAGGCAAGCTTATAATTCATCCGAGTTGCCGGAAGACACGCTTGCCTAGCGCATAGAACTGCCAGATAATACTCCCTTCGTATCGGCCGGCGAGATTCGCTTCGGGAAGGATACTGACCTTTTGGATCAGTTCTTCATTCTGGCGGCGTTTGCGCATCGTTTTGGGAATGTGCGGGAAAAAAGTCCAGTGTGCTTTAATGATAGACTGGATGTGTCGCCATTTTCCTTGTACCAGAAACAGGCCGGCGGCGAGGCCGTCGAGGAGCAGGCGCAGGGGAAGCAGCCAGAGGAGCCGCTTGCGGGGTTCGTTCTTAAGGATGGTATAGAGGGTATTCCGGAAGTTCAGGTAAGTTTTAAAGGGGGTGTTATAAGTCAGCGTACCGCCGCCTACATGATAGACAACTGATCGGGGGCGGGCCATTATTTTATACCCTGCTCGTTTGAGTCGCCAACAGAGGTCAATTTCTTCGTAGTGAGCAAAGTAATCGGGATCGAAGCCTCCGATGGCATGAAACAAGGGGCCCCGAATGAATAAAGCTGCTCCGGAGGCCCAGAAAATTTCCTGGGTGCTGTCGTACTGGCCTTTATCGCGTTCCATGTGCGATAGAATGCGCCCCCGGCAGAATGGGTAACCAAGTGTGTCGATCCAGCCGCCGGCGCCGCCGGCATATTCGAAGGTATCTTTATGGAGGTAGGATTTTATTTTTGGCTGACAAGCGGCTATCGTGAGATCCCGTTCCATTAATTCAAGGATGGGTTCTATCCAGCCGGGAGTTACTTCCACATCCGAATTGAGTAGCACGTAGTAGTCGGCGTCAACCTGTCGGAGCGCTTCGTTGTAGCCGGCGGCGAAACCGTAATTATGTTCCAGCTCGATGCGTTCCACTTCCGGATATTGGGTTTCTAGTAACTCGAGAGAGGCGTCACTGGATCCGTTATCGGCTACGTAAATTTTAAAGTTCGGGTAGGTGCAGGCCAGTACGGAGGGCAGGAATTTTTCCAGGTATCGCCGCCCGTTAAAATTGAGGATAACGACGGCTACCGAGGGGTGGTTCATTTTTTTTTTACCCATTGCCTGTTCCGTCGTCCGCAATAGTTGCCTGGCCTTTTTTTTGTCTTTCTTCAGTTGTTCGCTGAGGGCTTCAAAATGCTCGAATGCTTTGTCCTCCCGCAAGTGCGCTACGATTTCCAGTCGCAGTTTGTCCCCGTAAATATTTTTGTCGAAATCGAAAATATTGACTTCGATTGTCCGGTTGTGGTGATCCCGCAGGGTAGGGCGGTTACCGATGTAGAGCATACCGCCGTAGCGTTCCTTCCGGTGAAGAACATGGACGGCGTAAATACCGGTGGGGGGAATAAGCTTGTGTTTTTGGGTGATTTCCAGGTTGGCAGTGGGGAAACCCAGGCTGGCGCCGATACGTTGTCCGTGTACCACTGTTCCCGTCAGGGTAAAGTAGTGGTTGAGCAGGCGCGTGGCGGTTTGGATATCCGCATTCTCGAGGGCCCGGCGGATTTTGGTGGAACTAACGGCAATATCCTCTACTTCCTGCTTCTCAATGGTGATAACTTCAAAACCTTCCTTTTGGCCGTGCCATTTCAGGTAGTTGATATCCCCCTGCCGGCCCACGCCGAAGCGATGGTCGTACCCGATGACGATGTAGCGTGGATTAAACTTTTCAAGAAGAAATTTCCGAATGTATTCATCGGCGCTCTGCTGAGAGAATTCTACGGTGAAAGGCGCCACCACCACGTTGTCAACGCCGTATCTCTCCAGCAGATCTACTTTTTCATCTATACTGGTGAGTAACTGCAGATCGTCACTTTTGGGGTAAACCACCATGCGCGGATGAGGATGAAAAGTGATCAAAACACTTTCTCCGTCGATATTGCGCGCCAGCTGATTTACCTTTTCAATAATCTTTTGATGCCCATGGTGCACCCCGTCGAAGGACCCGATGGTGATCACAGCGTTTTTGAACTCCGGAAGATTATTGAGGTCGTTGTAGACTTTCATGGCAGTGCAAATAAACAATTTTTTTGCGATAATACCATCCGCCTGGTTTTGTCATTAAAATTAAATTCCTCACCTTGATGAATATCAAAACCGGTACCGGGCTATCACCAACCCGCTCCTGGCTTGGCTACGCGGAAATAAGCATTTAAAACTGTTCGGTACGGTTAATTGTTTGTATTTTTGTGTAAAGACAGTAAAAGAGAAACGAGCAATTCAATGGATTTCGATAAGACCAAAATAGTAAGAGCACTAGCTCAGGTAAAGGATCCCAAAAGTGGCCAGGACATCATTACGATGAATATGGTCCGGGATCTGGAAACAGACGGCGAAAACATCAATTTTACGCTGGAACTGCCCTCCATGAATGTGGAGAACAAGGCAGCGCTGAATTTTGCCTGTGTGCAGGCAGTGCAGGAATTATACCCGGAGGCCAATGTCAACGTACACATGATGGCGCGTACGGCTCAGGCACAGCAGGGACAGGGCCAAACGAAAGTGCTTCCACACGTAAAGAATATCATTGCGGTTGCTTCGGGTAAAGGCGGGGTCGGCAAATCTACCATCGCGGTCAATCTGGCGCTCGGTCTTAAAAAGCTGGGAGCAAGGGTTGGATTGCTGGATGCCGACCTCTACGGCCCTTCCATTCCCACCATGCTGGGATTGCAGGGCCAGCGCCCGAAAATCAAGGAGGTTTACGGCTCCCCTAAAATCACGCCACTGGAAGCCTATGGTTTACCGGTGATGTCCATCGGCTTTATCGTCGAACCGGAACAGGCTGTCGTACTGCGTGGTCCGCGATTGGCCGGCATCATCAAGCAATTCTTCAATGATTGTATCTGGCCCGAGTTGGATTACATGGTGGTCGATCTGCCGCCCGGTACCGGAGATATTCAACTGACGCTGGTTCAAACCGTGCCGGTTACCGGCGCCATTATTGTCACCACGCCGCAGGAAGTGGCGGTAGCCGATGCGGTAAAGGCCATGAATATGTTCCGCCTGCCTTCGGTAGAGGTGCCAATACTTGGGGTTGTGGAAAATATGGCCTGGTTTACACCCAAGGAACTGCCCGAGAACAAATACTATCTGTTTGGACAGGGCGGCGGCAAAAAACTGGCCAAAATGAGCGAGTCCATGTTGCTCGGCCAGGTGCCCATCGTCCAGGGAATTCGCGAATCGGGTGATGAAGGTAAACCCGCCATTCTTGATGAGAACGATGAGCTGACAACGGAAGCCCTCATGAAAGTGGCCCGGAACACAGCCCGTCAAATAACGGTACGTAACGAAATGATGGACCCTACGCAGATAGTAAAAATTCAGACTCAATAGGGCCGCTCCTCAACTTTAGGGAGTTTCACCGGTTATCTGCCTTAAGGCTAAATATTAATCGCAAGCTGAACGCTGAATTCTAACATATGTCTTCTACGGAGAAAAAAGATTTAATCCAACGCGTTGATGCCGCACTGAACGATGTTCGTCCGCACCTTGCCGTTGATGGTGGAGATGTAGAGGTGGTAGATGTCACCGATAACCACGTCGTCAAAATCAAATGGCTAGGTACCTGCAAGGATTGTACCATGTCGGCCATGACCATGAAAGCAGGTATCGAACAGGCTATCAAAGGGAAAATACCGGAGGTTTCCGGTATCGTGGCCGTCAACGGCATCAGAGTGGATGGATAATGTTGCCGGGGCAGAGCCGGTCTCGGTCGTGCTCCCCGGAGAAACCCTTTGAGATGCTGTCGATCATTCCTATTGTTTATTTTACCTCGCCCTCTTTTTATGACCAGAGCAGCGCTCTTTGAGCAAATTCAAAAAAAGCAATCCTACCTCTGCGTAGGGCTGGATACCGATATCAGGCGCATTCCCCGCTTCCTCATCCAGTATGAGGACCCCCTTTTTGAATTCAACAAACAGATCATTGATGCTACGCGCGACCTGTGCGTGGCCTACAAACCCAATCTTGCATTTTACGAGGCGCTTGGCGCCCGTGGCTGGCGCTCCCTGGAACGCACGCTGGAGTATATTCCGGAGGAGCATTTTGTTATTGCCGATGCCAAACGTGGCGATATCGGTAACACCTCAGATTTGTATGCCCGGGCTTTCTTCGAGCATCTCAACGTCGATGCCCTTACCGTGGCTCCTTATATGGGCGCC
>Ga0209938_1001033_pt1 | contig 14758 bp, 17 predicted proteins | sample SalPonR2_C_D1_MG_FD_185708 | JGI IMG/M metagenome (GOLD analysis project Ga0209938, IMG submission 185708) | Salt pond soil microbial communities from South San Francisco under conditions of wetland restoration - Salt Pond MetaG R2_C_D1_MG... ... | reverse complement strand
ACCGTCTGGGGCGTGACCGCGCGCAACCGGGAGCAGAATTTCGCTCTCAACCTGCTGATGTCCGACAACATCGACTTCATCACTGTGCTGGGCCCGGCGGGCACGGGTAAAACCCTCCTCACGCTGGCGGCCGCGCTGGCCCAGACCATGGACAAGGGGCACTTCGGCGAAATCATCATGACCCGCGTCACCGTCCCGCTGGGCGAAGACATCGGTTTTCTGCCCGGCACCGAAGAGGAGAAGATGGAGCCGTGGATGGGGGCGCTGATGGACAACCTGGAGGTGCTGACGCAAAGCGAGGTGGGCGGAGAGTGGGGCCGCGCCGCCACGCAGGATCTTTTGCGCAGCCGGATCAAGATCCGCTCGCTGAACTTCATGCGCGGACGGACCTTCCTGAACCGCTTCATCATTATCGACGAGGCCCAGAACCTCACGCCCAAGCAGATGAAGGCGCTGGTCACGCGGGCCGGCCCGGGCACCAAGGTGGTCTGCCTGGGCAACGTCTCGCAGATCGACACGCCTTACCTGACGGAGACCACCTCGGGCCTGACCTACGTGGTCAACCGCTTCCGCGGCTGGCCTCACGCGGGCCACGTGACGCTGATGCGGGGCGAGCGTTCCCGCCTGGCCGACTTCGCCTCGGAGTCCCTTTAGCGGGAACCGGGCGACGCCCCGGGCTGTCTGAAGGACAGGGCCCGGGAATTCCATCCGCTTCGTGAACATTGCATGCTGAAACGCTTCTTAACAGTCTGCGCCGCCTTTCTGCTCACCGCGGGCGCGGCCGCCAATGACGATCCGCACCGGGATATTCCCGACATCGGCAGCCTGGCGGACACCGTGTTCAGCCGCAGCCAGGCGGAGTCCATCGGCCGGACCGTGCTCCACCAGATCCGCGAGCAGGGCAGCGTCCTCGAGGACCCCGAGGTGGCGGAGTACGTCAGCGAGCTGGGGCAGCGGATCGCTTCGCAGGCCCACAACGGCGAGCACAGCTTCAGGTTCTTCGTCGTGGACGAGGCCGCCATCAACGCTTTCGCGCTGCCCGGCGGCTACATCGGCGTCAACAGCGGCCTGATCACGGCGACGCGGAACGAGAGCGAGCTCGCCGGCGTGCTGGCCCACGAGGTGGCGCACGTCACCCAGAAGCACATTGCGCGCCGCATCGCCGGAACGGGCAAGACCAGCATTCTCACGACGGCCGCCATCCTGGCGGCCATCATGCTCGGCGCAGGGGGCGACGTCATCCCGGCCGCAATCATGACCGGCCAGGGTCTCGCAATGCAGGAGCAGATCAACTATACGCGCGCCAACGAGCACGAGGCGGACCGCGTGGGCCTGCAATACCTGGCGCGGGCGCGCTTCGACCCGATGGGCCTGCCTTCCTTTTTCGAGGTGCTGATGCGCCAGGCCGCCATGCCGGACTCCCGGCTGCCGGAATTCCTCCAGACCCATCCGCTGACCAGCACCCGCATTGCCGAGACGCGCAACCGGGCGGAACGCACCGAGGCGCGCGAAATCGTCGAGACCACCGCCTATCCGCTGGTCCGCGCTCGTATTCATGCCCTTGGCGCGCGCTCGCCCGCGGAGGCGCTGGCCCATTTCGAGCCGCGACTCGGCGACCAGCCGGAACGCGCTTCGGCCGCGGACCGTTACGGTTACGGCCTGGCGCTGATGCGCAGCGGCCGCTTCGCGGAGGCGGCGCGGATCTTTTCGGTCCTGCTAGCCGAAGACGAGGCGACGGTCATGTTCCACTCGGCGCTTGGCGAGGCGCTCGTGCGCGACGGGCGGGAAAGCGAAGGCATGGCCGTTTTCGAGCATGCGGTCCGGCTGTTCCCGCGCAATCGTCCGCTGGTGCTGCGCTACGCCGAGGCGCTGCTCCGCGTGAAGAATTACGAGCAGGCCCATGCGATCCTGCTGGATCTGTTCAATAATGTAAGGCCGACGCCGCCGCAGGTCCGGCTGATCGCCAATGCGGCCGACTCGGCAGGGCTGCGCGCCGAAGCACTGTTCTATCTTTCGGAGTACCACCTGATGACCGGAGAATTGCCGATGGCGATCGACAAGCTCCGCCTGGCGCTCCTGGAGCCGGGCCTCAAGCCATGGCAGCAGGCGCGTTTCGAGGCGCGCATCGAGGAACTCGTGCCGCACCTGAAGGACCGGCGCCGGGCCGCGCGGAACGAGACCGAGGACGACCAGTAAAACCATGGACAGGAATTGATTGTGAATGCCAGCCCGCTGAACCACGGGGCCAATCCTTTTCGGGGAAGACCGCCCGCGCCCCTCATTACGGCCCTCCTGGTCGCCCTGTCCCTGCTCGCGGGTTGCGCCTCGACGCCGACCGAGGAGGATCCCGGGTCTTACGATCCCTTCGAGCCGATCAACCGCAAGGTATATACCTTCAACCGGGCCGTTGACCGCGCGCTGCTGCGCCCCGTGGCGCGTGGCTACGACGCGGTCGTTCCCGGTCCCGCGAAGACCGCGGTGACCAATGTTTTCGACAACATCTCGACGCCGATCTGGGTGCTGAACCACCTGTTGCAGGGAAGTTTCGCGGAGGCCGGCAAGCAATCCGTGCGCTTTCTGCTGAATTCCACCGTCGGCCTGGCGGGCATCCTGGACACGACCGCCGATTCCGGCCTGACGAAAAACCCGGCCCGGTTCGACCAGACTTTCGGCAAGTGGGGGATACCCTCCGGGCCCTATCTGATGCTGCCCATCATCGGGCCGAACACGCCGCGCAGCGCCGTCGGCTGGTATGCGCGTTTCCAGACGGATGTCATCTGGAACGAGCTGGAGGACGAGCGAGGCCTGCGCGACAAGCTGGTCGTGCTTGAGATCATCGATCAGCGCTACCAGCTGCTGCGTATCGACAGCATGCTCGAGAGAGCGCCGGACCCCTATATCTTCGTCCGCGAGGCCTACAAGCAGCGGACCGAATACGCCATCCGCGGCGCGCCCGAAGAAGAGGTCTTCGAGTTCGACGACTAGAGGGGACTTTCTCTAAATGGGGCCCTTCCCTATTTAATCTCCGCCGTGCCCGCGCCGGAGCATCCCCTCGGCCTCGCTGATCTGCGCAATGGCGATGATCTGCTGCGGAATGTTGTGCAGGCTCAGCCGGCAGTCGTGGTTCCGTGCCCAGTGGATCCATTCCAGCAAAAGCGCGAGCCCCGCGCTGTCGGCCCGGCCCACGCCTGCCAGGTCCAGCTCGATCGCCGGGCGCCCGTTGAACAGTCGCCGGCTCTCTTGCAGCGCCGCCGTCGCCGTCGCAAAACTCAGCTCGCCCCGCAGCGCTATCCGTCGTTCATCCCGCGCCTCGAACAGCACACGGGGCCGGCCGGATGGCCCGTCGCCCGCGCCGACAGCGCTGCCTGCGCTCAAGAACCGGAACCCCCGGAAGAGCCCTCGGCAGGCTCCTGCAGCTCGTCGATCACGCCCTGCACGCCCTTGGAGCGAAATTCGCTGGCGTACTGGCTGCGGTAGTTGGTCAGGTAGGAAATCCCCTCGACGATCACGTCGAACACCTTCCAGCTGCCCTCGTGGAGCCGCATGCGGTAGCTGATCGGCACCGTCGTGCCGTCGTCGAGCATCACCTCCGAGTCGACCGTGACACGGCCCTCCTCGGGTTCTCCGCGGGTGCCGATGATCCTGAACTGGCCGGGCTCGTATTCGAGGATTCCCTCGGCATAACTGTCCAGCAGCTTGCGATACAGGCCGTCGATGAAGGCGTCACGCTGCTCTTCTGTCGCGTCCCGCCAGTAGCGGCCCATGACCGCCTGGCCGGTGGCGCGCCGGTCCCAGCGCGGCAGCAAGACCTCGTCCACGATTTCGAACAGGGCGTCCCGGTCCTCGGCCAGCTCATCCCGCCGCCCCTCGATGGCGTCCATGGTCAGGGTCGAGGCGTCGCGGATCACTTCTTCCGGGCTGCGCTCCGGCGCCGCCAGCGAAGGCGGCGCGGCCAGCGCGCCGATGGCGAGCATCGCCAAACCGAGTTTCATGTGCAAAAGCCTTGTGGATATCAATCTATTCTCCCCCGCTACCCTGGCTGAAAAGATATTTGCTGATCAGCTGTTCCAGCACCACCGCTGACTGGGTGAATGAAATTTCGTCGCCGTCACCGAAATAATCGTCCGAGCCGCCCGGCTGCAGCCCGATGTACTGCCCCCCGAGAATCCCCGAGGTCAGAATGCTCGCATCCGAGTCTTCCGGGATGCGGTCGTAGCGGGAGCTGATCCGCATGGTGACCACCGCCTCCAGCCTCTCGGAATCGAATTCGATGTCGGTCACGCGGCCGATCGGCACGCCGGAAATCGACACCGGCGCCCGTTCCTTGAGCGTGCCGACCTGGTCGAAGCGCGCCGTCAGCTCATAGCCCTCCGCCCCCACCTGGGAGTCGAAAGAAGAAACCCTGGTCGTCAGGAAGAACAGGGCCAGTATGCCCATGAAGACAAACAATCCCGTTCCAAGTTCAACGGCACGCGTCTGTTGCATGAATCAGTTGCCTCCCAACAGCCAGGCGGTGAGCATGAAGTTAAGCACCAGCACCGTCAGCGATGTGTGCACCACGGCGCGCGTCGTGGCGCGCCCGACCCCCTCGGCGGTGGGCACGCAATTATAACCCTCGAACACCGCCAGCAGGCTCGCGGCCACGCCGAAGAAGACGCTCTTGATGACGCCCGACATCACGTCCTCGCGCAGTTCCACCTGGGCCTGCATCTGGGACCAGAAAACACCCTCGTCCACGCCGAGGATCACCACGCCCTCCAGCCAGGCTCCCAGGATGCCCATCGCGCTGAAGATCACCGTCAGGATCGGCACCGCGATCACGCCGCCCAGGAAGCGCGGCCCGACCACGCGCTTGATGGGGTCCACGGCCATCATCTCCATCCCCGAGAGCTGGTCGGTGGCGCGCATCAGTCCGATTTCGGAGGACAGCGCCGTGCCGGCGCGGCCGGCGAACAGCAAGGCCGTCACCACCGGCCCGAGCTCCCGCACCAGCCCGAGCGCCGCCACCATGCCGATGGTGTCCTCCGCGCCGAAGCGCGACAGCGTGTTGTGAGCCTGCAGGGCGAGCACCATGCCTACGAACAGGCCCGCCAGCATGATGACCACCAGCGACTGCACCCCGGCGACGTACACCTGCTTGACGACCAGTCGCGGGCGCGCCAGCGCATAAGGCAGGTTGACGAGAATCTGCAGGAAGAAGAGCTGCCCCGCGCCGAAGGTGCCGAAAAACCCGCGCAGGTTGTAGAGCACTTCCAGCGCTATTGCACGCAAGCCCCGCAAGGCGCCGTTGAACATGCCGAGTGCCGCCCTAGCCGCCGCGCATGCTGCGCAGTTGCTCGGCGTAATCCGGCGCCGGGTAATGAAAAGGCACCGGCCCGTCGGCCATGCCGCTCATGAACTGGACGACGGTATCCGAGTGGTGATCCCGCAGGGCGTCGGGCGTGCCGGACGCCGCCACGCGGCCGTCGGACAACAAAAAACTGCAGTCGGCGATGGTGGACACTTCATCCACGTCGTGCGTGACGACGATGCTGGTCAGCCCCAGCACGTCGTTCATGCGGCGGATGAGCCGCACCACGACCCCCATGGAAATCGGGTCCAGCCCGACGAAAGGCTCGTCGTAGTAGATGATTTCCGGGTCCATCACGATCGCGCGCGCCAGCGCCACGCGCCTCGCCATGCCGCCGGAAAGCTCCGCGGGCATCAGCTTCCATGCGCCGCGCAGGCCGACCGCCTGCAGCTTGGTGAACACGATATGACGGATGAGCCGCTCCGGCAGCCGGGTATGTTCCCGCAGCGGAAAAGCCACGTTCTCGTAGACATTGATATCCGTGAGCAGCGCGCCGTTCTGGAACAGCATTCCCACCCGCTTGCGCATGCGGAACAACTCGCGCCGCTTCATCTTCGTGACGTCCTGGCCGTCGAACAGCACCTGGCCCCGGTCGGGGCGTTCCTGGCCCGTCATCAGCCGCAGCAGGGTCGTTTTGCCGGTTCCGCTGGGCCCCATGATCGCGGTGACGCCGCCGCGGCGGATGTCGATGTCGAGTCCGTCGAAGATCTTCGCCTGCCCCCGGGCGTAGCACAGGTCGCGAACGGAGATGATGTTGTCGGTGCCCGGGCATCCGCCGGCGGCGCCCGCCGTCCTGCCCGCTTCGCCGCCGTCGCCGGGCGTTGCCGCCGCAGTTTCGCCCGGGCTGTCCACTCAGTGCTCCCCCGACTCGAGTTCCGGCCGGTAATCCCCGCTGCGCGCAAGGTGGTTCATCCGGGCCCGGTGCGCAAAGGCCTGCGCGCCCACGGCGCGCCGGGATTCTTCGCCGCGCCAGGCCTTGAGCGCGGACGCCTGCAGCGCGCGGCCGTAGGAAAAGGACAGCGCCCAGGGATGGGGTCCCATGGCGTTCATGGCATTGAGATTGGCCGTGGCCTCCTGTTCGTCCTGGCCGCCGGACAAAAAGGCGATGCCCGGCACGGCCGGCGGCACGAAACGCCGCAGGCAGCGGACGGTGGCCGTTGCGATCTCCTGCGCGCTCGCCTGCTCGCCGCGGTCCTGGCCGGGCACTATCATATTCGGCTTCAGCACGATGCCCTCCAGCGCCACGCCGTGGCGGCCGAGCGCGCCGAAGACCTCGCGCAGCACCGCGCCGGTGACCGCTTCGCAGCGCGCCTGGTCGTGATCGCCGTCCATCAGCACCTCGGGCTCGACGATGGGCACGAGGTCGGCCTCCTGGCACAGAGCGGCGTAGCGCGCGAGCGCGTGGGCATTCGCCTCGATGCAGAACGGCGTCGGGATTCCGTCGCCGATGTGGATCACCGCGCGCCACTTGGCGAAAGCGGCGCCCAGCCCGCGGTATTCCTCCAGCCGCGGGCGCAGCCCGTCCAGCCCCTCGGTGACCATTTCGCCCGGAAAGCCCGCCAGCGGCCTGGCGCCCGCGTCCACCTTGATGCCCGGGACGATGCCCCGCCCGGCCAGCAGCTCGGGGAACGGCACGCCGCTGGCGTCTTTCTGCCGCAGAGTCTCGTCGAACAGGATGACGCCGCCGATCCATTGCTCGATGCCCGGCGCCGTGAAGAGCATTTCGCGGTAGCTGCGGCGATTCTCGCCGGTGTTCTCGACGCCGATCGGCTCGAAGCGCTTCCTGATGGTCGGATGACTTTCGTCCGCCGCCAGGATGCCCTTGCCGGGCGCGACCATGGCGCGTGCGATCTTGTTCAGTCCGTCCAGGTTCATCGCGTCCTTCCCCTCGAATTGCGAGTCGGCGGCACCTCCCGCGCCGGCGCTTGCAGCGGCGGAATGCTACCACAAGGCGGAGGTATTCCAGCCGGGACGACGGCGCGGAAACCCCGCAGCTAAGCCGGATCCCGACCGGGAAATCGCATCCCGAAGCGCTCTCGGGGTTGGCCCGCGGAGCAATCAGGACTAAAATGGTCCCCATTGCAGCGCGAGGCGCTGCCCAAGAGGCACCGACGATGCTGAAAATGAGTCGCCTGACGGATTACGGCACCGGCGTGCTGGCCTACCTGGCCTCGGCCGGGGCCCGGCCGCACAGCGCCAGCGAGGTGGCCGAGCAGACAGGCCTGCCGGTGGCAACGGTCAGCAAGATCCTGAAGCTGCTGGCGCGCGCCGGGCTGGTGAGCTCGCATCGCGGCTCGCAGGGCGGCTATGCGCTGTCGCGCGCGGCCGGGGACATCAGCGCGGCCGAGGTGATCGACGCCCTGCAGGGCCCCGTGGCCCTGACGGAGTGCTCGGTGGAGGACGGCAGCTGCGACCTGGCCGCCTCCTGCCTGGTCGGCACCGCCTGGCAGCGCATCAACCTCGCGATCCGCGCGGCCCTGGACGAGATCAGCCTGGCCGAGCTGGCCAGCATGCAGGCCAACGACCGGCCGCGGGTGGACCTGAAACACATGGTGTCGTCGCCTGGAAAACTGGCGCGACTGGAGCGCGGCTGAGGCCGCCGGGAGTAGAGCACATGGCAACCGGACAGCAAGACGTCGAAGATCTCGTAGGCCGCAAGTACCGGCACGGCTTCGTCACTGACATCGAGGCGGACACCGTACCGCCCGGGCTCGACGAGTCCGTGATCCGCCACATCTCCAGGAAAAAGGCGGAACCCGATTTCCTGCTGCAGTGGCGGCTGCGGGCCTACGAGAACTGGCTGACCATGCAGGAGCCGGACTGGGCCCACGTCAACATTGCGCCGATCGACTACCAGGCGATCTCCTATTACTCGGCGCCCAAGAAAAACACCGACGGGCCGAAGAGCCTGGACGAGGTGGACCCCAAGCTGCTGGAGACCTACGACAAGCTGGGGATTCCGCTGCACGAGCGCGCGCGGCTGGCCGGCGTGGCCGTGGACGCGGTTTTCGACAGCGTCTCGGTGGCCACCACCTTCAAGAAAAAGCTGAACGAGGCCGGCGTCATCTTCTGCCCCTTCTCCGAGGCGGTGCAGGAGCATCCCGAGCTCCTCGAGCAGTACCTCGGCAGCGTGGTGCCGCCCGGCGACAATTTTTTCGCGGCGCTGAACTCCGCCGTGTTCACCGACGGGTCCTTCGTCTACATCCCGAAGGGGGTGCGGTGCCCGATGGAGCTGTCCACCTATTTCCGCATCAACGCGGCCAACACCGGCCAGTTCGAGCGCACGCTGATCATCGCCGCCGAGGGCAGCCACGTCAGCTACCTGGAGGGCTGCACGGCGCCCATGCGGGACGAGAACCAGTTGCACGCCGCGGTGGTGGAACTGGTGGCCGAGGACGACGCCGAGATCAAGTACTCCACGGTGCAGAACTGGTACCCGGGCGACGAGAACGGCGTCGGCGGGATCTACAACTTCGTGACCAAGCGCGGCGACTGCCGCGGCCGCAACGCCAAGATCTCCTGGACCCAGGTGGAAACCGGCTCGGCCATCACCTGGAAGTACCCCAGCTGCATCCTGCGCGGCGACAACTCGGTGGGGGAATTCTATTCGGTGGCGCTGACCAACAACATGCAGCAGGCCGACACCGGCACCAAGATGATCCACATCGGCCGCAACACGAAGAGCACCATCGTCTCCAAGGGTATCTCGGCCGGGCGCGGCCAGAACGCCTACCGCGGGCTGGTGAAGATCCTTCCCACGGCCGACGGGGCGCGCAACCATACGCAGTGCGACTCGCTCCTGATGGGGAGCGAGTGCGGCGCCCACACCTTTCCCTACATGGAGATCGGCAATCCGGGCGCGGTGGTGGAGCACGAGGCGACCACGTCCAAGATCAGCGACGACCAGCTGTTCTATTGCCGCCAGCGCGGCATCTCCGAAGAGGACGCCGTCAACATGATCGTCAACGGCTTCTGCAAGGAAGTGTTCCGCGAGCTGCCGATGGAATTCGCGGTGGAAGCCCAGAACCTGCTGAGCGTTAGCCTCGAAGGCGCGGTCGGCTGAGACCACAGGAAGAGTCAATGTTAAGCATCAAGAACCTGAGCGCCCGCGCCGGCGAGCGCGACATCCTCAAGGGGCTGAACCTGGAGATCGGCACCGGCGAAGTGCATGCCATCATGGGCCCCAACGGCTCGGGCAAGAGCACGCTGGCCGGCGTGCTGGCCGGCCGTCCGGACCTGGAAGTCACCGGCGGCGAGGTCAGCTACCAGGGCAAGGACCTGCTGGAGATGGAGCCGGAGGAACGGGCCCGCGAGGGCGTGTTCCTCGCCTTCCAGTACCCGGTTGAGATTCCGGGGGTGAACAACGTCTACCTGCTGAAGGCCGCGCTCAATGCGGTGCGCAAGCATCGCGGCGAGAGCGAGCTGGACGCCTTCGAGTTCCTCGGCCTGGTGAAGGACCGCATGAAGCTGATGCAGATGGACGACAGCTTCCTCAACCGCGGCGTCAACGAGGGTTTCTCCGGCGGCGAAAAGAAGCGCAACGAGATCATGCAGATGGCCGTGCTCGAGCCGGCCCTGGCGGTGCTCGACGAGACGGATTCCGGGCTGGACATCGACGCGCTCAAGGTCGTCGCAAACGGCGTCAACAGCCTGCGCTCGCCGGAGCGTTCCATGGTGGTGGTGACGCACTACCAGCGCCTGCTGGAACACATCGTGCCGGATTTCGTGCACGTGCTCTCGAACGGGCGCATCGTCCGCAGCGGCGGCCGCGAGCTGGCGCTGGAGCTGGAAGAGCGCGGCTACGACTGGCTGCGCGAGGGGGCCGACGCGGCATGAGCACTGCCACCGCCGAAAACGTCCAGGCCGCGTCGTCGCTGCCGGAATGGATCGAGACCGCCGCGGCCGCGGCCGGCGGGCCGGAGTGGCTGATGGCCCGGCGCCGCGACGGGCTGAGCCGCTTTGCCGCGCTCGGGTTTCCGGGCCGGCGCGACGAGCACTGGAAGTACACCGACCTCAAGCTCGTGCAAAGACGCAGTTTCGGCCCGGCGCCCGAGGCTTCGGCAGAAGCGCCCGGGATTTCCGGGTCCGAAATCCCCGGGATCGACGGGCTCGACTGCCCGACGCTGGTATTCGTCAATGGTCGTCTCAGCGAGACGCGCGCCCTCCCCGCGTCCCTGACGGTGAGCACGCTTGCCGAGGCGGTCCAGGCGGACCACCCCGCCTGCCGGGAACTGCTGGGCACCGTTGCGGACCCCTCCCGTCACCGCTTCGCGGCGCTCTCGACGGCGCTGTTCTCGGACGGCGTGCTGCTGGACCTCGCGCCGGGCGCCGAGCTGGCCGAGCCGCTGCGACTGCTGTTCCTGGCGGGTGACGAGCAGTCCCCCGCGCTGGATTGCCCGCGCATCCTGCTGCGCGGCGGCGCCAACAGCCGCGCCACCCTGGTCGAGCATTACGGCCCGGCGGCGGGCGAATCGCTTAGCCTGGCCGTGACCGAGATCGCCCTGGAAGCCGGCGCGCGCCTGGAGCACTACCGCATCCAGGAAGCCGGCGCGGGCGCGTTCCACATCGGGCTGCTGGCCGCCAGGCTCGGGCGCGACGCGACGCTGGTCAGCCACAACCTGTCCGTGGGCGGACGGATCGCCCGGCTGGACATCGACGCCGAGTTGCTGGAACCCGGCGCCCACGTGGAGATGAACGGCCTGTACGTGGTGCGCGGCCGCCAGCACGCCGACAGTCACAGCCGCGTCGATCACGCCGTGCCGAACACCACCAGCGACCAGCTCTACCGCGGCGTGCTCAGCGGCAAGGGACGCGCGGTGTTCAACGGCAAGGCCATCGTCCGCCCGGGCGCCAACGGCACGGATGCCAGGCAGTCCAACGCCAACCTGCTGCTGTCGCCCGAGGCCGAGATCGACACCAAGCCGGAGCTGGAGATCTATGCCGACGACGTGAAATGCACGCACGGCGCGACCACCGGCCAGCTGGACGCCAACGCACTGTTCTACCTGCGGTCGCGCGGCATCGAGGAGGAGACGGCGCGCAGCCTGCTGACCTTCGCCTTCGCCGACACCGTGCTGGCCCGCATGCCGCTGGCCGCCGTGCGCAGGCACGCGGAAAACCTCGTCGTCGGACGCCTGCCGGACGCGGAGCGCATTCGGGAGTTCACATGAGCGAAGCCACCCTCCAGGCCGCGAACGTCGCCAGCGGTTTCGAAGTCGAAGCCGTGCGCGCCGACTTTCCCATCCTGCACCAGCAGGTGCACGGCAAGCCGCTGGCCTACCTGGACAGCGCGGCTTCCGCCCAGCGCCCGGCGCAGGTGATCGACGCGATGGCGAACTACGACCGCCACGACCACGCGAACGTGCACCGCGGCGTGCATGCGCTCAGCCAGCGCGCCACCGAGGCCTTCGAGGGCGCGCGCGAAAAGCTGCGCCGCTATATCAACGCGGCCTCCACGCGCGAGATCATCTTCACCCGCGGCACCACCGAGGCGATCAACCTGGTCGCACAAAGCTGGGGCCGCGCCAACCTGGGCGACGGCGACGAGATCGTCGTCACGCAGATGGAGCACCACGCCAACATCGTGCCCTGGCAGATGCTGTGCGAGCAGACCGGGGCCGCGCTCAAGGTCATCCCGATGACCGAGAGCGGCGAACTGGACCTGGACGCAGCGCGCGCCGTCATCGGCGCGAGGACGCGGCTGCTGGCTTTCGGCCACGTCTCCAACGCGCTCGGGACCATCAACCCGGTGGCCGAACTGACCGCGCTGGCGAGATCGGCCGGCGCGCTGGTCCTGCTCGACGGCGCCCAGGGCATGCCGCACATGCGCGTGGACGTGGAGGCGCTGGACTGCGACTTCTACGCCTTCTCGGGACACAAGATGTTCGGGCCCACCGGCATCGGCGTGCTGTGGGGGCGCGAGGCGCTGCTCAAGGCGATGCCCCCCTGGCAGGGCGGCGGCGACATGATCCTCGCCGTGAGCTTCGAGAAGACCACCTACAACGAACTGCCGTGGAAGTTCGAGGCGGGCACGCCGAACATTGCCGGCGTGGTCGGCCTGGGCGCCGCCGTGGATTACCTGGAGGCGCTGGACTTCGCCGGCGCCGCGGCCTGGGAGCACTCGCTGCTCGAATACGGCACGGCACGGCTGGCGGAAATCGACGGGCTGCGCATCATCGGCACGGCGCCGCGCAAGGCCGCGGTGATCTCCTTCACCCTCGAGGGCGTGCACCCGCACGACATCGGCACCATCGTGGACCACGCCGGCATCGCGATCCGCACCGGCCACCATTGCGCCATGCCGGTGATGGACTATTACGGCGTGCCGGCCACGGCGCGCGCCTCCTTCGCGTTCTACAACACCCGCGAGGAAATCGACCGCCTGGCGGAAGCCCTGCGCGAGGCGCGCGAGGTGTTTGCCTGATGGACCTCGCCGATCTCTACCGCGACGTGATCATCGATCACAACCGCAACCCGCGGAATTTCCGCAAGATCCCGCCGCCCTGCGGACATGCCGAGGGGCTCAACCCGCTGTGCGGCGACAAGCTGCAGGTCTATCTCCGGGTGGGCGCCGACGACCGCATCGAGGACGTTTCCTTCGAGGGCTCGGGCTGCGCCATTTCGGTCGCCTCCGCCTCGCTGATGACCGAGGCGCTGCGCGGCCTGGAGCGCGCCGAAGCGGAGGCGCTGTTCGAGCGCATCCACGGCATGCTCACGGGCCGCGAAGAACCGGACGCCGCCGCCCTCGGCAAGCTCGCGTCCCTCGCGGGCGTCCGCGAATACCCAAGCCGCGTGAAGTGCGCCAGCCTGTGCTGGCACACCGCGCACTCCGCCCTGGACGAGGGCGGCACCGTAAGCACGGAGTAGAAGGCCAGCACCATGTACGGACAAGACAGCGAACCCGTCACCCTCGCCCGGGACTGCGTGGCGATCATCGTGCCCGCCGGCGACCAGGTCATACTCCGCAAGGGCGCCCGCGGACTGATCACCCAGGCCCTCGGCGGCAGCTTCACCATCTACCTGGACGGCAATCTCTTCCGCATCGCGGGCGAGGATGCCGATGCGCTCGGCAAGGAAGCGGTCGCGCCGCCGGAGGTCCCCCCGGACGCCGGCGACGAGGACGTGGAGGACATCGTCTGGGACCAGTTGCGCACCTGCTTCGACCCGGAGATTCCGATCAACATCGTCGATCTCGGGCTGATCTACGAGTGCAAGATCTCGCCGGCCGAAGAAAACGGCCAGCGCACGGCAGACGTCACGATGACGCTGACCGCGCCCGGCTGCGGCATGGGCGACGTGCTGGTGATGGACGTCAAGGACAAGCTCGAGCTCATCCCGGTGATCCGCGAGGCCCGTGTCGAGCTGACTTTCGACCCGCCCTGGAACCGGAACATGATGTCGGAAACCGCAAGGCTGCAAACGGGAATGTTCTGATGGGCCACTGGCATGACGTGACGGCCGAGGGCACGATCGAAGCGGGCAGTTTCGCGCTGCTCGAGACGGACGAACTCACGGTCGCGGTGTTCAACGCGGAAGGTTCGCTGTACGCGATCGAGGACGTCTGCACCCACGACGGCGCGGAGCTCGCCGGCGGCCCGGTGGTCGGCGACCAGGTGGTCTGTCCGCGACACGGCGCGCGCTTCTGCCTGCGCACCGGCCGCGCCCTCACGCCGCCCGCCTATGCCGCGGTGGACACCTTCCCGGTGCGTGTCCGAGAGGGCCGCATCGAGGTCGAGCTGCCCGACCCGGACTGAGCGTGCGTCGCCTGGTCCTTTTGCGGCACGGGAAATCCGCCTGGGACGAGCCCGGGCTGGACGATTTCGACCGTCCCCTGGCGCCGCGCGGCCTGCGCGACGTGCCGGAAATGGGCCGCCGGCTGGCGCGCCGCGGCATGATTCCCGACGGCGTCATCTCCAGCAGCGCGGTGCGCGCCCTGAGCACCGCGCGGGCGGTGGCGCGGGAAATCGGCTTTCCGGAGGACCGGATCACCTCCTCCGAGGCGCTCTACCTGGCCAGCGCGCGGGAGATGATCTCGATTGTCCGCCAGGCCCCCGTGGAGATCGGCACCCTCCTCCTGGTCGGCCACAATCCCGGCTTGACGAACCTCGCCAATCAGCTGGACGAGGTGCGCATGGACAACATGCCGACGGCGGCGATGCTGTGCGTGGAGTTCGACGTCGCCGACTGGGCGGAAATCCAGCCCGCCGGGGCGCGCTTCGGCTGGTTCGACTACCCCAAGAAACACGCCGGCGCCTGACCAAGCGGCCACGCCCGGGAGACCCCGGGAAACCTGGCCGCGCCCGGGAGACGGGCGCCCGGCCGTCTGCGATCCCCGCCTGCCGGTTCAGGCGCGCTGGCGAGGCGCCGCCTCGTGTTTGCCCAGGAAGCCGTCCAGCACCTCCAGGTAGC
>Ga0209938_1001031_pt1 | contig 14770 bp, 16 predicted proteins | sample SalPonR2_C_D1_MG_FD_185708 | JGI IMG/M metagenome (GOLD analysis project Ga0209938, IMG submission 185708) | Salt pond soil microbial communities from South San Francisco under conditions of wetland restoration - Salt Pond MetaG R2_C_D1_MG... ... | reverse complement strand
GAATATACAAAAAAGCATTGGAAGCCGTTTAAACTTTTTGGTTCAAGCGGTCTTAAAAAGCTTGTAGGTTCTGGCAAAGCTCAATTTGAGATGCGTAGCCAAAGTTACGGATCGAAAATTAGCTGCCGTCCAGGTTCTATAAGACTTTAAGACTCAGCGAACTGAAAAAGTTTAAATCGCTTCATAATAATGAACCATTACTTACCACAAATTAAGCATAAATTTCAGGAAACCGATAAAATCTCCGTATTCAATTGGGTCTCCCGGAGCGGTGCAGGGCCACGAGCTACGCAATCGATGGCGTCATTTTACTAAATATTGATTAAAAACAGGTCATGAGTCGTGATTTTCTTCAAAAAGGCAGAGATTTCCAAGCAACATAAGATCTCGATTAAACCTTTCGTTTTGAGTGTAGTCAAAATAAGAAAACGGAAACTTGCCCAATACAACGGACATTACAGACGAGCAACTGGTCGACCTGCTACAGGATCCCGAGAACAAAGAGCGTGGCTTCCGGCTATTAGTGCTGCGCTACCAGGAGCGTCTGTACTGGCAGATTCGAAAAATGGTCGATCACCACGATGATGCCAATGATATTTTGCAAAACAGTCTGATCAAGTGTTACCGGGGTATTGGTCGTTTTAAGCGACAGTCTCAGTTGTATACCTGGTTGTATCGGATCGTGACCAATGAGACTTTGACTTTTTTAAAAAAGCAAAAACGCCGGCGCGCTCAAAGAATTGATGATGAGAACCTCGCCCTGGCACATACGCTAAAAGCAGAGAGTTATTTTGATGCTGATCTGGCCCAGCAGTTGTTACAGGAAGCCGTCGCCAGACTACCTAAGAAACAATGTATCGTATTTCAATTACGCTATTTTGAGGAGAAAAGCTATCAGGAAATCGCCGCTATGCTAGGGGGGAGCATTGGCTCCTTAAAGGCCTCTTATCACCATGCAGTACGTAAAATTGAAGCGTATTTAAAGCAGTAGTTATTCACCAGAAAATTGTAGGCATGAAAGAAGAAAATAAAAAATCAGCGGTCCAGCAGGAATTGCAGTCAATAGCCCCCCAGCTGGCCCAACTGAAGGAAAAAAGTGTAAAGCAAGCACCGGACGATGTACCCCCTCGCTATTTCCGGGAGCTTCCCGATGATCTGTGGCAACGTATACAGAGAGGAGAAAAGACTACTGCCTCCTCTACTCCTAGCGAAAGCATCCTGGCCCTACTAAACGGTTGGTTACGCTCCCCACTGGCTATTGGTCTAACGGCAATAGTTATCCTATTGATTGGCGTCTGGGTCTTTAGTGAAGTCTCTCAGCCCAACTGGACTGTCCAAAAAGAAGACCAGTTGCAGCAGCTCCAGGAAATACCACAAGATGTTCTGTATGATTATCTGATGGAGCACATCTCTGAATATGAGACCGCCGATTTTGCCGGTTTTGAGCAAGCTCTACCCCTGAATGGCTTATTACCTATTGATTCGGACGAAGCGGCCCTGGACGAAATGATCGATGAATATTTAGAACAGGCGGAAAGCCTGAATATTAATGAATTCTTATAAAGAAGTTGTTCAAAGGAAAATTAAGTATAATGAAAAAGATAATAATCACCAGTCTTCTGTTTTCACTCTGCCTGGGTAGCCTTTGGTCACAGGGGCAAATGCCTTCGGGAGAACTCCGCCAACGACTAGAGGCCATGAAGGTCGCTTTTATTACCGAAAAAATTGGGCTTAGCCCCGAGCAGGCTCAGCAATTCTGGCCATTGTACAATGACTATCAGGACCAGCAGAAAGCCGTACGTAAAAAATACCAGCCCCAACAGCGTCTGCAACTGATGAGTGATGCAGAACTAAAAACGTATTTACGCAATAGTCTGGAGCAAGAAGCTGAATTACTGACGCTCAAAAAAGCCTTTTTTGAAACGGCGCAAAGCAGTATTTCGATCCGACAGATTGTCTTACTTCGAGAAGCCGAAAAAGAATTTAACAAAGAGGTATTACGACGTATGGTAGATCGCCAACGCAATGCGCGTCGCCGGCCAGGCAATAACAATTAGCGGAATTTTTCCACTGAGGAAGAGACCGATCCATCAATGAAATGCAAAGGGCTGGAAGTTTACGCATAATAATGCTAATTTTATTGGGTATATTGCCAATAACAAATTTAGCTATAAAAAATAAAGGCGCTAAGCTTTATGAGACAAGCCAACGACCCAGCCATACTTGCGCTCGCAAAGTACTTCGAAAAAAGTCAGCATCGGGGTACCCTGCCTTCCTTGTCCCTGGACGAATTTGAGGATCTTATCGCCCATTACGATGGCCAGCGCGCCTCTGAGCAAATCATGGAAGTCCTGGATTGTGCATTACAGCAATATCCCTATTCGGTATACTTTTACTTAAAAAAGGCAGATTTCTTACTGGCTCAAAACCGAACGGAAGAGGCACTGGAGGTGATTGACGATGCTGCCGGTCTATCCCCTGATAATTTTGAAGTACTGATTCTGAGCATTGAGGCCCTTACCCTGCTGGGGCAAATGGAACTGGCCGGTCGACTACTTGACGAACTTCCCAGCCCAATCGATGCGGAGCAGCAAGCTGACTATTACTATGCACAGGCATTCTGGCACGAGCAACGCTACGAATTTGAGCGCATGTATTTCTTTCTTTGTGCCGCATTAGAAATTCTGCCCAGTCACCAGCGCAGTCTGGAAAAGATGATGGTCGCCGTGGAGATGAACAAACGTTATCAGGAGGCGATCCCCCTGTATGAGCATATTCTTGACCAGGACCCTTACAGTTATCAGGCCTGGTTTAATATGGGTCAGGCACTGGCTTCCACTGGTGCTTACGAGCGTGCACTGGAGGCGATGGAGTATGCTTACATCATTGATCCGCACTTTGAGTTGGCCTATCGGGATTTTATAGATCTCAGTTTTGAACTCGGCCACTACCAACAGACACTGCGTTGTTTTGAAGAGCTGACAAACCACTTTTTGTTGGATGCCGAGGATACGCAAATCATTGCGCGTTGCTTCTGGCACCTGGGGCAATACAGCAAGGCGCAGGAAAGCTTTAACGAGGCTATCCAACTCGACCCTCATAATGACGACACCTATTATTACCTGGGGGAATGCCTAACGGAGCAGGAGTTGTTTCAACCCGCCATCCATTATTACAGCAAAGCCATTCAGCTAGACGAAAAGCGAGAAGAATATTTTGCAGCCCGGGGAGAAGCCTTTTTATTGAAGGGAGAACTGGAAGCCGCCGAGGCTGATTTTATTCAGGCGACCCAGATTGCTCCCGAATCCGGTCACTTATGGGTGCAGTATTGCAGTTTTCTGATGCAGGGTGGTCGAGCGAAAGAAGCCTTGTCCATCCTAAGCCAGCAGAGAAGCCTCGAAGATATTGAAATGTTATACTGCCGGGTAGCCTGTTTATTTATGTTAGGTAAACGAAAAGAAGCAAAGTATTGGTTGAGCGAAGCACTCTCCGAAGCTTACGAGGCCCATCCCTTGCTTTTTGATTTAATTCCCGATCTGGAAATGGATGCAGATATTACGGCACTCATTGCCAATCACTGGTAGCATCTTATTGCTGAGCAGCGTAAGCCGCCGCTCCCACGATACCCGCATTATTTAACAAGCGGGCAGGCTGTACTTCGATCGGCAAATTGATATACTCTTCGTACTTCTGGAATTTCTTGCTTACCCCTCCACTCAAAATTACCTTATCTAGAGAAAGTAGGTGGTAGACGTGTTGTAAATACTCATTGAACCTTTTTCCCCACTCCTCCCAACTCAGATCTTCATTTTTACGGACGCTATTGGCACAGTATTTCTCTGCGATTTTACCGCGCATGCGTAGATGACCAAACTCCGTATTGGGGATCATTTTTCCGTCCAGAAAAAGGCAGGAACCGATCCCGGTGCCCACGGTCACCATCATCACCAGCCCTTTGGCATTTTTCCCAATTCCATATTCCATCTCAGCAATAGCCGCCGCATCCGCATCGTTGAGTACATAGATCGGTTGCTTTTTACTGGAACCAAAAGTATCGCCCACGTTTTTGCCAATCCAGGATTTATCGATATTAGCCGCTGTGAGTGCCCGATTCCCTTTAATCACGGCGGGGAAGCCGCACCCTATCGGCCCTTCGTAATCAAAGTGTTTCAAGATACCCGCAAAGGTTTTGGCTACCGCTGCGGGCGTAGCGGGTGTTGGTGTATCTAATCGGAAACGCTCTGAGACCATTTCTCCATTTTCAACGTTAATTAGCGCTCCTTTTATACCGGTACCGCCTACATCCACTCCTAATATCTGTTGCATATTATGGGTTTGTTTTTTTATCTATGAAATAGTCAACCACCGAGATTTTCATTTTCACATTTTCTAGCGGTCGATCCCCCGTATTCTTGCGTACGGCTGCAATTTTATCAATGACCTCCAGCCCTTCTACTACCTGGCCAAAAACGGTATAATTCTGATCTAAAAAAGGGGTTCCGCCAAACTCCAGATAGGCTTCTATTTGGTTGGGAGCATAGTCAAAGCCCCCCCGGGCGGCAATTGTTTTCAAGGCAGCTTCAGTAGTAGAGCGACCGTCTACGATATAGAATTGAGAACCCGAAGATCGCTTCTCAGGGTTTACCTGATCGCCGGTGCGAGCGGCAGCCAAAGCGCCTTTGACATGTACCAGCGTATCCACAAACTCTGCCGGTATGGTATAACCGGGACCGCCCGATCCCAGGCGCTGATTGGGTCCCGCATTTCTGGAATTAGGATCACCGCCCTGAATCATAAAACCTTCGATCACCCGGTGAAAAATCAATTCGTCGTAAAAGCCTTCAGCAGCCAACTTCATAAAATTCGCCTGGTGCTCAGGGGTCGCATTACGTAACTTGACCAGCATATCCCCGTATTCGGTCTCGATCAAAACCAGACAATCCTGTGGGCCTTCTACAAGAATACGCTGGTACGCAGTGGCTTCTTTTTTACCTTTTTTGGCGACCAGCCGAACCAGGTAATTACCGGCCCGGTCAAAGGTGAACGTAGGAGAAGTCTCTCCCTCCAGTATCTGATCACCAAATATCCACTCAAAGGATTCGGCATTACTTGATTCATTGGTAAAGGTAAGCTTAGCGGGGGCTTTGGTATTTCCGCTGATACTGAATTCAGCTTTTGGAGTAGCACAAGCTCCCATTAGTATTGTCAACAATAAAAGAACAGTTATTCTGGCATTCATAGCAGCTGACTATTTCTTTTTAATATACATGCGAATATTCTTTACAGGGCGATTCCTTTGGTCGGTGGTTACTGCAGCGATCTCATCGATTACTTCCAGGCCGTCAACCACTTCCCCAAAAACAGTATAATCGCCATCTAGTTGGGGAGTACCACCGATCTCTTTGTACAGCTCGCGCTGAGCATCGTTATACTCGACCCCCTTTGCCATTTGAATTTGTGCCAGAATCTCATCGGTCACCGGACTACCCTGTACAATGTAAAATTGCGAACCGGAAGAAGCTTTCTGGGGGTTGTTATTCCGAGCGGCCGCCAGAGTCCCCCTGAAGTGCGGGGATCCAATCTCTGCCGGAACCTGATATCCCGGACCACCCATACCCAAGGGTTTTCCGGATGCCGCCTCCCGACTATCCGGGTCACCGCCCTGAATCATAAAACCTTCGATCACCCGGTGAAATAACAAACTATCGTAGTAGCCCTCTTCGACCAACTTAATAAAATTGTCCCGGTGCTGAGGAGTAGAATTATAGAGGATCGCCTCCATATCGCCGTACTCCGTAGAGATAATAACGTGCTCGTACTCATCGGAGCAGCTACTTAGACTTAAGCTAAGTGCTAAAAAAAGCAACAGATTTAAAAAATTATTCTTCTTCATCATGTTGTGATGTATTATGTAGGTTTTGTAAGATAGACTTATGTTCTGTTTCCAAATCCTGGAAATACAAAACGACCAGTTCTTTCAGTAATTGTTCCTGCTCCTCCACGCCCTGCCTTGAGATGGCCTTTTTTTGTTCGTAGTGGGGCCAACCGTCCTGATCTCTTCCTTTAAAGGCAAAAATGCCCTTACTTTCCAGGAGCCGACAAACGGCAATGTGCATGAGGTCCTGTTTTTCTTCTTTAGTGAAAGACTTTTTCCAGCGTCCCAACTCCTGAACACCAATCATGAGCAAGATACCATTCAAGTCGGGGAGACTATCCATGCCTAAATGGTCTTTTACATAATGTCGGGTCTGTAACCAATCAAACTCAAATTGCCAATCTGCCATACCTCAGTGCTGGTTTTGAATGGATCTATAAATTCTGCCTACAAATATCGAAAAAAAGGTGGAAAAGATGGTTGATCGCCTGTAAAGAAAAATGCCGGAGCGAATATATCACTCCGGCATTTTTACGAAAGTAAAACGAATACTTCCTATATCTTAGAGCATTGGCGCAATCACCAGTGCTACTACTGACATTAATTTCAGCAGAATATTCAGAGAGGGACCGGAAGTATCCTTAAATGGATCACCCACGGTGTCTCCTACTACGGCTGCTTTATGCGGATCAGAACCCTTGAAGTATTTCTTTCCCTGGATTTCAACCCCTTCTTCAAACATTTTCTTGGCATTATCCCAGGCACCACCAGCGTTTGACTGGAAAATAGCCATTAGGACGCCCGCCACAGTAACCCCTGCCAGCAAACCACCCAGCATTTCCGCTCCTCCCAGGAAGCCGATCAATACTGGAGAGATTACAGCAATCATACCGGGAAGAATCATCTCACGAATAGAGGCAGCGGTGGAGATTTCTACACACTTGCTGTACTCTGCTTTACCGTCAGCTGCGTCGAAAATTTTCCGATCAGCGTCTGACCATTCATTCATTTCTTTACCTTCATTTCTACGCATCGCGGCCAGGGCAGCAGTCAATTCCGGAATAGTCTTAAATTGACGGCGTACTTCCTGGATCATATCCATCGCGGCACGTCCTACCGCTCCCATAGAAAGGGCAGAGAATAAGAAAGGTAACATACCTCCCAGCAGTAGTCCAGCCATCACGACCGGATTAGCAATATTAATCGTGTCGATACCCGCGGAAGTCATAAAGGCCGCAAAGAGTGCCAGCGCCGTCAACGCGGCCGAACCAATCGCAAAACCTTTACCAATCGCCGCAGTTGTGTTACCTACCGCATCTAATTTATCGGTACGCTGACGTACTTCTTTTTCCAATTCAGCCATCTCGGCAATACCACCGGCATTATCTGATACCGGTCCGTAGGCATCTACGGCCAGTTGAATACCGGTGTTGGACAGCATACCTACGGCAGCAATCGCAATACCGTATAGACCGGCAAACTCGTAAGCACCGATGATGGCTGCTGCCAAAATAATAATCGGTACAGCCGTTGAGCGCATGCCTACCCCCAGACCAGCAATAATATTGGTCGCAGATCCCGTCAAAGACTGATCAACAATACCTAAGACCGGCTTGGTACCGGTACCGGTATAATATTCTGTAATCAAACCAATCAGCAGGCCAGCTACCAGACCGATCACTACCGCGATAATCACGCCCCAGGCACTGTAATTGATCCCGTTCATTGACCAGGCGCCAGGAAGCATCCACATAACAATACCGATAGTGGCTATCAGCATCAGGGCGGCGGAGATAAACTCACCACGGTTCAGGGCCTTCTGGGGATCACCACCTTCTCTTACTTTAACAAAGAAAGTACCGATGATGGACGTGATGATACCCACACTGACCAATACCAGAGGCAGCAGTACGGCGTTCAGACCACCAAAGTCATTAGCCGCCTCAAATCCGTTTATTCCAATAAAAGTAGCTCCCAATACCATCGTACCGATGATGGAGCCTACGTATGATTCAAAAAGGTCGGCCCCCATACCGGCTACGTCACCAACGTTATCACCAACGTTATCCGCAATAGTCGCTGGATTCAGAGGATGATCTTCGGGAATACCTGCTTCTACCTTACCTACCAGGTCAGCACCCACGTCGGCCGCCTTGGTGTAAATGCCTCCACCCACACGGGCAAAAAGCGCAATGGAGGAAGCACCAAAAGAAAAACCGGTTACAACCGTAATCACCTTATTGATGTCCCAGCCAATATTAGAATAAACCAGGAACAATGTTCCCAGACCAAGTACACCAAGACCAACTACGCCAAGGCCCATTACGGCACCTCCGGAGAAAGCTACCTCCAGTGCACTTCCCAGGCTCGTTCTTGCGGCATTGGTCGTACGAACATTGGCTTTGGTGGCCACTCGCATACCAATAAATCCAGCCAGAGCAGAACAGATAGCGCCCAGAATAAAAGAGACCGCTACCAACCAGCTCGAACCTTCCGCATTCGCGCCACTAATTCCTAATAAAATAGCTACACAAACCACAAAGATTGCCAATACGCGGTATTCCGCTTTGAGGAAAGCCATTGCCCCGTCGGCAATATTCTTGGCAATGATCGCCATCTTTTCCGTTCCTACTTCTTGCTTAGATACCCAGGCGGAACGCCAAAAAGTGTACAGCAAGGCGAGTACACCAAAAGCGGGCACTGCATAAATAATCGTTTGACCCATAATTCTGTTGATTTGAAAATTTAGTGCGGCTTTACGAAGCCGATCTGCAACCGGCGGCATCACCGCGACCTATTTTAAATTCTTATTTTTTCTAGCTGGACATATATAACTAATTATATATTTCCTACGCGGGTGCAAAACTAAGGCAAATTTGCTTCTTGTCCAACAAATTCGGCACTTAAAGAAGACGTCAAAAACGGGATATTACTCCTCCTCTTGCTTATCGCCTTCGCGATCCTTTAATTTTTTGTCTTCCAGGTGTGCATTTAGGTATTTGTTCAAGTCTTCAATCTGGAGATTAGATCGAAGCTCTCCGAATTCGTTCAGCCTAATTTCAAAGTCTTTGACGGAGTCTTTGGCTGTTTGATCTGACGCTTTCTTATCTTTTTCGTCTGCCATAGGTATTTACTATTTAGTCCATAAATTAGTTGGCAAACCCTAAAATACCGTTTTCCGATCAGGATCTTGATATTTGTTAGCAAAAGCCTAAAAAAAGTAAGCCCCTAAACTTTATCTACTCACGAGCCTTTGTATTTTTACCACATAAGTAAGTATTCAATATTATCTATACCTTATTTCAGACCCTTTTGGGCTTCCACTGCGTTAAAAAGCCTCGCCGACGCGCTGCGTCGCCTGCGTTTTTGGCCTTGTTGAATCCCCAAATTGCACTGAACTAAACTTATACATAATCTCGAACACTTACTTAATTATTTTGGGTTTATCAATAAATCGGCTCAAAGTGATTTCATTTGGTCAAAATGAATTCACTTTGGACCAATAAATCATCTGAAGATGCAAAAGAATATCTTATTACTTACCCTTTGTCTAAGCTGGTTGACCATGCCGATGCTGCAGGCACAGACCATCGAGCTGGAAGCCGATGCCGAAGCGGTAAAAAAGTTTATGAATACCATTAGTGCCGAAGACCTCAAGGAGCACTTATATATATTGGCCTCCGATGAGTACGAAGGTCGGGAAACCGGTACGCTGGGTCAGAAAAAAGCAGCCGATTATATCGCGCGCCATTTTATGAAAAACGGGCTAAGCGGACCGGTAAAGGATAACCCTAACCCTTATTTTCAGCCCATTAACTTCTTTGGTCGTTACGTCAGCTCCGTACAACTGTCTTCTCCAAATACCACTTTGGCTTTGGGCAAAGATTTTGTCACCCGCAGCATCTCCGATCTCCAATTAGAAGATGCCGGACTGGTCTTTATCGGCTACGGATTGGAAATGGAAGAATACAATGATCTCGAAGGCCTAAACCTCGAAGGGAAAGGCGTGGTAATACTCAGTGGCACACCCACGGATAAAAAAGGAGAACCACTATTCGAAGATGCGCCCAATTTCCGCCAAACGTACCGAAACCTACTGGATAAAGGGGTACGCTACATTATTACAATGCCTGCTACCGAAGAGGAAGCACAGAATCGAATCAGTCTATTTGGCACTGGCGTGACCAAACCGCGACTGTCCCTAGAAAAGGGTCAAAGCCGCCGCGCGTCTTCCCCCAGTCTAATCGCCAGTCCCACAGCGGTTGCCCGCCTTTTCGGCGAAAGCCCGGAAAAATTCCAGAAAACAATCGATAAAGGCATCAAAAAAGGCAAGCCGATGGGCGGTCAGTACAGCACAACGGCCAGTATTAAATTTGACTACCGGGATGCACCTATTCCGTCTGAGAACGTCCTGGGCTTTCTGGAAGGGACTGACCTGAAAGATGAGGTTGTCGTGGTTACTTCTCACTACGATCACGTAGGAGTCAATGCTAATGGTGACATTAATAACGGTGCCGATGACGATGGCTCGGGGACCGTCAGTGTGCTGGAAATGGTGGAAGCCTTTGCGGAAGCGGCTAAAAACGGCTACCGACCCCGCCGCAGTATTCTTTTTATGACCGTCACCGGTGAAGAAAAAGGACTGCTGGGTTCCAGCTATTATTCGGACAATCCGATCTTTCCATTAGACAAGACCGTCACTAATCTGAACATCGACATGGTCGGTCGGGTGGATCCGGATCGTGCCGATGATCCCAGCTATATCTATATTATTGGATCAACCATGTTGTCCAGTGATCTGCATAAGATTAGCGAAAGTGTAGCGGGCAAGTTTGTCAGCGACTTGGAGCTGGATTATAAATACAACTCTAAGGACGATCCACAACGCTTCTACTATCGCTCGGATCACTACAACTTTGCCAAGCACAATATTCCGATTATTTTCTACTTCAATGGTACGCACGAAGACTACCACCGCCCGAGTGATACGCCGGATAAAATTGAATACGAACTAATGGAAAAGCGCGCTAAGCTGGTATTCGTCACCGCCTGGGAAATCGCCAACCGCGACGAAGCCCCCGTAGTGGATCAGGTGGCAAATGACGATGATGATTAAACATCACAGATTTACTTAAGGCCAAAGCCATTAGTTCTACCGGAACTAATGGCTTTTGTCTTTTAAGTACTGGTAGTGAAGGCCATTTTTCTATATCTTTGCACTTGCTTCTAATGGAAGCCGGTATGGCTTAGCCGTAAGCTTGCAACTTACTTTTGTTAACGTACCTAATCAAGATTAATGAAAAAGAAACTATTCAATCGGATCAGCAACGATGAGTTAAAAGAACGCATGCTGAACTCTGATGAAAAACGCGTAACCCTCTCTTTTTACCAATACCATCAAATTGAGGACCCTCATGCTTTTCGGAATGAATTTTATCTGGGCCTGAGTGAGCATGGGGTCTTTGGTCGTATTTACGTAGCCGCCGAAGGCGTGAATGGCCAGATATCGGTAGCTAAAGAAAACTTTGAGGCCTTCAAAGCTTATTTGTATTCCATCTCCTGGTTAAATGGGGTTAGGCTCAATATCGCTATTGATGACGATGGGAAATCCTTTTATAAGTTAAAGATCAAGGTGCGGGATAAGATTGTAGCCGATGGCCTGGACGACGATTCTTTTGATGTCACTAAACGGGGAAGACACCTGTCGGCCGAAGAAGTTAACCAACTGATTGGTTCCGAGCATACGGTAGTGGTGGATATGCGCAACCATTACGAAAGCGAGGTAGGTTACTTCGAAACGGCTATTCGCCCCGATGTGGAGACATTCCGCGAAGCCTTACCACTGGTGGAAGACCTGCTGGAAGATAAAAAAGAAGAAAATATCATCATGTACTGTACGGGCGGAATCCGCTGTGAGAAAGCCAGTGCTTATTATATGTACAAGGGCTTTAAAAACGTCTTCATGATTGACGGCGGTATTATTGAGTACGCCCGGCAGTGCGACGAAAAGGGACTTCCCAACAAATTTATTGGGAAGAATTTTGTGTTTGACGAGCGCATGGGCGAACGCATCAGCGAGGAGGTCGTAGCCAAATGCCACCAGTGCGGTGCCCCCTGCGATAGCCACGTTAATTGTGCCAATGATGCCTGCCACATTTTATTTATCCAGTGTCCGGCTTGTGCCGAAAAATATCAGGATTGCTGCTCTACCAAATGTGCCCAATTCAACGAACTACCCGAAGAGCGCCGCGAGGAGCTCAAAGGTACGATTGAATTCAATGGCACCCAATTTGGGAAAGGAAGGTATAAAGCCTTTCGGAAAAATGAGCAGTTAGAACTGAAATAGAGGTTAGAGGGGAAGCTTCTGCTTCCCCTCTAACCTCTTTATTTAATCATCCATTTTCTTAGCGAAAGTAGGAAAGGCAACCGAGGTGTAGTGCGAAAACTTACGATCGCTGGTCGGCCCATCCGGTGTATACTGACGGATAAAGCTGGATAAGAAAGCCACCAAGTCTTCTTTCTTGATATTCTTAGAATCGGGCTTGGGTAGCGCACCGATATAAGCGATACTACCGTCAGCATTCCAGAATACATTCAGGTATAATTTCAAGCCATCCACATCAAAATTAATCTTTTGGGAATAAGCTTCCATCTTTTGCAGTAGTTGGAACCAGGATTGCAGCGCTTCTTCTTGATTATTATCAAAGACGGTAAGCAAGGTCCGCGCGTGCTCGGTACGCAGTTGATCGTATTGTTCTTCGTTTTCGCCCAGGATGAATGCCTTACGCATATTCTGGGCCGCCAAGTTGGTAGTCAAGCTTATACCAAGTACAAGGAGAAAAAATAGTTGAGAAATTTTCATGTTCTACAATTTACAATTAACGGAAATAAGGTTTTTTAATCGGAAAAAAGAGGTGAATCATCTAAATCCTTAGCAGGAGCAGGGATAAACACCTATATTTACAAACGATATGTGGATAGATATAGTACTTTTAGTGGTCGCCGGCTTAGGATTTATGGTCGGATTTTCGCGAGGCATCATCAAGACGATATTCGTGATCCTCTCCTATGGTTTAGGAATCGTAGCGGCTATTCGCTTTACGCCCTCCATGACCAACCTGCTTAAGCAGGTAACGGGAGAGCAAAGTGCCTTGATGTTTATTGCGGGGATGATTCTTTCTTTTACGATTACGATGCTCGTTATTCGCCTATTTGCGCGTGGTATCGAAGGCATGTTGCAAACGGCGAACATCAACATTATCAATCAGGCGGCCGGTGGGGCGCTAACGGCTTCGGTGGCTATACTGGTCTACGCGGTCTTGTTAAATTTCATCATTGCCAGCTCCCCTCAGGGCGAAAGGGAAATCACGGAGGGGAGTAGTACTTATACCTATATTAAGGAATATCCGGAACTAGTCTGGCAAGTGGCCAAAGAGCTTAAAGAGCCAGCCCAAAAATTCTGGGATTACGCCATTGATATGATGGATCAGGTAGAGGATATTACGGAGCGTGCCGATTCAGAGAATTATTTTTACGATATTGAGGAGGATAATAAGGATTCTGAACCAAATGTCAACGAATAGAGCATGCCTAACCGTGCTGCTTTTCTCTTTGCAAGTCTGGCCGTTTGTCATCTTTTAGCGGAATATTTTTCCAGCTCGGCGGCTGTATACCTGACTAAACCGCTACTACTGCTGTCTTTAGCCTATCTTTTTTACAACAGTGTAAATCGTCCGTTTGGTAAATTTGAAAACTATTTATTTGCGGGTCTGCTCTTGTCCTGTGGCGGAGATATTTTATTGCTCTTTAGTGAAGGTTCCTCCGCTACCTTATTCTTTATTAGTGGTCTGAGCAGTTTCCTACTAGCTCACCTTTGTTACATCATCGCCTTTTATCAGCTATCTCCAAAGGGTATCCGTATCCATAGGCCCGTAGCACTTCTCTTTTATGGCCTGGCTATCAGTCTGATTTGCTATTTATGGCCAGCTTTAGATGTGGTTATGAAGATTGCCATCAGCATTTATGCGCTCACTATTAGTACCATGGGTACCTTTGCGTACGGCATGTACCAAAAGCGTTCCTACCGGGCCGCTACCCTATTACTTTTCGGTGCCATAGCTTTCATTTTCTCGGATAGTATGATTGCGATCGACAAGTTTGGGACAGGTATAAGTGTTTGGAATCCGAGGATTACCATCATGAGCAGCTATATACTTGCCCAGTTTTGGATCGTAAGCGGAGCCATTCTCGCGAGTAAGGAAGAAAGTCTGCTAGATTCCCCCGGTGTTCCTTCCTCTCCAGATCGACAAGATCAGTCGGAAGGGTAAGACCACCCCACTAATAATGGTGCCGACTCCGAACAGCAGCATTTCGCTATGGATATATTTACCCAACGATTCCCGCTTTTCTAAGGGGAGGGCTTTGCCGACTAGTGCTTCTGAGCCATTTTCGTCCAGAAACGTCTGAAAAAGGTTAACCTCCTGAACGGCCAGAAAAACAATGGGGATACACAGAAAAAAGAGAACGATCTTAACGATTTCTTTACGGGCAAACCAGGTGAACCGCAAGAGAAAGATATAACGCGTGAGCGTAAGGAAAGCGATAATAAACAAGATATTACTAAGGTAAAAAGGAAAGGTGCGGGTATTGAGTAATATCGGTGCAACCACCAGTACGGCGATTAATCCGGCCAATAGCCACCAATAGATCTCCAATTCGATTGTTTTTTTTCCTTTGTTGATTTGCGGCTCAGCCATAGGGTATACAATTTTTGCGGGTTGGGGCTAGAAATCACAAAAGGGCCATCCGCCTGAGGCGGATAACCCTTTGTGTTAATTTGAGCTGGCAGCGACTTACTCTCCCACCTAATGGTAGTACCATCAGCGCTGAGAGGCT
>Ga0209938_1001030_pt1 | contig 14777 bp, 16 predicted proteins | sample SalPonR2_C_D1_MG_FD_185708 | JGI IMG/M metagenome (GOLD analysis project Ga0209938, IMG submission 185708) | Salt pond soil microbial communities from South San Francisco under conditions of wetland restoration - Salt Pond MetaG R2_C_D1_MG... ... | reverse complement strand
CGCCGACGTAGGTGGCCACGGTGCGATGGCGCTGCCAGGTCGCGGCATAGAGCACGTCGGGATCGCGCGGGTCGATGACGATGTCGGTGACCCCGGTCCAGCGATTATCGCCGTCGTCGCCGACAAGCGTGCGGTTCCAGGTTTCGCCGCCGTCAATAGTCTTGTACAGGCCGCGCTCGCCGCCCGGCGACCACAGAGGCCCTTGCGCGGCGACCCAGACGGTGTTCGGGTCTTCCGGGTGGATCACGATCTTGCTGATGTGCTCGGAAGATTCCAGGCCGACGTTGTTCCAGGTCGATCCGCCGTCGTGACTGACGTAGATGCCGTCGCCGTAGCCGACATGGCGGCCGCCGATGTTTTCACCGGTGCCGACCCAGACGGTGTTCGGATTCGACGGATCCAGCGTGATGGCACCAATCGAATACGAATCCTGCCCGTCGAAAATCGGGTTCCAGGTCGTACCTGAATTGACCGTCTTCCAGACCCCGCCGGAACCGACCGCGACATACCAGACGTTGGGATTGTCCGGGTGCAGTGCGATATCGGCGATGCGCCCCGACATGAACGCCGGGCCGATGGTGCGCAGTTCGAGGCCGGCGAAGGTTCCGGCGCTCAATGCATCATCATCATCGTCCTGGGCGATAGTCGGAATCCACCAGCAGGCCAGGGCCACAAGTGCGACCAGCTTGATGCTGAGGCCGCGAAAAGACTTTGGTCGAAACAACATTTTCTATCCTCCGGAATCGTTTTGCTTGCTATGACATGGAAAACTGTCTAACTGCCGATTCTCGCAGCTTAACCTTACAGCGATACATCATCTGCGTAAATCTGCGCAATTTTCGGGTACATTTTGCTTGGCTTCGGTCCGGATTACTCCAGAAACTGCAGGCCGGGCGGCGCGAAGCCGCCGGCGGCGTGCTCGAAACCGCTGGCAATTTCGATCAACACCGGTTCGCTGAATTTCGCGCCGAATATCGACAGGCCGACCGGCATCCCGAACACCTGCCCCATCGGTACGGTGATGTTCGGATAGCCGGAAATCGCGGCCAGCGAAGAGCTTCCGCCGATGAAGTGGTCGCCGTTGATCAGGTCGATGGTCCAGGCCGCCGACCCGGTCGGCGCGATCAGGGCATCGAGTTCATGCTCGGCGAGCAGCTTGTCGATGCCCTCGGTGCGCGTGGCTTTCTGCACTGCCGCCAGGGCCTCGTTATATGCTTCGTCGCTGAGCGGGCCCTTGGCCTGCGCCTGTTCGAAGATCTCCTGGTCGAACCAAGGCATCTCCGCGTCGGCGTTGTTGCGGTTGAACTCGATCAGGTCGGCCAGCGTCATGTCCGAAAGATCGGGGTCGGGCAGGCCGGCAAGATAGACGTTGAGGTCGTGCTTGAATTCGTAGAGCAGCACATCGTAGGCCTTGCCGAAGAAGTCATCCGGCGTTTGCCATTCGATATCATCGACGATCTCGGCGCCGCCTTCACGCATGGCCACGATGGCGGCTTCGAGCAATTCATCGACCTCGCTGTGGAAACCGGCCGACGAGCGCAGCACGCCGATCCGCTTGCCCTCAAGGCCGCCCGCGCCGAGGTGGGCCGGCAGGTGATCCAGCGACCACCCGGGTCTTTCATCGGTGGCCGGGTCGGCCGCGTCCGGGCCGGCTATCGCGGCCAGCAGTACGACCGCGTCGCGCACGCTGCGCGCCATCGGGCCGGCGGTGTCCTGGCTGTGCGAGATGGGCACGATGTGGGTGCGACTGACCAGCCCGACCGTGGGCTTGATGCCGACGATGCCATTGGCCGATGATGGGCAGACCACCGAGCCGTTGGTTTCTGTACCTACGGCAAGCACCGTCATGCCGGCGGCCGCCGCCACCCCCGAACCGGAACTGGAACCGCACGGGGACCTGGACGGATCATAAGGGTTGCGGGTCTGGCCGCCGACGCCGCTCCAGCCGCTGGAGGATCGCTCGGAGCGGAAATTGGCCCATTCGCTCAGGTTGGCCTTGCCGAGGATGATCGCGCCGGCATTGCGCAGGCGCGCCACCAGCGGCGCGTCGCGGCCGGTCGCATTGTCGGCAAGTGCAAAAGAGCCCGCCGTGGTGGGCTGGCTGTTCGTTTCGATATTATCCTTGAGCAGCACCGGAATGCCGTGCAGCGGGCCGGCCCAATCGCCGGCCGCCAGCCTTGCGTCCAGCGCGCGTGCCTGGGCCCGGGCGGTGGAGTCGATCGCGATCACGGCGTTCAGTTCCGGATTGAGCAGTTCGATGCGCGCGATCTGGCGCTCGATCAGCACCGCCGAAGTCAGTTCGCCATCGCGCATCGCCTGGTGCAGTGTCGCGACGTCGGGCCAGGCCGTATAGCCTTCATCAGCGGCGGTCGAAACGCCGCCCAGCAAAAGACACGCCAGCAACGCGGCGGTGACCAGCTTGATGGCACCGCCAGCGGAGATCGCGCGGAAATTTTTCTGGGGCATTCTTGAAGGTTTCCTGGTGGACTGTTCTGTCGAACGGCTCGATTGGCCCTTCGATCACCGGATATCATGCAGGAAGCCGGGCATCAATACAACGTGACCGGCGGGCGTATCGTGCGGCATGGCTACGAGTTGGCGCGGGCAACGAGCTGGCAGGCCGAAACCTGGTGGCGCGTGAATCTGCGGCGTGATGACGGTAGTTGATCAGTCTCGTGTCTGGCCGCCGCCCCGCACGACATACTTGAAGGTCGTGAGCTGCTCCAGCCCGACCGGGCCGCGAGCGTGCAGCCGGCCGGTGGCAATGCCGATTTCGGCGCCGAAGCCGAACTCGCCGCCGTCGGCGAACTGGGTCGAGGCGTTGTGGACCACGATGGCGCTGTCGACGCGGTTCAGGAAGGTCTCGATCACCCCCGGGTCCGACGCGAGTATGCCGTCGGTATGGCCCGATCCGTAGTCGGCGATGTGGCTCATCGCTTGATCCGCCGAATCCACGCAGCGCACGGCCAGAATCGCATCCAGGTATTCGGTCGACCAGTCGGCGTCGCCTGCCCTTCGAATTCGCGTGTCGCGAGCGCAGGCGTCGGCATCGCCGCGAATCTCGCAGCCCAGTGCGCCCAGCTTGTCGGCCAGCCGCGGAAGCGCCTCGAGGCAGTCGCGATCGACCAGCAGGGTCTCCAGCGCGCCGCAGATGCCGGGCCGGCGCATCTTGGCATTGACAATGACGTCGATCGCCATGTCGGGATCGGCCGAGGCGTGCCAGTAAAGGTGATTGTTGCCGTCCAGGTGGGCGAACACCGGCACGCGCGCGTCGCGCTGAACCCGCTCGACCAGCGACCGGCCGCCGCGGGGCACGATCACGTCGATCCACTCGTGTGCCCCCAGCAGCGCGCCGACCAGTTCGCGGTCCTGGTCCGGCACCATCTGGACGGTATCCGGATCCAGCCCGGCTGACGCAAGGCCGGAGACGATTGCCGAGTGAATCGCGCGATTGCTTTCCACAGCCTCGCTGCCGCCGCGCAGGATCACCGCGTTGCCGGCTTTCAGGCACAGCGCGGCCGCATCGGCGGTGACGTTCGGCCGCGACTCGTAGATCACACCGACCACCCCGATCGGAACCGCGATTCGCGCGATATCGAGACCGTTGGGCCGCTGCCAGCGCGCCAGCTCTCGCCCGACCGGGTCGGGCAGGCCGGCCACCTGTTCGAGTCCGGCGGCAATCCCTTCCAGGCGTGCTTCGTCGAGCTTCAGCCGGTCGAGCATGGCGCCGCTGATTCCACGTACCCGGGCCCGCTCGAGATCTGTCGCGTACGCCTGGAGAATGTGCCCCGAAGCCGAGCGGATCGCGGCGCCTGCTTCGGTCAACGCCTGGTTCTTTTGTGCCGTGGCGCTCTGCACAAGTCTTTCAGCGGCGCGTCGTGCCTTGCGCCCAATTTCTGCAATAACAGTTTCCGGCTTCGAGTCAGTCATTGCCATGCGGTGCGTTCCTGTCAATCAGGGATATATAGTTTCTTCGGAAACCGGAAACCGGAAACCGGAAACCGGAAACCGGAAACCGTATCTTCAACGATCGAACAATACCAAATCGTCGCGGTGAACCACCGGGCCGCGACCGGCGTAGCCGAGAATCGACTCGAACTCGCGGCTGTGCCGTCCGATGATCCGTCGGGTTTCCACCGCATCGTAGCCGCAAAGACCGTGGCCCAGCGCTGTGCCGCGACCCCGCAGCTCGATCAGATCGCCACGCCGGAACTGGCCCCTGACTTCGACAATGCCGCCGGCCAGCAGGCTGGCGCCGCGCGCCAGCGCATCGACCGCGCCGTCGTCCAGCACCAGCGACCCTGCCGAGTGTTGCAGCGAGCGCAACCACTGCTTGCGCCGGGCCAGCGGCCGGATCGAGGCATGGAAACAGGTCCCGATGCCGGTTTCGAGGTAGTGCTGAATCGGCCGTTGGTGTTTGCCGCTGACCAGCAGTACTGGACAGCCGCCGGCCGTGGCGATGCGCGCGGCGGCGATCTTGCTGGTCATGCCGCCGGTACCGAAACCGGTGGTCTCGGCGCTGCCGGCAAGCGCTTCGATGTCGGCGTCGATGACCGGAACGTCGGGCAACAGCCGGCCCCCCTCGCTGCGCCGCGGATCGGCATCGAACAACCCGTCGACATCGCTGAGCAGCATCAGCAACTCTGCGCCGGCCAGCAACGCCACGCGCGCGCCCAGGCGATCGTTGTCGCCGAACCGGATCTCGCCGGTCGCGACGGTGTCGTTTTCGTTGACGATGGGCACGATGCCGCGATTGAGCAATGTCTCGATGGTATTGCGCGCGTTGAGGAACCGGCCGCGGTCTTCCAGGTCGTCGAGCGTGAGCAGAAGCTGGGCGGCGCTGCGCCCGCTATCGGCCCAGGCTTCGGACCAGGTCTGGGCCAGCCGGATCTGGCCGACCGCGGCAGCGGCCTGGGCTTCGGCCAGGCTGGATGGCCGGCCCGCGATGCCGAGCGCCGAGCGCCCCAGGGCGATGGCGCCGGACGATACGATCGCCACCGGCCCGGGACGCTGCGCGAGTTGTCGCGCCATCTCCGACATCCACTGTCGTCGCGGCGCGCCGTCTGCGCCGACCAGCAGCGACGAGCCGATCTTGACGACCAGCGGCGCGCGACCTTGCGACAGCACCTGGGCAAGCGAGGCATGCGTTTCCCGGTTCATCGGTGCGGCTTCCGGCCGGATTCGGCGTTGGGTGAATGGGCGACGATCATCGTTGAATGTTAGCAGGCGGAATCCGGGTGGAGAGCGGCGGCCGCATCGCGCCCGGCCGGGGCTGGGCCTGTGCCATGCAGAGCCGCTGGTTCGATGCGATGGCGGTGCCTGAATTTTTCCGCGATGGCGTATGATCAAGCCTCACTTTTCAGGCCCGCCCGATTGCGATGACCGACTTCAGACACCTGATCCGCGATGTCCACGACTGGCCCGAGCAGGGCATCGTGTTCAAGGACATCACGCCGCTGCTGGCCAGCCCCGAGGGCATGGCCTGGGCCGTGGACCGCTTGTACGAACCGTTTGCCGGCAAGCACATCGACCTGGTTGCCGGTATCGAATCGCGCGGGTTTCTGTTCGGGGTTGGCGTGGCCCGCGCACTGGGTGCCGGCTTCATCCCGGTGCGCAAGCCGGGCAAGCTGCCGCGCGAGACGATTCGCCGCGAGTACGCGCTGGAATACGGCACCGATGCGGTCGAGATGCACGCCGACGCGGTGACCGAGGGCCAGCGTGTATTGGTGGTCGACGACGTGCTGGCCACCGGCGGCACCATGGCCGCGACCTGCGAACTGTTTGCCGAAGCCGGCGCGGAAGTGGCCGGGGCCGCGGTGCTCATCGAGCTGGAGTTTCTGTCCGGGTCCGAGCGCGTCCCGTACGCGATTCACTCGGTGCTGCGGTACTGACGCACCGCTGAAAAACTTCACGGGTACAGGAGACAATGCGCCTGAACCTGCATTAAGAAGATCACTTATGAACCAGCCCAGATTCAGCCCCGGCCAGGTCATCCATCACAAGAAATACGACTATCGCGGCGTGATCGTCGACGTGGATCCGGAATTCGCCGGCACACAGGAATGGTACGAGCAGGTGGCGACCAGTCACCCGCCGAAGAACCGTCCCTGGTACCACGTGCTGGTGCACGACGCCGAGCACATGACCTACGTGGCCGAGCAGCACCTGGAAGAAGATCCTTCGGGCCAGCAGATCCAGCACCCGGCGCTGGGGCAATTCTTCGACAGTTTCATCGAAGGCCGCTACAAGAGAACCGTTCACTGAGCTTCTGCCACGGAAACCGGTGTCGGGGAGCGGGCAAGGTTCACGCGGCCTGTTGCGCGAGCCAGTCGGCGAACCAGCGCCGCTTCAGCCGTAGCGCGACCATCACCAGCGAGATCAGTACCGGCACTTCGACGAGCGGACCGATGACCTTTGCGAACGCGCGCCAGCGGCAGGTAAACCATCAGGATCAAGCCGACCGCAATCGGCAGGTTGGTCGTGCCGATCGACAATGAATCGAGCCAGATGGGGAAGCCGGAAAGAATCGTGCCCAACACGACGCCCCGCGCCATCGCGGCGAAGCTCCACAGCGTCAGGTAGCGGTTGCGGAAGCTGAGACGTTTTCTCGGGATGAATGCGGAAGCCATGGCTTTCCGCTGGTGGATCGAAAAGTGAATCAGTCGGATTGCCCGCTGGCTTTCCCATAGCGCGCAACGATCAGGTCGGGTGTCCGGCTCCTGGCACCGTTGACGATGTAGATCCGGTCGTAGTCGGAATCAGTCAGCGGCTCGACCTGGCAGCCGCACAAGGCTGCAACGAGCGGCGGAACCGTGTTGCTGTGTCCCACAACGAGAACGGTTTCGCAGCGGTGGTCGCGCGCAAGTTCGGCCGAGAAACCCTGCGTCCAGGCATCCACGTCACCTTCGATCGGCTCGACGCGCACGGGTAGCCCGGCGGCCCGGGCCGCGGGCATTGCAGTCAGCCGGGTCCGCTGGTACTGACTCGCATAGGCGGCGTCGAGCCCGGCGTGTTCCAGCGTCTCGGCGAGCGCCTCGGCTCGCTCGGCACCGGCTTCGCTCAGTGCCGGGTCGCGAGAGTCGTCGATCTTTTCGGCATGGCGTACCACGATTACGGTGGGCCCCGGATCTGCTCCCGTTTCCTCGGCGCCGCCGGTCAGCGGCAGGATTGCGGCCAGCGCGAGTGCCATCGGCGCAAGCAGGCGAAGAAAGACGATTGCGCAAACGTGGGTCATTGCCGATTCCCCATGAGTGTTATGAATTGACCGGCAATTATGCACTCCTGGGTTGCCGGAATCCGTTTCAGAGCCGGGACCTTATCCCGGCCGCTGGCAGTGTTATATTAGATAACCTGTATACTCAAGGTGACTGTCATGTTCAAGCTCGCACCCGGAACCCGATTCGGCACCCCGCTTGGAATCCTGGCGCTCATGGTTTCGGCCGCCGCCCTCGGCGACGATTCGCTGCGCCAGCAGGCGAAGGCCCGTTTCGGCGTCATCCCGGACGCGCCGCCGGCGCTGGAAGACAACGAGATCACGCCCGAGAAGGTCGAACTGGGCAAGATGCTGTTCTTCGAGCCGCGCCTGTCGGCCAGCCATCTGATCAGCTGCAATACCTGTCACAACGTCGGTATGGGCGGTGACGACGACCTGCCGACATCGATCGGCCACGGCTGGCAGAAGGGCCCGCGCAATTCACCCACGGTATTCAACGCGGTGTTCAACGCCGCGCAGTTCTGGGATGGCCGTGCCGAAGACCTGGCCGAGCAGGCCAAGGGGCCGGTGCAGGCCGGGGTCGAGATGGCCAGCACGCCGGAACTGGTGATCGAGACCCTGGGCAGCATGCCCGAGTACGTCGAGCGCTTCGAAGAATCGTTTCCGGATCAGGACAACCCGCTGACCTTCGACAATATGGCCAGGGCAATCGAGGCCTTCGAGGCCACGTTGACCACCCCGAATTCGAGATTCGACCAGTTCGTCGCGGGCGACAATACCGCGCTGACCGATCATGAAAAGCAAGGTCTGACGCATTTCATCAAGAAAGGTTGCGCCGGCTGCCACGGCGGCGTGAACTTCGGCGGCCAGCAGTACTTTCCGTTCGGCCTGGTACAGAAACCGGGTGCGGACGTATTGCCCGAAGGCGACAAGGGTCGTTTCGAGGTCACCCGCACGGCCACCGACGAATATGTGTTCCGGGCCTCGCCGCTGCGCAATATCGAGCTGACGGCGCCGTATTTTCACTCGGGGGCCGTCTGGCGCCTGGACGAGGCGGTATCGATCATGAGCAGCGCGCAGTTGGGCTCTGAACTGACCGAATCGGAAGTCGATGCCATCACGGCGTTCCTGAAAACGCTGACCGGGGAAATGCCCGATATCGATTATCCGAAGCTGCCCGTCAGCACCGCTGAGACGCCGAAGCCGGAAACCATGGTGCGGTCCAGAAGCGCCGGCGATTGAAGCTGCGCGCGCCTGGCGGCGGGTCCCGTTGCAATCGGTTCAGCCGAATCGGCGGCGCGCGGCGGCGCGCTGAAAACGGTCAAACACCGGCCCATAGACGATGAGCGCGCAGTAGATCCAGGCGGCGATCGGCACGTGCCTGTCGGGCAGCAGCCAGCCCAGCGCGATGGAAATCAGGCCGAACAGGGCGACGATCAGCCAGGCGAGGATCTCCGCGGCGGTGTCGAATGCTTCCGGCGGTGCCATCTCGAGTTGTTGCCGCAGTCGCCAGGCGTGCAGATAGAGCGCGCTGATCAGGCCGTTGAGCAGGAAGAAACCCAGTCCGAAAATTGTCAGCACCACCCGGAACTCGTCATGCGATTCCAGCGCAAACGATGACGGCAGCCAGCCGTTCGAGATTGCGTTGAAGGCGGCGCCGAACATGATCTTGAGCGGATAGACGTAGATCATCACGACCAGGATCAGCCCGAACGTCAGCAGCACCGAGGGCAGGTCCTCCAGCCCGTAGCGATCGCTCCAGGTCTGGTGCCCGCGCCAGTAGATCAGCAAAATGGCGAAGCTGGCGGCGAACGCCGGCGCGTCCTTGAGGGCATCGACCAGCTCGGGATAGGACTGCGGCACCTCGTCGATGGAAATGGCCAGCAACGCGGCGGCGAACGCGAACGCGGCATCGGTGAAGGTCTCCAGACGCGTCATGCTCTGCCCGCGCCGGGGTCGGGTGATGCTTGCTTCGGTGCTGCTCATGTCCGGGTTCCTTGCGATGTGTTCGTCGATGCTCGCCCGGGTGCCGCCGCCTCGGTGCGGTCCAGCCGGCCCAGGCACTCGTCGCACCATTCGATGATGGTCGCGTACTTCTTCAAGCCCAGTCTCAGCGTGAAATGGGCAAACAGGTCGGGCTCGTCGAGGTGATTCGGAAAGCGCGGATCCTGCGCGCGCCAGTGCGCTTCGATGCCCAGCAACTCCTCGCGATGGCGCTGGAACTCGGACTTCAGGGCGTGCAGGAATTCCAGCTGGCCGGGACGGTCGAGCGTGGCGAGGAACCCTACCTGGGCCAGCCAGCTCAGTCGGTCGGAGTGAACCTCAGGGCCTGTCCGTAGCCAGTCGATCAGCGCCTTGCGCCCGGCCGAGGTGCGCGTATAGACGCGTCTTGGCGGCCCTTTGGGCGAGGCCTGTTCGTGGCTGGCCAGCAACCCCTGTTGCTCCATCCGGTTGAGCGTCGGGTAGATCTGGGCCAGGTTGGCCGACCAGTAGTGGGCCTGCTGCTGCTCGAACGACTGCTTCAGGTCGTAGCCGCTCGCCGGCTGCTCCAGCATGCCCAGGAGGATGTGCGGGAGGCTCATGCGGCGGCCGGACTCATCCTGTTGCGGTAATACCGGGTCCAGATGATGCCGGCCGGAATTCCGATCGCGGCCGGCAGAATCCACGGCAGCACCTGCCAGGCGCCGGGCAGCTGGACCGGCAGAAAACGGCTCATGCCGAACACCGCAAACGCGGTGTGGAACGCGATGCCGCAGCCGATCATCGCGTTGAGGTGCTCGAGCTTCCACTGGCCGGGGCCTGAGCGCTTGCCATTCAGCACGGCGAGAATACCCAGCCCGTTGCCTATGCCGACGGGCGACAGCGCATAGAGCAGAATGGCGTTGGGCGGCTGCCAGTAAATCGCCCAGGCCACGATGAAGACGCTCGATCCGATCATGGTCCAGGCGGTCGCGCGCCGGTACGGCGTGTTCAGTTCGGTCAGGTCGCGCTTGCGGCCCAGCACGCCGAAACCATGGCTCAGAATACCGCCGGTGACCAGTGCCAGGTAGCCCAGGAATACCAGGAACGACCAGCCGGCCGGGTCGGCTGCAACCGAGTGCCCCTCGACCAGTGCGCGCGCCGAGTGAAGCGCCACGGCCAGACCGGCGGCCGCAACCACCACCATTGCCGAGTAGCGGAATACCTTGCCGGCCGCACGGTGCAGCGGGCCGCCCTTGCGCGCGAATATCGGAAACCAGAACGCGGCCAGGCCGGCGAAGCCGAAAACGATGTGAATCCAGCGGTTGGCGTCGAGAAAAAAGTCCATGGCGGGTCCTTCCGGCGGTATTGAATCAGGTATATAACATTTTATATACTAATTCAGACCCCGATGCAAGCTGCTTTTGCGATGCGCCCGAGCGCGCTGCCGTGCCGGACGGTGGTCGATTCAAAGCCAGCCCTGGTCCCGGGCGATGCGGAATGCCTCGATGCGGTTGTCGGCATTCAGCTTGCCGATCGCCTCGCTCAGGTAATTGCGCACGGTGCCCTCGGCCAGGTGCAGCCGACGGCCGATCTGGGCATTGGAGATCCCGTCGCCGGCAAGCCTGAGCACCTGGCGCTCGCGCTCGGTCAGCGGGTCGCGCGTATCGAAGGCGGTCAGCGCCAGCTCCGGTGCGATGACGCGTTCCCCCCTGTGGACCCGGCGCACCGCATCGGCGAGCTTTTCGGCCGGTGTTTCCTTCAGCAGGTAGCCGGCCACGCCGGCTTCCAGTGCGCGCCTCAAGTAACCGGGACGGGCAAACGTGGTCAGGATGAGCATCCGGATGCCCGGGTGCGCCACGGCCAGCCATTCGGCGAGTTCCAGGCCGGTCATCCCGGGCATCTCGATGTCGCTGATGACCAGGTCCGGTGACTCCGACTCGACCAGATCACGGGCCTCGTCACCCGACCCGGCCCGGCCGACGATCTCGATGTCGTCGTCCAGATCGAGCAGCGCACCGATTGCCCCCAGCAGCAGTTTCTGGTCCTCGGCCAGCACGATACGAATCATGTCGAAGAGATCTCCGGTATCCGCGCGACAATCCGCACGCCGCGGTCGTTGTCGACCCGAAACTCGCCGCCCAGCGCCTCGACGCGGGCGCGCATGCCCTGCATGCCGCTTCCGTCCGGGCGTGCGCTTCCGCGGCCATCGTCGGCGATCTCCAGCCGCAGCCCGCCACCGGCTTCTGCGGCGAGCCGGATTCTGCAGTTGCGTGCTTCGGCGTGCCGGAGCACGTTGGTGACCGCTTCCCGAATCACCAGCGACAGCATCGCCTGGTGCGGTAACGCTACATCCAGCTGCTCGTCCGTCTCGAGTTCGAGCTCGACATCGGCGGCGCGAAGCGTCAGCCGGGCCTGTTCCAGGGCTTGTTCAAGGGTCTGCTCGTTGAAGCCGCTGATCGCCTGGCGTACGTCGGAAAGCGCGGTTCGGGCGCTGTGCTCGATCGAGGCCAGTTCGTCACGCGCACGCTCCGGGTCGCGATCGATCAGGCGCCCGGCCAGCTCGCTCTTGACCGTGATCAGCGACAGCGTGTGACCCAGCACGTCGTGGAGGTCGCGCGCGATGCGCTCGCGCTCGGCCACGCGCGCCAGCCGCCGCACCTCGGCCTGGGTCAGGCGCAGTGCGGCGTTCTGGCGCTCGCGCTCGCCGAAATAGATGTTCGCAACACCAATCACCAGGCTTATGAACACGCCCGGCAGCCAGTATTGAAGCACCGGCTGGCTCCACCAGGCGACCAGCCCGGCCGCGGCGGCCACGGCGAAAACGACGACAAGCGCGCGGCGCGGCGGGCCGACCCGGAAGGCGAAGCTCGCCGCGTAAATGAACAGCACGCTCGCGCCGGCATTGAACGGCGTCCAGGCCGCGCCCAGCGCCGTGATCGCAGCAATGTGCGCCAGCGCACTCGCCCCCTTGCGCCGCCACGCGCTGAAATACAGCACGAGGAACGCCGCAATGGTGGCTGCGGCAAGGCTAATCTCGAGTAACGATACCGGCCGGAACAGCCACTCGACGAAGAAGAACGCCAGGTAGATCAGCCACAGGTAGACCACCCAACCCTGGCCGGACTCGGCTGGAACGAGCCGGCGGTGCAGTTGGGCCAGTCGTGCGCCGGGACTCATGGCAGGCGAATGAATATCGACATCGAGCCAGCATACGGCAGCATCGAGGGGTTTTCGATACCGCCGAGGACTGCCGGGGCCGCCCGGCTCACGGCGACTGCCTGACGCGCCGCCAGCCGACGATGACCAGCAGCGAAAACGCCAGGCTGAAACCGGCCAGCACAAGCACGTGCACGAATACGTCGGCCGGCTTCACGCCCGCCACGTGCAGCGCCAGCCGGGCGAGGTGATAAGGCGGCAGCCATTCTGCCAACGACTGCATCCATTCCGGCAACTGGGCGACCGGTATCCAGAGCCCGGAAAGAAAACCCAACGGCAGGTACAGGATGTTGATGACCGCCGGCGCGGCGTTCGGTGACATCAGCAGGCCGAGTCCCAGCCCGAGCAGGCAGAACGGCAGGGTGCCCGCCACGAGCACGCCGACCAGGCCGAACCACTGGCCGGGCTGCATGCGCACGCCCCCGAACACCGCCGCCAGCACTTCCATCATCACCACGATTATTGCGGCGAACAGCGCCGCGCCGAACCATTTGCCGGCAACCACGCCGGCCAGCGGCGCCGGCGTGGCGCGCAGCAACGTGAACCAGCCCTGGGCGCGCTCGGTGGCGATGCCCACGCCGAACGAAAACAGCGCCGCCCCCATGATGCCGAAGGTGGCGAAAGTGGCCAGCAGGTAGTGCGCCTGGCCGCGAATCATCACCAGGCCGAAAAACGCGTAGAACATGACCGGAAACAGCAGCGTCGGCAGGCTGTAGGCGGGCATTCGTAAAAGATTCAGCCACTGGCACTGGACGAACTGCCACCAGGCGGCCGGGCGAATGGCTGAAGTGTGTGTCGAGTAATTCATCATGCGGCCTCCGCAATCGTGTCGTCGTCTTTTTCGATCAGCGTCATGAAAGCGGTTTCCAGGTCGGCGCCGGTGACCTCCACCACTACGAGGTCGGGATCGGCCGCCAACCATTCTTTGAGCGTTGCCGTCGGCTTGCCGCTCATGACCCGGATGTGGTCTTCCAGTCGATCAGCCCTGCCGACCGCCGCCAGCGACCGGATCGCCTCCACGGTCATCGACGACCGCACCCGGATCAGGCTGCTGGGCACGTGACTGCGAATGTCGTCCGGGCTGCCCGCGATCAGTTTTCTGCCGCGATGCAGCACCACGACCTGGTCTGCCAGCCGGGCCGCCTCCTCCAGGTAGTGGGTACACAGCAGAATGGAGGCGCCGCTGGCCCGATGCCGCTCGATCACCCGCCACAACCGCTGACGCGCGGCCGGATCGAGGCCGGTGGTCGGCTCGTCGAGAATCAGCAGGTCCGGATTGCCGACCAGCGAAAGCGCGAACAGCAGACGCTGTTTCTGTCCGCCCGACAGCCGGGCGAAGCGGCGCTGTTCCAGCCCGTGCAGTCCGGCCTCGTCGATGAGTTGTTCCGGTACGGCTGGCCGCGGGTACAGGCTGGCAAACAGCCGGATCAGTTCGAGCACCGTCAGGTTGTCCTGAACCCCGCTGATCTGCAGCATCGCGCCGACGCGTTCGCGCGCCGACCGTGCCTGGGGCGAGCCGCCGAACAGCTCGATGCTGCCCGTCTGCACCGGCAGCAGCCCGAGCAGCAGGTGGATCAGCGTCGACTTGCCGGCCCCGTTCGGCCCCAACAGCGCCGTTACCTCGCCCGCTTTCAGTGACACGTCGACGCCTTCCAGCGCCTGGTGCGATCCATACCGATATCCGATACCACTCAGCCGTGCAATCACGCTTGAATTCATGGGCGCTGCTCCCGTGGATTGAAAGTGCAGTCTGCGATGGCGGCTCAACCGACAACAGTGCCGGCCGTCAGTAATCCGGTGTGACGATTGTCATTCCCCGCTCGATGATCGGCTAAGCTCTCGCGCATGAATCGATCTCGCGGTCTTGCATTGGTGGTCCTGGCGGTTGCCGTCTGGCTGTCGGTGGGGGCCTGGTCGATCGTGGCCCCGTCGATGGAAGAGGGCTGGTTGAACTGGGGCGTCGTCGGCAGGGTGTTTCTGCCGCTGATCCTGCTCTTTGGTCCGGCAGTCTGGCTTTGGCGGCGGTAGAAGACGACAAACGGTCATGACTTTTCGACGAACCTGCCAGTGCACCCGGAGGACAACTGAACCATGCGCTACCTGCACACCATGCTTAGAATCACCGATATCGACGCGTCGCTTGATTTTTTCTGCGACAAGCTCGGGCTGGTCGAGATCAGCCGAAAGGAATCTGAGAAAGGGCGTTTCACGCTGATCTTTCTTGCCGCGCCGAATGATGTCGAGCGGGCCCGAGAGGAAAAATCGCCGATGGTGGAACTGACCTGGAACTGGGACCCGGAGGAATTGACCGGCGGCCGGAGTTTCGGTCACCTGGCCTACCGGGTCGACAACATCTACCAGACCTGTCAGAAACTGATGGATTCAG
>Ga0209938_1001023_pt1 | contig 14832 bp, 10 predicted proteins | sample SalPonR2_C_D1_MG_FD_185708 | JGI IMG/M metagenome (GOLD analysis project Ga0209938, IMG submission 185708) | Salt pond soil microbial communities from South San Francisco under conditions of wetland restoration - Salt Pond MetaG R2_C_D1_MG... ... | reverse complement strand
CCGGTCGCGCACCAGCAGGCCCGAACGCGCACCCAGCGAGGTGGAGATGGCCACCACGAGCGGCACGGCCAGGCCCAGCGCATGCGGGCATGCGATAACGAGCACCGTCACCACGCGAATCACGGTGAAGTCGATCGCAGCGCCGACCAGCTGCCAGGCTGCCAGCGTAAGCAGCGCCGCGGCGATGGCCACGCCGGTCAGCAGCTGTGCCGCCCGATCGGCCAGCAGCTGCGAGCGGGACTTGGATTCCTGGGCCTCGGAGACCAGCCGCATGATGCCAGACAGCTTGGTGTTCTCGCCGGTCTCGGAGACCTCCACGCGCAGGGAGCCCTCGCCGTTGATGGTGCCGGCAATGACTTCGTCGTCTTGCGCCTTGCGGACCGGCTCGGACTCGCCGGTGATCATCGATTCGTTCAGCTCGCTCTTACCCTCGAGGATAACGCCGTCCACCGGGACTCGTTCACCGGGCCGGACCAGCACCCGGTCCCCGGCGGCCAGCTCGTCCACCCTGACCTCCTCGGTTTCGCCGTCGGTGATGCGCGTCGCCTTGTCGGGCAACAGCTTCGCGAGCTCCTGGAGCGCGCCGCTGGCGCTCGAGATGGACCGCATCTCGATCCAGTGGCCCAGCAGCATGATGGTGACCAGCGTGGCGAGTTCCCACCAGAGCGGCGAGGCGTCGAAGCCGAATTCGACGGCGATGCTGAACACGAAGGCGACCATGATCGCGAGACCGATCAGCGTCATCATGCCCGGCATCCGGTCCTTGAGCTCGCCCCAGGCGCTCTTCAGGAAGACCATTCCGCCATAAAAGAAGATGACGGTGCCGAGCACGGGCGGGATCAGGTCCGAACCCGGAAAGCTCGGAGCCGAGTAGCCCAGCAGCGCCTGCACGTGTCCCGACCAGACGACCACCGGGATGGTGAGCGCCAGGCTCAACCAGAACTTGTCGCGGAACATGGCCACGCTGTGGCCGGCGTGCCTGTCATGACCATCGTGCGATGGTTCGTCGCTCATTTTCTTCGCTTCTTTACGGTTGGGACGGTTTTTCAGTATAGGAACCCGCCCTGTGTCTTGCCTGCGGCAGAACACGCGCACCGCGCACCGCTGTGCTCCGGATGTCTTGCCCCATCGTTGATTTGCTGTTATTGGTCTTTCGCGTCCACATATGGAAATCCTGATCAGGCCAGCGGCCATGGAGCATCATGCAGACTGAAGAGGCGCTCGCCGTTCGCGCGCTCACGCCAATCCCGGCGCGCACCAGTTCACAATCCTCGCCCCCCGTGCTGCGTCACTGGATCGCGCCGGTTTTTACCGTGGCGGCAGCGGCGCTGGTTTTCTTTGTCGCCTTCTACGCCCTCGACTACATGCTGACGGGCGGCACGTTGCTCAGCGCCGGCGGACTTTGGGCGCAATACACCGCGTTCAGCCCGGACCTGGTGAGCGACGCCTTGCCGGCGCTCGGCATGACGCTGGTCGCCGCGCTGGGGATCGTGCTCACGGTGGTCGCCATCATCGTGCAGCTGTCCTCGGACCGCTATACCGGCGTGGCGCTGATGTTCCTGCGCGACCCGGTCAACGTCGGCGTGATGAGCTGCTACATCATCGCCAGCCTGCTCGCAGTCTGGCTCAGCGTGACCTTGAGGGTGGATTTCGTGCCGCGCGTGCTGCTGTTGCTGGTGATAGGCATGACCAGCGTCGGACTGGCGGTGATGCTGCCGTATTTCGCCTACGTGTTCTGGTTCCTCGAGCCGGGCAACATCATCGACCGGCTGCGGCTGCATACCAGCCGGCTCAACCGGCGCGGGCTGGCGACCCGCTCCCGCCGCGAGGTCGACCTGCTGCAGGGCCGCGTGCTGACGCAGATGGAGGAAATCACCGACATCGCCAACAACTCCATCGACGGCAGGGACAAAATCGTCGCCGGCCACGCCGTGGACGCGCTGCGCGACTTCCTCATCGACTACATCGAGAAAAAGCCGCAGGAAGACCGGCCCTGGTACGACATCGGCAGGCAGCTGCGCGAGAACCCGAACTTCGTCGCCATGGACAAGGACCTCATGCGTGAGCTCGAGCAGCAGCGGCTGTGGATCGAATGGAAAACGCTGCGCCAGTACCTCGGGGTTTACAACGAAGCGCTGGAATCGATGCAGGAAATCAATTCAGTGATCACCATCGATACCCGCTACATCGGCGAGGCCGCGGCCAGGAAGGGCGAGGCCGAGCTGGTGCGCATGGTGTTCCGCTTCATGAACTCCTACCTGCGCTCGGCCATCAACCACGGCAGCGTGCGTACTGCCTACAACGTGCTGCACCAGTACCGAATGATGCTGGAGAACCTGCTGCAACTGGGCCATGACGACCTGGCCTGCGAGGGCGTCGCCTTTATCAAGTATTACGGCCATGTCGCCTTCGAGGAGGGCCTCCACTTCGTCACCGAGACCGCCGCCCACGACATTGCCGAGCTATGCCAGTTCAGCCACCGGCACGGCAGCGCCGCCGAACCGCACATTCTGCGGCAGCTGCTCGACCTGGACACAGAAGAGCCCACGCGCGGCCACAACCAGTTACGCGGGCTAAAAGGGGTGCGCAAGGCGCAGGCAAAGCTGGCGGTTCACTACATCGCCGTCGGCGCCAAGGCGAATGCGTACATGATCGCCGCCGACATGCGCCATGACCCTCCCGAACTCCAGCAAGCGATCCGCGACGATCTCGCGCGGGCGGAATCGCCGCATTTCTGGGAAATTGTCGACCGCGGCACCAATTTCGAGTACTTGCCCGAAAACGAGCGCGTGCAGCTGGATGTCTTCTTCAGCTGGCTCGCTAGTCCGGCCTGACCTGGAGCTCGTTGCGCACTTCGGTGACACCTTCGGTATTGCCGGCGATGAGCCCCGCCAGTTCGCGTTCGGTGGCGGAACTGACCGTGCCCCGGAGAGTGACGATGTTGTTCTCCGTGTGGACATCGATCGCCAGCCCGGCGGTGTTGTTGCTCAACATCAGGCGTGATTTTACTTGCGCGGTCAGCGCCGCGTCGCTGGCCTGCCGGGAAAGCCGTTCACCCGTGGGCGGGTCGGCTGAATTGACCACCAGGTCGTTCTGTACGCCGGTGACACCGTCGACATTGCCCGCCACCTCGGCCGCCAGTGCGCGTTGCGCGCCGCTCCGCACCTCGCCCCTCAGGTAAACCTTGCCGTTCTCCACGTCCGTGTCGATGCTCAAGGCGCGGAGGTGCTCGTTCTGCGCCAGCCTGCTCTCCAGCGTCTTGTGGATCTGCGTGTCGCGCATGCCCTTGCCGGCCTTTTCCACCTGGCCGGCCTGCTGTTGCGTCGGCGCCTCGATGTCCACCTTCTTGCCCGCCTGCTGGGCGTAGACAGACAAGGGCACAAGCGAAGCTGTGACGCAGCACAGCAGCAGCCCGCGGCGGCTCTTGATGCAAAAGCGTTTCATGGCATTTTCTCCCGTGAAATCTGGCGGCTTGCTTCTTTTCATGCTCTGCAAGTCCTCTGCAAGGCCCGTGCCAAGCCGCAGGGGACGCCAGCGGCGCTCGTCCGGCGGGGAGATGGTGGCGTCGAAAGGACGATTCTACCCGGGCGAAGGTAATTTTTGCCTGCCCTTCGGCGAGACTCACCCCGGAGGCAGCACGCCCCCGTATTTCACGCCCGAGAGCAGCGCCATGTCGCGTTTCCAGGTGGTCAGGTCCTCCGGGCTGAACTGGTCGAGCCGGTCATGCCCGCAGCCGCGCGCCATCACCTGCATCAGCTGCACCGACGCTTCGAGAAACGTGCACAACTGCTGCGCGGACCGGTCGACATCGATGCGCTTGCGCAGCTCGGGCTTCTGCGTGGCCACGCCGGACGGGCAGTTGTTGGTGTTGCACATGCGCGCAGCGACGCAGCCCACCGCCTGGATGGCGGCGTTGGCGATCGCAACACCGTCCGCGCCCAGGGCCATGGCCTTCACGAAATCCATGGGCATGCGCAAACCGCCCGTGACGATCAGCGTCACCCGGCCGCTCGCCTTCTGCGCGTCCAGGTAGCGGCGCGCGCGCGCCAGCGCAGGAATGGTCGGCACGCTGATGTGATCCCGGAAAATCTGCGGCGCCGCGCCGGTCGCGCCGCCACGACCGTCGAGAATGATGTAGTCGGCGCCCGCATCAATCGCGAACTGGACGTCGCGCTCGATATGATTCGCGCTCAGCTTGAAACCGACGGGGATGCCGCCGCTGATCTCGCGCACCCGGTCCGCGAACTTGCGGAAATCTCTCGTTGACGACAGTTCCTTGAAGGTGGCGGGCGACAGCACCGGCTCACCCTCGGTCAGGCCGCGTACCTCGGCGATCCGGCCGACGTTCTTGTTGCCGGGCAGGTGCCCGCCGGTGCCGGTTTTCGCGCCCTGCCCGCCCTTGAAGTGGAAGGCCTGGACCTTTTCCAGCAGCGCCTCCTCGTAGCCGAACATCGCGCTGCCGAGCTCGAAGAGATAGCGGGAATTCGCCTCCTGCTCCTCCGGCAACATGCCGCCCTCCCCCGAGCAGATGCCGGTGCCGGCGAGCTCGGCCCCCTTGGACAGCGCGATTTTCGCCTCCTCGGACAGCGCTCCGAAGCTCATGTCGGACACGAACAGCGGGATTTTGAGCGACAGCGGTTTCTTTGCCTCGGGACCAATCACGAGCTCCGTACCGACCGCCGCGTCTTCCTCCAGGGGCTTCTGCGCCAGCTGCGAGACGAGGATCTGCAGGTCGTCCCAGTGCGGCAGCTCGTTCCTCGGTACGCCCATGGCCGTCATGGGGCCGTGGGGACCGAAGCTCTCGAGGCCTTCGCGCGCCAGCTCGTGGATGAAGGCGACCGTGGGTTCTTCTTGCGTCGCTTCCGCGCTGGGCCGGCCGTCGTCATCCTCGTCATCACGCAACGCTTGGGGGCCCGGTCCTTCCTCGCCCACATCGTCAGCGGAGAAGTTCTTGTGCGTGCCGTCGCAGAACGGCTGGTTGCCCGTGTGCTTGCAGGCGCACAGGTAGGCGTCGCCATTTTCCTCGGCGATAAACTGCTTCGGGGTGATGTCCGTGCCCTGGTGAGAGCCGTCGCAGAACGGCTGGTTCACGGAGCGGCCGCAGCGGCACCAGAAGTACTCCCTGCCTTTTTCCAGCGTGACTTTCTTCGGCTTATTGTCGGCTACGACCGGTCTCGACATACTGGTCCCTCCATGATCGATCATTGCGGCACGCGATCCGCTGATGCTGCCGGACAGAAAGACTGCCCTGCTGGTATTGCTTGCCAGACAGCTCTTTGACGCATCTCATGGCATTCTCTTTCGAAAGCACGGCGACAGGATCACCGGCCATTTCAACACGTCCCGAGAGAATGATGAAATCATCGCCCCGCCGGATGACCACAAGGCGGGCATCCTCGGGCCAGTCCTCCATCGCGTGCAGCTGATCGACTGACTCGCCATTGACCGGCGAACTTTTCTTCACTATGAATTCGGCGATTTCGACGCCGCCGCCCAGGTCGAGGAAGTCCTGGACGTTGTATCGACGACGGAGAAACAGAGCTGACGAAATCGATCTACAGCACGCACCCTAAGTTGATATCGAACGAAGCGTTGATGGCCGCAGTTTCACCTGTTCTCACACTTTCAACCTGGGCTACAACCTTGCCTGCAAGCCGACCATTCATAGCCCGCCCTTCATTAGTTTGAACCGTCACGGTTCCCGTGCCGATAAAATGGTTGGCGACGTTATTATTGATCCTGGGATCAAAAACCATTCCGTTGGTCCAGTCGACCTTTGTTATCGGAGCCGCGCCGGTCAGTCGTCCCGTAGGCAGGTCGCCCGTTTCGAACGAAAAATGGAAAAAATCCGGCTGCATGGCTTTTGACGTGTCTGAAAACCCGAGACCCATGCGCCCGCCGCCGCACCCTCCCGTCAAAATGAGGTCCTTTTCCTCGTAGTCGTATCGCTTTTGCACGTCGCCGGCCGCACGGAAATCAAAAGCATTGATATTCGGTTTGAATTCACTCCGCGCCCTTTGATCGTTGGCACCGTCTGCGGATGGAACGTCTGGAGCAATCGACGTCTTTCCTTGTTGAGCCTGCCGGTCTTCGCAGGCACTCAATAGAAGCAGGAAAGCGATGCAAACTGCAGTTCGAGGCTTCATGGCAGGCCTTTTCCTCTGGTCGCGTTTTCAAGTGAACGTACGGGTACTCGCCAGCTGCATTCGCAGCGCCACGCTGCGAACTTCATACCCTGGTCCCACTAGGGCATGATTGGCGGTTTGCCGAGGAGCGCGGCGAGGGATTTCAAGATTTCCTCCGGATGGAAGGTACCCATGTTGTTCTACCCAGCGCGGGTCATGAGGTCCTGGCAACGACTGCGGACAGCTTGTCACGGAGCCAGACCAGGTCCTCCTCGGAAGCGCCGCCGGCGGCGCGCTTCTCATTCCTGGCGGTCGATATAAGCAGTTCTTTTCCGGACAGGCGTGGCGTTTTTTTGCTATCCAGGGTCTCGGTATCGCGATCCCTGATGGTGATCGCCGTTATCGCCGCGAGCGGCATGGTGAAGCTGCGCGAGGACACCATAGGATCAACGTAGCGCAACGCCTCGTGCGTCACTGTGAGCTGCCGGGGCTTCGCTCGCTCGGCGTAGCGGATGCCGTAGACGAGACCGCCAAACAACAGCCCGCCCAGGACTGATCCGAGACTGAAGGTTACCAGGCCGGCGACCAAAAGCACGACGCCAGCGGCGCTCAACGCCCATAAGATTGGCTTCGGTGTATTGCCGGCACGTATCAGCACCTGCAGTTCCTGCGACTCCGGATCCCCGGAATCTCCGACCGTCCGCACAGCGAGGGAGGACGGTGGTTTCGCGCCCGGGTCGGCGTCCATCGTGCCTTCGCCGGCGGGTTGCTCAAGGGGCGCGTTGACCTCACCCGGCGCGCTCATGACTTCCGCGCCGTCCCGCGCATCGATGGCCGGCAGCTCGAGCAGAGCCGCGAACGCTTCCCAGCGCGCTCTGGGCTCGTCCGCAGCGCCCTGCTCGGCGAGCCGCGCCGCCTCGGCTCCGAGTTCGGCCCGGTCTTTCTCGGTGGGCTCTTTCGTGGCCAAGGCCTTGCTCGCCAGCGCCAGCGTCGCCATTCTGTCGGCTTTGCCGGTTTCGCGAGCGAACAGCGGAACGGTTTTACCGACGTCGGGGTGAACGAGCTCGATGACGTGCCGGTACCGCGTCTTCACGCGGTCCGACGCCCTCTCCTCGTGGATAGCGAAGCGTTTCCAGCGAACTCCCTTGTAGCTGGCCAGAGCTTCGGTCCATTCGCGTTTTCCAAGAGGCGTCCGTGAGCGAAAATTAACATGGTTCCGATCCACGCTTATGCTGGCTCCCTTGCCAAGCGCGCCGAAGAGTGCGCGCGCGCCATAGAGCAGGGCAACCACGCCGACTGCCACGGGAAGCCACTGGCGTGCCGGTGAATCGGCGCCGCCGACCAGGTAGTCCGGAAGCATCGAGTTCAAGTTCAACGCAAAAATCAAAAGCGCCACGGCCAGGCTGGCGTTGAGGATGACGGCCTTGGGAGACGGTGACACCCTAAGGCTGATCGGCAGCTCCCCGTCAGCGCTTAACCGCTTTATGTCCAGTCCGTCATAGTGGCCCTTTGCCATATCCAGTGCCCTCTTGTCGCTCGGTTTTTGCGGTCACCCTTCCATGAGGTGACTAGGATCCGCCGGCAATTTGCCAGAGTTTCACGGTCAGGGATTTCCCGCCCTCGCTGGAGTAGGTGACCGCCGTCGCCGCAAGGTAGCGCCCGTTGGGACTGACGCTGACCGCGTGGATGCGCGCCGGGAATTTCCCGTCGCCCCGGGGAAACGCATCGAGTTTTTCGGCGGACTCAAAGCCACCCAGCTCGCCGAGAAGAATCACGTTGTCTACGCCTTCCTGGCTGCCCATGCCCGCGTACTCGACAAGAAACAGGTGCCGACTGTCTGGCGCCCAGGCGCCGTAGCGGGCTGTCGGCAGATCGTCATGCATTTCGCCGGACTCGAGGTCCCAGATACGTGCAGCAACGCCCTCCTCGGTGCCGCCGAGCACCAGCATGTAGGCTTCATCAGCACTGAATTGCAGGTTGCCGGGCATAAACCCGTCAGCCGACAGCGAGGCCGCCGTTTCCCCGGTCGGAAACTGCCGGACCACGACTTCGGAGCCGCCCTCAGCAAAGCCGCTTACATAGGCAAGGTGATCGCCGCTCCCCGACCACGCAAGGCGGGTGGGCTGCAAAGCCGACGCCCAGGGGTCGCCGCTGCGGGATGTTGCATCGCCGGAAACCAGGCCCTGCGTGGTCTGGAAGTAAATGGAATGCGAGTCCCGCTCCCGGTTGACGATCGCGATGACAGGCTCAGCGGGATGAAAGGCCATGCCGGCAACCCTCACCCGGTCGGCGACCCTCGAGATGGCGACGAAATCCGGTTGCGTGAAAAAGTAATCCTCCGCGGGCGGTCTGCGTTCCAGGCTCGCGGCGAGCGGCAGCAGGGCCGGATAACTCTCGGCAACCAGCTGCCATGCGCCGTCGTGACTGATCGACATATTGAGAGTGCCGCTGTTGCGCGCCCCGGACACCCACAGCGGTTCCAGCTCGGGCAAGGACAGGTAGGTGGCGCCATCCGTCTCGCCGACAGCCAGAAAATGGCCGTTGGGATCCCAGCGCAAAAAATCGTCGGCCGCGGAATTCAGTTCTTCGATTTTTGTCTGCGCGACGAGTTCCAGGTCATCGAAGCTGCCGCCGAAGCGCGACGTCCACGCGCGTGCGCCCGGCCCCGCGGGACGCTGTTCCGGCGCTTTCATATCGACCGGCATTCTCGAGGCTGCGCGCCAGGCCTCTGGTGTCGGGTTGTCGACCTTCCAGCCGGCCTCTGTCGGCACCAGCGTGGCCTTCTGTCGCAGATCGATGCGCTTGCCTTCTTCCGTGCGGCGCGCGCCGAGCACGAGGTCCAGCTCGTCGTCGTCCCGGCTCGCGGATACGAGGTAAAAGCCGCCCGCCGGAGTCTTCAGGCGCTCGGGGTTCCGCGGGTTGAGCACCTGCTTGGCGATCATCGCCTGGCGCTCAGGCGGCAGGGCTTCAAACTGTTGGACCATGCCGGGTTGCAGGAACGGGTACAGATCCCGCATGTCGGTAGCACTCTCCCACGCGGTAACGAACTCACGGTAGGTCTCGAGAGCTGCACTCGTCTCGTCCGAGACGGCCGGACCACCGGGGACAATGCCCGCCACCATGATGGCCAGGATTGTTGTTCGGATTTGTCGGACTTGCATGAACTGGTTCCTCCCTTGTTGCAGTTCCACCGACGCTGACGGCTGCGAGCCGGCCCGAATTACTCGTAGAGTTTTTCCACCCACCCACAGATCAGGCGCATCCCTACGGCTTTCGTTGAGTCATCTGCCGCAATTCCCGAGCGGTCGAACTTCGTTAGCAACGTTGACACCAGCAGACAATTGGCTCAATAAATCGATTACCTATTTTTTGAATGTGCATCGGTACACCCAAACTTGGGGGCGAGATCGGGTCTGTGAATTTTCACCCTGTCCTCCGTGCCTGAGTACTGCGGCCCGCATACTACTTATCCGCGGCTGCTATTCGCTGAGGATGCTTTCTCCCCCGCAGCAACCAAAGCGCGAACGGCATGACCAGCCAGAGCATGGAATACCTAAGCGCCCAGAAGCGCTGTGCCTTAACCGCCACCACGTCAGGCGGCGGAGCCACTATCGATATGGCGAGTACGCCTTTCTGTTTGCGGCACCCGGCCCCGCACCCAGTTTTGGGCGTGCCGATAAACATTCAAAAAATAGGCAACTGATCTGTTGAGTCAATTGTCTGCTGGTGTCAACGTTGCTGACGATGTTCGAGCATCCGGGAATTGCGGGCAATGAATCAAAAAAGAGACCGTTTGGCGGGAATACTATTTGTCGCCCTTTGCCTGGCAACTTCTGCCACTTACGCCCACGAAATGCCGTCTGGCCTGATCGTGCACATGCCCTTCGACGGGTCGCTTGAAAACCGGGGGAGTTATCCGGCAACGGCACAGTGGATTGGCGAGGGCGGCGCTTCGGCAACATCGCAACCGGAATTCCGTGAAGGGCGTTTTGGCCAGTCGCTCTACTTTGCGGGCGATGCGGCTGTTCGCCTGCCGATCGATACCGGCAAGGACATCTACCCCCGGATCACTGTCACCGCGTGGGTCTTTCTTGAGGAGGGGTCAACGAACGGGTATGTGCTGTCACGAAATTCGAGAGCCGGCCCGACATTGCGGGCGTCCACCAGTGAGGTGAGCGCTTCCGGGTATCACGCTGGCTTGAGCGGGACTGTTGCGCAAGGCAGCTGGGTTTTCATGGCCGCCGTCTATGACACAACGCAAGGCTCACTGCGTTTTCACTTTGGCGACCCCCGACGTCAACAGACCGACTCCCCATCGGAAGACAGCGACTCGCCCGTTATGTATACGTGGATCGGCAGCTGGAACGACACGCTGCAGGGCGTGCTGGCCAACATCCGAGTCGATGACCTGCGTATCTACGACAGCGCTTTGAGCCAGGATGAGCTGGTCGCGGTCTGGAGCGGCGAAGCCGCCGCGCAAACGGGGACCACATCGGGATCGACGGCAGCATCCGGCCCGCTGCTCGGCACCCCTGATCTCTCCGCTGCCGACGGCGGTCCGCAGGTCTCGGGCAGTGTCTCGGCCCCGGCGGCCGAACTCGCCGAGGACGTCGAGCAAGCACAGCAGGCAACACCGCAAACGTGGTCGGCCGCGACGCACGAGTACCAGGCCGAGGTCGAGGGGGAGTTTATGGAATTGGACCCTGATTCAGGCACTGGCGCTGCGGAGAGTGGCAACCAGCCGGCGGAAGAGCGAAAGATCGTTGGGTGGCAATTCTCTTCGGACGATGTCAGCACGTCCGCTGTTTCAGGTGAAGTCGGCTCGACGATCGAAAATCTTGATCTTCGTGATCCGCATACTGGCATCTACCAAATTGGGATTACTGAAAGAAATAACGTTCCGTGTATCGTCAGGATTTCCGGGGAAAACATTAGTGACCATACCGACAAGTGCGGCTCTGTTTTCGCCGGTTCCCAACGTCTTTCGGCATACATAGACGGTGTCGCTACTGGCATCGCTGTCTGCTCCAACAGGCTGGCCAATAAGCGCGTCAAGGGTATCCAGCTAAGAGGCAGAGTTATTAATGCAGACGGTACGCTGGGCGCTGACGAGTTTGTCGACTCCCGAGAACTGACAAACTGTGCGGAATGGCGCACGCCTTCTCTCTGCCCGCAGGGTTATGCTGGGACAGGCGTTCGCGCGCATTTTAATGATCAGGGACTATCGCATTCATCCGACGAGCTCGTAGGATTGCAGCTCAAGTGCCGGCGCATATTAGAGGTCTACCAATAGAAAAGATCGGTGCTTGAGGATTTCGAGAGACACGGCAATGTATAGCGACACCGCGAATTGAGAGACCCGTTTACCAGGGCGTACCGGCGATACTTTATGCCCTGCCTCCGCAGACTGGAGAGACCCGGTCGAATGCGACCTTTTCAAGATATGCGGCTGAGTACCCGCGCGGAATAACGACGCAATGACAACTCGAAACAAAGCAAGAAACTGGTCCTGGGTCCTCCTCTTCACACCTGCACTGTTCCTGGCGTCGTCACTGGCTGGCTGCGACAGGCAGAACGCGTCTTCCAGACAATCGATGGCAAAAAGCGCAACGGTCACGTCCAGCGCGCCCGAGAGTTCTTATGCCGCGGGCACGGTTGAGTTCTTCTCCGATCTTCCGGGTGCTGAGGACGTGCCGATAGCTGAAATGGGCGACCTGTACTTCAAGCTGCTGACGCGCGTAACAGCAAAGGTCCGGGCTGTCCGTGGCACAGCGGCTGCGGAGGCGACGATGGATATCATTCGTTACGCTCGCAGGGAAGCACAGATTCTCGAGGATAGAAGCGAGGCGCTGGCTGAAGAGGAGCGCAAAGACTTGTTCGGTGATGCCGTAACGACGATGACCTACGCCCAAAGCCAGTACAAGCGAGCCGTCCGAAGTATTCAGAACAGGGAAAGCGGAAAGCTGGACGACTTTGTTGAATTCGCCGCTGAGCCGTGGCCGTCAATCCAGCGATGATGAAGCGACCTGGTCTTGTCTGTTTCCTGCCTATTCGACCTCGATGAGCCACGGCTCGTTCTGGGCCCTGAGCATGGCTTCCATCCGGTTCTCCACGCCCAGCTTCCTGAGAATCGACGACACGTGATGTTCGACCGTTCGGCGCGAGCGGGATAAGGCCTTTGCGATTTCCGGGTTGGACTGCCCTTCAGCGAGCAAGGACAGCACCGCCTGCTCCTTGTTCGTGAGGCCAGCCGGATGATTGCGGGAAGCCTTGTACGGACCGCGCTTCCGTTTCGGCAGTTGGTCAGCGAGTCCCAGTTGCTCGGCATTCAGGTTGATATGCGCCTCGAGCGCCTCAGCGCCGAGATCGCGGGCGATGTCCAGGGCTTCAGCCATCTCTCCGAGTTCTATACCACGCGCCATCGTGAGTGCGGCCGACAACGTTGCGCCGAGGTCCATCCATGCCTTTGTCGATTTGTGTCGCGCGCCTTTGAGTTCCAGCGCGTATGGCTTCGGCGGTGACTCGGCGAATACGGCCGGCACTTCGAAGCCGAGGCGTTGCCCCCAGACCGCGAGTTCCGCGCGATGCCAGGCGTGCATGTTGTCGGCACCGATTGACAGCAGCTCGTTGAAGCTCTCCTCGGCCATCCGCGGACGCTCGGTCAGCCAGCCGTGAAGGATTCGCGTGAGATGCACCGGGACGATGTGCTGTGGTTCCTCGGTGGCGACTGCGTGCTCGACAGCATCGCTGAGCGTCTCCTCGGCGTCCCCGGAACCTGTTATCACAAGTACCCGGGCGAGAACGAGTCGTGCCGGTAGTTTCATCAGCAGTGTCAGTCGATCCAGCGCCAGCACTCCGCGCGCAATTGTTTCGGCATCCTGGAGCCTTCCCTGCTCGCAGCGAAGCTGAGCCTGCCGGCCAACGAGGTAGTGGGTCCAGGAGTCCAGATCGTTCTGCGTGTCGAACGCGATGCCCTCCGACGTGATGCGCTCGGCCAGCTCGAAGTCCTTGAACTCGACGGCATATTCGGAAAGGTTCGTGTACACCCTGGCGGCATGTTCGTGATAGGCGTTATCGCGCGCGATAGCGAGGCTCTCGTTCAGCCGGTCGATGCCGCTAGCGTCGCCGCGAAACGCCTCTGCGGTGCCGACGTTGCAGAGCGCGTGTGCCCGAATCTCTGGCTTGTCCAGTTCCTCGGCCAGCGCCAGCGCCTTTTCGCCCCACTCGATCGCATCCGGCATGTTGTCGTTGAGCATGTGCAGCTGCGAGCGAAGGCTGTACGCCATCGCCCTTTCAGCACTCGGCGGAGTGTCCTCCAGCAGACGTACGGCCTCGTCGGCGAAACGGCTGGCCTCGGCCGACTCCGCCCGGTACCAGTGCAGCCTCGAGAGCCAGCGCAGGTTCTCGGCGACTTTCTCCGTCCGGCCGAGCGCCCGCCACAAGGTGATCGCATGCCGTCGCGCGTCTATAACCTCGTCGTCGATGCGCAGTGACAGGCCCGCCTCGTAGGCCCAGCGCTCGTAGATTTCCGCGGCCAGTTCCGGCTCGGCTTCATCCACGAAGTGAAGTGCCGTCAGGAGGTGAGCGGCAGCTTCCTGGTGCGCGCCCACCGCCGCGGCGCGTTTTGCCGCCTGCGGGGCGTATTCGAGCACGCGCTTGCCGTCGAGCGCCCCGGCGGCGTGTTGCACGAGCTGGTCGAGTCGAGGCTCGACATCTTCCGCCTCGGTCAGGGCAGACAACAGCCGTGCATTTATTTCGCGTTGCCGCGTTGGCGGCAACCGCGCAATCGTCGCGAGGCGCGCGAGCTCATGCCGAAAACGCAGGCCGCCGCCGTCGTCCTCCAGCAGCAGCCTGCGGCCGATGGCCGCCATCGCAAACAGCTCGCCGTCATCGCCGAACAGGGGCTTTAGAATCTGTGACGGGATCGAACCCGGTAGCAGGCTCAGCATCTCGAGGAACCCACGTTCGGCCGGCGAGAGCTGGGACAGACGCGTATTGACAGCCTCTTTGATCGAGGCCGGTATGTGCTGCTCGGCACTGCCGCCACTTGCGATCAGCTCATTGACAAAAAACGGATTGCCACCGGTGACCTCGTAGAGACGGCCGACGCCGGTTTTGAAACCCGACGCTGCGCAGAGTCTATCGACACCTTCCGGGGTCAGCGGCTTCAGGTCGATGGCGTACGTGCAGGCACGCGGCAGCGTGTTCAGTATCGGCGCCAGGGGATGTTCATCGTCAACTTCGTCGTTGCGAAAACTCAGGATGATCACCGCAGGGATAAGCGCGATCCGGCGGCCGAGGTGCTTGAGCAGGTCAAGCGTTGCATTGTCGGCCCAGTGCACATCCTCGATGACCAGCATAGCCGGGTTGTCTGTCGAGCTCAGTTCTTCGACGATTCTCCGATGCAGCGCTGCGGTTCCGGTGCCGTCCCGCAGCAGGTGCCGGGTCTCGTCGCTGAGCCCCCCGGCCATATCGTGCAGCGGCCCTAAGGGCTGTGGCGTAAAGAGCGCGTCGCAGCCGCCCCAAAGGAAGCGAACCTCGTCATTCATCCGCTCCCGGGCCGCGTTCAGCAAGGTAGTTTTCCCAATGCCCGCCTCTCCCCTGACGAGCGCCAACGATCCGCGACCGGCGATCGCTCGCTCGCGCAGCTGCCGAAGCGTGCGCATGGGGCCCTGGCGTTCGATCAGCACAGGGAATCCCCTGATCT
>Ga0209938_1001021_pt1 | contig 14840 bp, 14 predicted proteins | sample SalPonR2_C_D1_MG_FD_185708 | JGI IMG/M metagenome (GOLD analysis project Ga0209938, IMG submission 185708) | Salt pond soil microbial communities from South San Francisco under conditions of wetland restoration - Salt Pond MetaG R2_C_D1_MG... ... | reverse complement strand
GGGGTGATCCGGGTCGTCCTGGCAGGCCAGGTGGCTCATCACCAGCTGGCAGTTCTGGCCCAGGGCGATCTCGGCGACGCTGGCCCAGTCGTCAATCTCCATCCCAAGCCGGTTCATCCCGGTGTCGAGCTGGATGCCGAAGGGATGGTCGGGCAGGCTTTCCAGGTGGCGGGTCAGTTGGCCCACGGTGTTGATCATGGGGGTCAGGCCCATGTCCCCGATCATGTCGGTATCGCCGCGCATGTGGCCCGAGAAGACGCAGATCGCCGGGTTCGGCCCCAGCGCCTCGCGCAGCTTGACCCCTTCTTCGGCGACCGCCACGAAAAAGGTCTTCGCGCCCGCGCGCGCCAGCGCCCGCGCCACCTTCTCCACCCCCAGCCCGTAGCCGTCGGCCTTGACCACCGCGGCCGTCTCGGCCCCGGTCATGGCGTCAAGCGCCTGCCAGTTGCGTGCCAGCGCGGTCAGATCGATATTGAGGAATCCGGTCGACATGGCCGGGGTTTTGACAGGTGGCAGGCAGGGGGGCAAGCGCGGTTTTGCGGCCCTTCACGCCGGCGGATCGAAGATCTCGACGCCTTTTTCGGGGCGGGCGCGGCAATGGGCCAGGCGAGAGGCCAAGTCGCCCTCGTGCAGTTCAAGCCTGTGCCCGTCCGGATCGAGGACATAGAGGCTTTCGCCTTCGCTTCGGTTCTCTTGCCACCTCGGCAGATCGGCAAGCCGCTCACGCAGGGCTGCAAGGCCGCCGGGGGCGACATCAAGCGCGAGATGGCTGTAATCTGTCGCGGGGGCCGCTGACCGGGCCCGGGCGAGGCAAAGCCAAAGCGTTCCCAGCTCAAGATAGGCGCCATCGGCCCACAGGGCCCGCAGGACCCCGCCCAGCCGGTCGCGGTAAAAGCGCACCGCGCGGTCCAGGTCGGTGCAGGACAGGGTGACGTGATTGACCCCGGTGATCGTCATCAGCCGAAGTCGCCCGCGCCCTGTTGCCAAGGCTTGACCAGGTTGCCGAAGCGGGTGAACTGGCTTTCGAAGGCCAGTTCCACCGTGCCGATGGGGCCGTGGCGCTGCTTGCCGATGATGACCTCTGCCTTGCCGTGCAGCCGCGCCATTCGTTCCTGCCAGCCCGCCATCTCGTCGAGCTTGTCCTCGGAGGGCTTTTCGCGCTCGACATAGTATTCCTCGCGGAAGACGAACATCACCACGTCGGCGTCCTGCTCGATCGAGCCGGATTCGCGCAGGTCCGACAGTTGCGGGCGCTTGTCGTCGCGGCTTTCGACCTGGCGCGACAGCTGCGACAGGGCCATGACGGGGATGTCCAGTTCCTTGGCGATGGCCTTGAGGCCCATGGATATCTCGGCGATTTCCTGCACCCGGTTTTCAGCGTTGCCGCGCAGCAGTTGCAGGTAGTCCACGATCAGCAGGTCCAGCCCGTGGGTGCGCTTGAGCCGCCGGGCCCGGGCCGCGACCTGGGAGATTGGCAGGGCGGGGGTGTCGTCGATGAACAGCGGGCAGGCCTCCAGTTCCTTGGCCGCCTCGACGAAACGGCGGAACTCGGTCTCGTCCATGTCCCCCTGGCGGATCTTGTGGCTGGAGATTTCCGAGGCCTCGGCGAGAATCCGTCCTGCCAGTTGCTCGGCGCTCATTTCCAGGCTGAAAAAGCCCACCACGCCACCGTCCACCGCGCCCTCGGTGCCATCGGACAGCTTGCCGCGCTTGTAGGCCTTGGCGACGTTGAACGCGATGTTGGTGGCCAGCGAGGTCTTGCCCATCGAGGGCCGCCCGGCCAGGATCAGCAGGTCCGAGGAGTGCAGACCACCCAGCTTGGTGTCCATGTCCGCCAGTCCCGTGGCAACACCGGCGAGGCCGCCCTCGCGCTGGTAGGCCGCGTTCGCCACATTCACCGCGTCCGTTACGGCCTTGAGAAAGCTCTGGAATCCGCTTTCGGACTGGCCCTGTTCGGCAAGCTGGTAGAGCTTCTGCTCGGCTTCGACGATCTGTTCGCGCGGTTCGCTGTCCACGTCCACCCGCGCGGCCTTGGCCGAGATGTCCTGGCCGACCTGGATCAGCTCGCGCCGCACGGCGAGGTCATAGATCATCTGTGCGTAGTCGCGCGCGGCAAAGGCCGAGATCGCCGCCCCGGCGAGCCGCGCGAGATAGGCCGGTCCGCCCAGTTCCTTGAGCCCCTCGTCGTCCTCCAGGAAGGCCTTGAGCGTCACGGGCGAGGCCAGGGCGTTCTTCTGGATGCGCGCGGCGGCGGTCTCGAAAATGCGGGCATGGACCGGATCATAGAAATGATCGGGCCGAACGATCGAGGCGATGCGGTCGAAGACATCGTTGTTTGTCAGGATCGCCCCCAGCAGCTGCTGTTCGGCTTCGATTGAATGGGGCAGGTTGCCGCCCTCGCCGTCGCCGCTGGCGTTGAATGTGGTGATCTCGTTCATCCTGCGCGCCCCGATTCCCGCTGTTCTGTTCCAGCCCCCGGGGTCTAGCCGTTGCGCGGGGCTCAGGCCATCTGCAAAAAGCTGGGGACAGGCTGTGGACAAGGCGCAAATTCGCGCCCGCCATGTCTGGCTTGTAGCATATATGGGGGGCCGGTGTCCAAGATACGCAACACTGGCCAAGTGTGGGTCATAATGTCCTCGGGATGGCCCGGTATCGCTCCACAGGTTATCCCAAGGAAATCAGGCTTGTCCACGTTCGGCAGGCCACTGCGGACCCTGCCGCGGCGGCGCGCGGGCCGCCGTTCCCCGGGTGACGGGTCTCGATCTCGCTCAGGATCGGCGCGGTCCGGCGGGCGCCGTCGGCGTCATCCCGCGACATGCCAGTGCAGCGGGAAACCGGGATCGAAGACCGTGACCGGGCCGTCGCCGGTCTCGATCCGGTCGGGGTAGGCGACGGGATCGCCCTTGACCAGCGTGATCGTCTCCTCGTTGACGGGCAGCTTGTAGAAACGCGGCCCGTTGCGCGAGGTAAAGGCCTCCAGCTGGCCCAGTTTGCCGGCCGCGTCAAAGACCTCGGCAAGGCAGGAAAGGGTGTTGGGCGCGGTGAAACAGCCCGCGCAACCGCAGGGCTGCAGCTTGTTGGCGTCATTGTGCGGGGCGCTGTCGGTGCCCAGGAAAAAGCGCCGGTCGCCGCTGGTGGCGGCCTGGACCAGCGCGATGCGGTGGGCTTCGCGCTTGGCCACGGGCAGGCAGTAATAATGCGGCTTGATCCCGCCGACCAGGATGTCGTTGCGGTTGATGATCAGGTGGTGCGTGGTGATCGTGGCTGCCAGGCCCCGGGGTGTGTCACGGACATAGTCCACCGCGTCCTGGGTGGTGACGTGTTCCATGACGACGCGCAGGTCGGGGGTCTTCTTGCGGATCGGCTTGAGCACCTTGTCGATGAACACGGCCTCGCGGTCGAAGATGTCCACCTCGGGGTGTGTGACCTCGCCATGCACGCAAAGGGGGCAGCCGATCTCGGCCATCTTTTCCAGCACGGGGCGGATCTTGTCGAAGTCTCGAACGCCGCCGGCGGAATTCGTGGTCGCCCCGGCGGGGTAGAGCTTGGCCGCCGTCACCAGGCCCTCGGCATGGGCGCGGGCCAGGTCCTCGGGGTCCGTGTCCTCGGTCAGGTACAGCGTCATGAGGGGCTGGAAGTTGCTGCCCTCCGGCAGGGCGGCCAGGATCCGGTCGCGATAGGCGGCAGCCTGTGCGCCGGTGACCACCGGCGGCACAAGGTTGGGCATGATGATGGCCCGCGCGAAATGGGCGGCGCTGTGGGGCAGCACGCCCTTGAGCATCTCGCCATCGCGAAGATGCAGATGCCAGTCGTCGGGACGGCGGATTGTCAGCCGGGTCGGGTCGGATTTGCTCATGGGCAGGCCATACACCGTCGGGCCCGCGCTTTCCAGCCTGTTCGTAATCGGGCCGGGGCGAAACGCGGGGACTTGATCGGCGCCCGGGCCTTCCCACATCCGGGCGGTAGAACGGAGGATCGCATGTTCGGTTTCATCATCGCCCTGCTGGCAGGGGTCCTGACCCCGCATATCGAACCCTTGGTGGCGCGGCCCCTGGCCCGCGCGCTGTCGCGACACATGCCGGTCGAGGAGGGCGAGACGCGCCTCCTGGCCTTTCTCGTGGCACTGGTGGGGGCAGGGGTGCTCTGTGCGCTGTTCGACACGGGGTCGCCGCTTGGCGTCGCGTTCGGTGCCGGGCTGGGGTATTTCGGTCTGCGCCTTCTCGCGGCGATGCAAAAGGCGCTGGACCCGGGCGGCCGATAGACCTGCCCCGGGGGGGCGATGACCGGGGCGGTCGATGGCTGTCTGTCGTGCAGTTGGTCGGCCCCGCGGCGACGCATGGGCGTCCTGCCCGGTATGTCGATCAGCGGGGCGTCTGGGCGCACCATCGCTCAGTCATGGCATGGAAGCCACCTTGCCTCAGGCCTGTGCCGTCGCCGGTGCGGCCTGCTCTGACGGGTCCGACCGCTCGGCCTGGCGGGCCTCGATGCGCGCCAGTCGCTTTGCGAAAAGCGGGCGGTTGGTGTCGCGCAGCACGAAGCGGCAGAGCCGGGCCAGCAATCCCTCGCGCCCGTCCTCGTCAAGCTGCATGAAAAGGGTGCGCAGGTAAGGCAGGTGCTGCTGCCGTGCGCGCCAGTAGCCGGCAAAGGCGGCATGATCGAGCGTGCCTTCCATCGCCTCGTCGATCAGGTCATCCAGCACCCCCATGACGGACAGGTCACGCTCGGGCGTGCGGCCCAGGTGCGGGGTGCGCAGAAGCAGGGTGTTGGGCGCGGCGAAAAGGGTCGCGTGCATTGCGTCCTCGGCCACCAACGGATCGTGGATGACCCAGGCCCGGCTGGCGGTTTCCAGCATGTCCGGGGCATAGCCGAAACGGCTGGTGAAGTCCTTGGCCCGCTGACCCATGAATCGATGGTCCCATGCGGCGCGGGCCGGGTCCAGCGTGGCCTGCGGGCGGAGGGTCAGCACCCGGGCCTCGGGGGCAGCGACGGAATAGGCCGCGGCGGCATAGCCCGCGCCACCGACCCCGTAGAAAAGCACTTCCTCGAAGTCGTCGAAATATCCCTCGTCGATCAGCTCGTCGAAATAGGCATAGACGGCTTCGTCGCGGAACCAGTTCTCTGGCTCGCTGGCCAGCAGGGTCAGCGTCGACCAGCCCCGGTCCCGCGCCATCAGCCAGCCGCGCGGGGCGGCGTCGGGGTGAAACTTGCGCGCCGCCGGCACGTTCTCGAAGCTGACCAGCAGGCGTGGCCCGGCGTATATCCGCGTCGCCAAGTAGCGCTCGCCCAGCCGCGCGCACTGGCCAAGGGCATTGCCCAGCTCTTCGACGCGGTCGCGCCAGGGCTCGGGGTCCAGCCCCTCCAGTTGCAGGTCGAACAGATCATGTTGGTCGGCCATCGGTCCTCGCCCGGGTTTCGCCATGTCGTGGCACCCTGTCTTTCTGATCTGTATATGCGGCCAGAATTTGCAAGTCCTGGGCCATTTTGGCGATTGCGCCGTGCTGCGCCTAGAAAAACGCCTGCAGTCCGGTCTGCGCCCGCCCAAGGATCAGGGCGTGCACGTCATGCGTGCCCTCGTAGGTGTTCACCGTCTCCAGGTTGATCATGTGGCGAATCACGTCGTATTCGCCAGAGATGCCGTTGCCGCCGTGCATGTCGCGGGCCTGTCGGGCGACATCCAGCGCCTTGCCGCAATTGTTGCGCTTCATCAGGCTGATGCCCTCGGGCGCGGCCTGACCCGCGTCCATCAGCCGGCCCAGTTGCAGCGCCCCCTGCAGGCCCAGGGTGATCTCCGTCTGCATGTCGGCCAGTTTTTTCTGGAACAACTGGGTGTTCGCCAGCGGTCGCCCGAACTGCTTGCGGTCCAGTCCGTACTGGCGCGCGGCGTGCCAGCAGGCCTCGGCGGCGCCCAGGACGCCCCAGCTGATGCCATAGCGCGCGCGGTTGAGGCAGCCGAACGGCCCCTTGAGCCCCGAGACCCCGGGCAGCAGCGCCTCATCGCCGACCTCGACCCCGTCCATGACGATCTCGCCGGTGACCGAGGCGCGCAGGCTCAGCTTGCCCTCGATCTTGGGCGCCGACAGGCCGGGCGTGCCCGCCTCCAGAACGAAGCCGCGGATCTTGCCGTCATGGGCGTCGGACTTGGCCCAGACGATGAAGACATCCGCCAGCGGGCTGTTGGAAATCCAGGTCTTGGCCCCGGTCAGTCGATAGCCCGAAGCGGTCTTCTCGGCGCGGGTCTTCATGCCGGCGGGGTCGCTGCCCGCATCGGGTTCGGTCAGGCCGAAACAGCCGATCAACTCGCCGCTGGCCAAGCCGGGCAAGAATTTCCGCTTCTGCGCGTCGCTGCCATAGGCATGGATCGGATACATCACCAGGCTGGACTGGACGGACATCATCGACCGATAGCCCGAATCGACCCGCTCGATTTCCCGGGCAACGAGGCCATAGGTGACATAGCCCGCGCCCAGCCCGCCGAACTCCTCGGGGATGGTGACACCCAGCAACCCGGCCGCACCCATGGCGCGAAAGATGCCCGGATCGGCGGCTTCCATCGCGTAGGCATCGCGCACCCGGGGCGCCAAGTCTGCCCGGGCAAAGGCCTGTGCCGCGTCCCGAAGCATGCGTTCGTCTTCGGTCAGCTGGTGTTCCAGCCGCAGGGGATCGGTCCAGTCGAAGGGGCCGAGGTCGGGGCCGAAGCCCGGCGTCTTGGGATCGTTCATTTGGGTCTCCGCTCGTGCGGGGAAAGGCCTAGCGCGTCGGGCCGGGCGGGGCAATGCGTCGCTTGACCCCGGCCCCGTGCCATGCAGCATGATCCCCAGGGAGGCGCCATGAATAGCATAGACGAGGTTCAATCAGCCCTGGACGCGCAGGGATATGTCTGCGGGCGGGCACTGGCGACGGTGGTGTTCCTGTCGCTGAAACTCGGCCGTCCGCTGTTCCTGGAGGGCGAGGCGGGCACCGGCAAGACCGAGATCGCAAGGGCGATTTCCGCCGCGTTGGGCCGCGACCTGATCCGCCTGCAATGCTACGAGGGGCTGGATGCGGCCAGCGCCGTCTATGAATGGAACTTCCCTGCCCAGATGATCGCCATCCGCGCTGCCGAGGCCGAGGGCGCGGCGGACAAGGAGGTGCTGCAACGCACGCTGTTTTCTGGGGATTTCCTGATCGAAAGGCCCCTGCTGCAAGCCATGCGCCCGCATGAAGACGGCGCGCCGGTCCTGCTGATCGACGAGATCGATCGCACGGACGAACCCTTCGAGGCCTTCCTGCTGGAAGCCCTGTCGGATTTCCAGGTGACGATCCCCGAACTGGGCACGATCAAGGCGCCTGAGCCGCCCATCGTGATCCTGACCTCGAACCGCACGCGAGAGGTGCACGACGCGCTCAAAAGGCGCTGTCTCTATCACTGGGTGGACTATCCCGAGTTCGAGCGCGAGATGGACATCCTGCGCGCCCGAGCGCCCGAGGCGAGCGAAAGCCTGCGCCGCGAGATCGTCGCCTTCGTCCAGCACCTGCGCCGCGAGGACCTGTTCAAGCGCCCCGGCGTGGCCGAGACCATCGACTGGGCCAAGTGCCTGTTGGCGCTGGATGCGATCGAACTGTCGCCCCAGGTCATTGCCGACACCCTGGGCGCGATCCTGAAATACCAGGACGACATCGCGCGCATCGAAGGGTCCGAGGCCAAGCGCATTCTCGACGAGGCGCGCGCCGAGCTGTCGTCGGTATGAATGTCGACGGCCGCCCCCTTCTTAGTCGGAACACCGTAGCTGCGGGCAGAAGTCTCCTTATGCTCTCGTTCGGTATCATCCTAGTCAGAAAGCTGGACGTAGATTACGAAGTTGTGACAGTGACCGGAGTCGCGCTCAAAGAGGGTCAAATCAATTCGGGAATAATCTGGATAACAGGGCTGCTAGTGTTCCACGCCTGACATAGGATTCCCTGAGCCGCTCGGTTGTGACATGATCGGCGGATGAGACGTTCCGACATCTGCCTTTACCTTGGCCCCGCCGACCGCGCTGAGCTTCAAGCCCTGCTGACCGACCGCAACACGCCGCGCAAGCTTGTCTGGCGGGCAAATATCGTGCTGGCGACGGCGGACGGCGCGGGGACGGTCGAGATCATGCGGCGGACGGGTATGTCGAAGCCGACGGTCTGGCGCTGGCAGGCACGGTATCTCGACGAAGGCGTGCCGGGGCTCAAGCGCGACAAGACGCGGCCCTCGCGCGTGCCCCCGCTTCCGAGGGAGATCCGGTTGAAGGTGATCGCAAAGACCGTGCAGGAGACGCCGCCCAATGCCACGCACTGGAGCCGCACGATGATGGCCGAGGCGGTGGGTATATCGCCGTCGAGCGTGGGGCGCATATGGGCGGATGCCGGGCTGAAGCCGCATATCGTGAAAGGGTTCAAGGTCTCGAACGACCCGCTGTTCGAGGAGAAGGTCACCGACATCGTCGGGCTCTACCTCGACCCGCCGGATCGAGCCGTGGTGCTCTGCGTCGACGAGAAGTCCCAGATCCAGGCACTGGATAGGACCCAGCCCGGGCTGCCCCTGAAGAAGGGACGCGCCGCCACCATGACCCATGATTACAAGCGCCATGGCACCACCACGCTCTTCGCCGCGCTGGACGTCAAATCGGGCCTGGTCATCGGCGACTGCATGCCCCGCCACCGCGCAAGGGAGTTCCTGAGTTTCCTCCGCCGGATCGACCGGGCCGTGAAGAAACCGCGCGACATCCATCTGGTTCTCGACAACTACGCCACCCACAAGACGCCCGAGGTGCGGGCGTGGCTGGAGAAACACCCACGCTTCAAACTGCATTTCACGCCCACAAGCGCGTCCTGGCTGAACCTCGTCGAACGCTTCTTCGCCGAGATCACGGCAAAGCGCATCCGCCGCGGCAGCTACTCCAGCGTCGACGAACTCGAAGGCGAGATCTACGACTACCTGTTGCAGCACAACGCCAAGCCGAAGCCCTTCGTCTGGAGCAAGACCGCCGAAGACATCCTTGCCCGCGAGCGCCGCGCACTCGACGCGCTCGACCAAATCAGGGGAAATCGGTAGCAAATGTCAGACTCGGAACACTAGGATGGCACCGTACCGCTTACATTTTAACCTCGAATAGTACGGTGCTGGAAGGATCCCGAGAATTTTGATGTAAAGGCGTTACGCCAAAGAAAAAAATCGATCTCGCAAGGAGGTATTTTTCTTTGCTGAAAGCAGTTGGTTGCTAATGTTGCATTCCATCTCATGGTTCCGCGCAGAACGCGCACCGAGAAAGTAGCAGGCGGTTTAGTCCGGGAAGTCTAGAGGCAGTCAAACATGTTTACAGAGCAGCAGAGCGAAGGGTGCACCTCCTCGATCGTGGTCGGGAAGAGGCCCGACTCGACCATAACGCCAAACGGTACAAAGTGTTGGAGCTTTTTCTCTCGTGCTGCCGTTAGGGGGAGCGCGGTGGCCGTTTTGGTTGCCGCGACCGTGGGCGGCGTACACGCGCAAGACACCGAACAGTCGAACAACTTTGTCCTTTTGCCGGATGACGGCCAAACTGCGGTGGGTGCGGGGTTTCTTGATCTTGATGGGTCAGAGGACGGCGCTCAGTTGTCGTTTGGTTATTTTGGGCCGATGAGCCAGTCCCCGAGCGACTTGTTGATGTACGACATCGGCGTGGATGCGACCTTCGATGATGAATACGATCTCGTGGGCTACGGCTTCACCGCGGGCCTGTTTTACCGCTACAGCCTGGCGGAAACGTCGGTCCTGGGCTTTAATGCCTACGTAGAGGGGACGCGCTCTGATGCCGACGGCGAACTTCTGGGCCAAGCCAGTGTGGGCGCCGAATACGAGTATCGTCCAGTGGATGGCGATTGGTTCGCTCAGGGTGGTGGCAACTACTACAGACCGTTTGACGATTACACAAACGTCGCCGAATTTGGCAATCTGTCAGCAGCGCCTCGCGAGGGGCTGGATGCCTACATTTCTGTGGGACGGGATTTCGACGGCTTGAGCCTGCGCGGGTCGCTCATTGGGTTCAACTATTTTGACACACCAACTGCGCTCGCCCTGACGGGCTATGGTCTTGACACTGAGATCGAGACATCGCGTGGTTTGCCAGACGGCATGAACGTGGGTGTTTCGCTTGGACTACGCACGGACTCCCGCGACGCAAGCGAACCATCTGCCATCTTCGGCGTGAGCCTTGAGTACGCGTTCGGCGGTGGTGGCAGGCGCGTCCCCGACCGGGACTGCGCCTTGGTACGCGTTGAGGGCGAACAGCCCCAAGTGGACTGTGGCGAGGCTGTCATTTTAATGGCGGACGGGGATATAACCGGCAAGGAAGACGAACCTGTTGCCCGTCCGCTGCCTGGGCCGCGCGGCGTCATCGTCGATCGGCCGCGCCGCAACCTCGGCTTTGGGTCGGCGTTCGTTCCAATCGAAGAGGATACTCCACCGGAACCTCAGCCGGAGCCAGCAAGCTTGATTATCCTCTTAAGCGACGTCATTCGCTTTGACACACCCAATGACTTCCGATTTGAATTGACCGTTGATGGACAGCAAACTCCATTCACCTTGTTTAACGGTACCGATGGCGCATTTCTTCGAGAATTCGAGAACCTTGAAGCGGGGGTCGGCTTCACAATTGAGGAATTTGCTGCAGCAGAAAATCCCCAAGATCTACGGCTCTTAACCCGCTTTGCTTGTGAAGATGAGACGAGGAACCAATATTTGACCGGAAATGGAGGCGCGGGGCTTGTTGTGGATGCTACCCTTAGGCCCGGCCGCAATATCTGCTTTTTTGAGTACGTCCTGGATGACACTTAGGGCGAGATCCTGATCCGTTCTGACGTCGTTTGACACACAACGCCCCCTCGGCTGCCACACCGGGGGGGGGCACAGTGGTTGAAAGCGGATCAATTCGCTTGCGGGTTCATTTTGCGAGCGATGCGGCCGTTTGGATTGTCGCGTGGAGCGTGGCTTACAGTCAGAAACACTTCATCCCACTCAGATGCTGGGCAGCCTAATGCTCGGAGAATTTCCTGATGTCTGATAACCTTCTACCAACGGGCGTCCAGTTTGGCCGACGGTCTGTCTTGATTGGCCTTTGCGCCGCATTCACCACCGGCTGTATGCGGTCGCCGCCTGGCACTCTGGACGAATACGACTGGCGGAATCACTTCGAAGACCTGCGCCCTGCGGCGATGCTGGTCGACATCAGCGCACGAAGGCTCGCTTTCTGGAATGCAGACGACTCTCTTTACCTAGAATATCCGATTGGGGTTCCCTCATCACCAGAACTGACCCGAACGGGGCGAACCACTGTCGTGCGCAAGCGAGCCAACCCATCTTGGCGTCCAACGCCGTCAATGCTGGCACGCAACCCGGACCTTCCCAGGTTCGTGGGGCCGGGACCAGACAACCCCTTGGGCCAGTATGCGTTGTACCTCGGCTGGCAATATTACGCGATCCACGGGACAAACGACCCTGCCACGATCGGTCGCCCGTCCACATCTGGCTGTATTCGCTTGTTTGCAGGCCACATCGAGAGGCTCTTTCGCCAAACACCGATTGGTGCACAGGTCCGCGTCATAAATTGAGGGTGAGTGCACGGAACTGATAGCGCTCCGTGGCGTGTAAGAAAGCCGATCAGAGCTTACACCGATTATCAACGAGGATCTTACGTGTCCACCCGCGGATGCGAGTAGCAGAACACCGAGTTCATCGGGCGAAGTCATGAAGCACCACGACAATTGGGCCGGCCGTTGTGGCTTTCTTTGAGTATAACTCAACAACGTAATCGGACATTGGTGTAGGCGCAGCGAAAGCCCGCTTTGTCCGCGCTGCCGACCTTCATTCTCCGGAAATGCTGCGAGACGAACGAATGGTCGGTCTGGTGAAGCTGCGTTGCTGCGTTCAGCGATGAAACAAGCGACAGCAATGGGCCGGTCGCGACTTGAAAGGCGACCACTGTTCCCAGCTTTGCAAATTCCGCTCCCTGCGCTTTCTCGACTTTGGCTCCCATCGCAGCGCAATACAGCGGCCCGACTGTTCCATCCTGACAAAACCGACTAAACCTACAAAAGGAACGTCTGAACAACGCCTTCGGCTGCGCCGACATTACCGCTTGAGGGCGGTTTGGGGCCGGGCAGGCTCCGTTTCCAGCGATTTTTGCACCGTTTGGGCCGCCTGAGCGGCGGTTTGGTCGATTTTGGGCGGACTCCGCCTCATGTCGCCAGCCTCCGTCGCGTCAGAAACAGGTTTCCGAGCGCGAAGAGCGTGAACAGATGCGCCCGGTTTTTGGCGAGGCCGCGGTAGCGGGTTTTCACATGGCCGAACTGGCGCTTGAGGATCCGGAACGGATGCTCAACCTTGGCCCGCACCTTCGCGATGATCCGATTGATCTGCTCGTCGAGCTCATCCAGGTCACCACCCTTGGGAGCCTTGCGCATGACGCCCCAGAAGGTGTCGCCGTCTTTCGTGAAGGCCGCTTCTCGTCCGGCATGGACATAGCCCTTGTCAGCCCAGACGGACGTTTCCTTGCCGTGTAGAAGCTCGTCCCAGACTTGGCTGTCGTGGGTCTTGGCGGTGGTGGTCTCAAGGCTGTGGACGATGCCGCTGTCGGCATCCACGCCCACATGGGCTTTCATCCCGAAGTACCAGTCATTGCCTTTCTTTGTTGACGACATCTCGGGATCACGGGCTTTGGCCTTGTTCTTCGTCGAGGACGGCGCATCGATGATCGTCGCATCCACCAACGTCCCCGAACGCAGCGTCACGCCCTTGTCGGCAAGGTAGGCGTTCACCTCGGAAAAGAGCTTCTCGGTCAGCTTGTGCTTCTCCAGCAGGTGCCGGAAGTTGAGGATCGTCGTTTCGTCAGGAATACGGTCATCGCCAAGCTCGATCCCGGCAAACCGGCGCATGGCCTCGCTATCGTACAGGCTCTCCTCCGCCATGGGATCGCTCAGCGCGTACCAGCTTTGCAGAAAGTAGATCCGCAGCATCGTCTCCAGCGGCATCGGAGGCCGGCCGCCCTTGGGGCCCACCTTCGGGTAGTGCGGCGCGATCAGCGCAAGCAGCCGCGTCCAGGGAACCACCGCGTCCATCTCCATCAGGAACATCTCCCGACGCGTCACCTTTTTCTTCATCGCGTCACGAAGGCCGGGAATGGCTGGCTGCTTTGGCATCGGCGGGCTCCTCTGTCATTCGCCGAAATCCTATCAGATCACGCGAAAAAGGGGAGGTTCTTCAGAGAGTCCCTAAGGTTGATTGCCGGGAAACCAGCATTGATTGGGCAGTGAATGAACTTCTGGCGCAAAGAATTTTCACAAAACGAACGCGACTTTATTCTTGAAAAGATTAAAGAAATTCGCGTCATTGGAGACGATGGGCGTATCAGCTTCAGGGGCGGTGACTACGAAAATTGGGTCGCCGTTTTGGTATCTGCCGTTGAATTAAAGGTAAAGAGCGATGCTCTCAGGAACCGAATTGTTCACGCGACGATCTCCACCCCTGAACTGGTTGCAGACTTCACCGAGAAAGACTTCTGTGGAGTGGCATGGAAGTTGCGTCACAAATATCAGAATGAAGATCTGAAAACCTACCGAGTCGCTTTTCCGATCTGGAACCTGCCAAAATTTCTCCGTGGAACGAGGAAAATGGGCGACGTGACCTTGAACTTTTCCCCGTCTCACAAGACCCCAGTGTTTAGAAGCATTATTCAGGAACGAGAAGCCCAGCAGACCAATCGCCACTACAAAGTATTTTTCACGAACGACCGACTGAAGGATCTGCGTCGTTGCTCGATCTGTCTGGCTCATGTTCGAGCTAACAGTGCTGCGGACGCAACCGAACAAGCGTCTGAAGCGCTGTATGAAATTCTTGGGTTGGTCAATCTGGCCGCCGATGGCGGCAAATACTGGCGATCATCTTCACGCGTGGCCGGAAAATTACCGGTTTCGGGCGTTTTGATTGGGCCACACACCACCACCCACTTTAGGAATGGAAAGCTGACGCATGACGGTTTCTGGCACGAAAACTGGGCTGGTGGTCCGAGTGAGAAAGCTCTGGCGGACAACGAAATGACTGCTTGGGAAAATCGTGTCCAGCAACTTTTGCAGGGAATTTCTAAGTCCCCTTGGCGCAATAGCTGCAAATCCGCCGCCGCACGCTATTTTAAGGCGTTCTCGAACCCTAACCTCGAGGAGTCGTTTCTTGAAGGATGGCGACTTTTTGAAAACATCTCAGGTTCACGACGCGAGAAGATTAAAGACCAGGTACTTCGTGCGTCGAACATCTTTCAGGACAATACTGAATATCTTATCATAGGGCGACATTTGGAACTGCGCCGCAACTTGTTGGCTCACGGCCATGCCATCAAAACGGATGATGAAGAAACGCTAGCCTTTCAGATGCTGCGTTTTGTGGTTCCATTTCTGGAGAGGTACATTCTAAATGGCTTCAATTTTAAATCGCCAGAGGAATTCCATGAGTTTCTTGACCTTCCTGCACAGCGGCCTGACCGAGCCTGTAGAAGGTCTGAGCATGAAAGACAGCTCGACTTGCTCGCAAAAGCAGCAAAATTTCGTGGTGAGAAGGACTGGTAAAAACCTCATAAAACGAATGTGATGGCAAGATTTACTGAACCGAGCGGCCCAAGCTGATTAGACACGCAAAACAACTGCACCTTTGCAAACTCCGCTCCCTGCGCATCACCGCCCTTCGGGCGGTTGCATGACCGTCGGGGGCGCGCCGGAAGCGGACTGGGGGATTTTTGCGTCAGGGGCGGAACACTACAGCATCACCGCCCGCCCCGTCGCGGCACTTTCCTGTGCGGCCAGCCCGATAC